>Ga0316198_10002541_pt1 | contig 11014 bp, 6 predicted proteins | sample OudBieAanoxic_MG_FD_204935 | JGI IMG/M metagenome (GOLD analysis project Ga0316198, IMG submission 204935) | Coastal sediment microbial communities from Oude Bieten Haven, Netherlands - site A anoxic | ecosystem: Environmental > Aquatic > Marine > Coastal > Sediment | place: Netherlands... | reverse complement strand
CTTCTCCCTGCTGGCCGTAATCCTGCTCTTCGGCTCCATTTGGGTCACCATCGAGTACTATCAGGAGATCGCCGATTGGCTGCGTCACGACGTGCTCATTCACAGCGCCATGCTAATCGCCGCGCTGGTAGTCGATGTTCTATTGATTCTGGGTTTGCTCGCCGTCGGCTCTTCGCGCTTCGGCGACGTAAATGAGAAGTGCTTCGGCACCTTCCGCGGCCGTCGCAATCATAACGGCTCGCCGGTACGCTGGTTTACCACCTGGGTCAGCCACATGGAGAATGTTGGCAAGAAGCATCGCTGACCATGAAGCTGGCTCGACGACCGTCCGGCGTGGCCAGGGATTATCGAGCCCTGTCCGCATCTAAACGATGGCGCAACGCACTCCACGCCCTCGTCCGCGGGCTTGCGAAACACCTGGTGCTGGGAAACAAGCACATCGGTCGAACCGGCTACCGCACACCACTCCGCACATGGGCAGCGCTGCCAACCGCCCTGACGGCGCTGCTTTTCGTCCAGACAGTCTTCGGCCACGGCTGCATCGCGGTAAGCGGCGGTGGTTTTTGCCCCTTGGATCTGGGGATCGGACTAACCCAGGAAAGCGGCTATTTGCAGCCCGGCGACTGGCGTGCGTTCGGCATCTATCGCTGGTTTCGTTCCGACCGCCACTTTATCGGCGACGACGAGTTTACCTTACCGAACGAGCGCGACCATGAAGCGATCAACGAGGCGCATTATTTCGAACTCAACCTTCAGCGCGCCCTGACGGAGCGGGTGAGCGTCGCCTTGATCGTGCCATTCGTGCTCTACACCCGCTCGACAGTCCACGAGCATCAATTCACCGGTCGCTACAAGACTTCCGCCAGTGGGCTTGGCGACATGCGCTTGACGGCCTACTACTGGCTCATCGATCCGTCCGAAGACCCGAAGGGAAACCTTGCCCTGGGCTTCGGACCCAAGTTCCCCACCGGCGAGTTCGACGCCAAAGACACCTTCTATACATACGACGGCCCGGTCGGCTTACCAGTGGATCAATCGATTCAGCCAGGCGATGGCGGTTGGGGATTCAGCCTTGAATTGGACGCATTCTATCGCCTGTCCGAAACGCTGAACGGCTACCTGCAGGGCTACTATTTGTTCAATCCAGGAAATACCAACGGTGTGGACACCCTGATCGGTGATCGTAATCCTTACGAAGCCGTCAACTCGATCTCGGATCAATACGTCAGCCGACTCGGCCTCGCCTACGCTGTCTACCCGAAATGGGGGCTAACGCTGGGCTTGGGGGGACGCATTGAGGGTGTGCCCGTCAGAGACGCTATCGGAGGCAGCGACGGCTTTCGTCGGCCAGGTTATGCGGTCTTCATCGAACCGTCGTTGAACATCGCCAAGAATGAGTGGAACTTTACACTTGAGGTACCCGTCGCCGTTTACCGTAATCGCCTGCAAAGCGTTGCGGATCAGAAGCTGTCGGACTTGACGGGAATCTACATCCATGGGGATGCAGCTTTTGCCGATTATCTGGTTACCGCAAGCCTGTCTTACAAGTTTTGACTCTCGCACCAAAGATGGACCACCGATAATACGGCAGCTTACCGTACCTGCCGTGCGCTCCAAAGACGCGGCGATCCCAGCTACCCCATGGACTACTCTCCAGCCTGTATGACGTTCCCCATCGACGCGGTCCTAAACGACCTGCGCGCCGCACTAAGCAACAACCATGCCGTGCTGCAGGCACCCACCGGTTCGGGCAAGTCCACTCGGGTCCCGTTGGCCCTACTCGATGAGGGCTGGCTCGCCGGGCAACGCATCCTGATGTTACAGCCGCGCCGTCCAGCAGCACGCATGACCGCCGCGCGTATGGCCGCGATGCTCGGGGAACAGGTGGGCGAGACGGTGGGCTACCAGGTCCGTTTCGACCGCAGGATCGGCCCGTGCACGCGCATCGAAGTGCTCACGGAGGGCATACTGACCCGCCGCCTGCAATCGGAACCGGAACTCGACGGCGTCGGGGCGCTGCTGTTCGACGAACTCCACGAGATGAACCTCCAGTCCGAGCTCGGGCTTGCCCTCACGCTTGACGTGATCGAGAACCTACGCCCGGACCTGCGCATCCTTGCCATGTCCGCGACCCTGGACACGAAATCGGTCTCCGCCCTACTTGGCGACGCACTCATCGTCCGCGGCGGCGGGCGCACCTTCCCGGTGGTGATTCGCTACGCCGAGCGGCCATTGGAACAGGACCTGGTCCCAGCCGTTGCATCCGCCGTACGCCGAGCCTTGTCGGAACAAACAGGCGACATCCTCGTCTTCTTGCCCGGTATCGGCGAGATCAACCGCTGCCGAGAGCGACTCGCCGGCCCTGCGGACTGGGGCGTCGAAGTCATCCCGCTGCACGGGAGCCTCGCCAGCGCAGAGCAGGACCGCGCCCTTTTGCCAGGCGACGGACGACACCGGCGCGTCGTGCTCGCCACCGACATCGCCGAGACCAGCGTCACCATCCCTGGCATCGGCGTCGTCATCGACAGCGGCCTGAGCAGAAAACCGCGTTTCGAACCCGGCTCCGGACTGACGCGGCTGGCAACCGAGGCAATCTCGCTCGCCTCCGCCGAACAGCGCGCCGGTCGCGCCGGCAGGCTTGGCCCCGGCGTCTGTTTCCGGCTCTGGACCAAGGGTCAGGAACACGGACGCCCGCAACAGCGCAGACCGGAGATCCTTCAGTCCGACCTGGCACCGCTCGTTCTTGAACTGGCCCTTTGGGGAGTGAGCGATGCCACGGAGCTAAAATGGATTCATACCCCACCGCGGCCTGCCTGGGAGCAGGCGCTCGCCCTGTTGACGCGGCTCGGCGCTATCGACCCAGCGGGACGGCTCACCGAGCGTGGTCGCGCCATGGCCGAGCTTCCGATCCACCCGCGCCTTGCTGCCATGCTGGTCGGGGCAGCGCCCGCCGCGCGCAAGGTTGCGGCCGACCTCTGCGCCCTGATCTCGGAACGCGATCCGATGATCCCATGCCAGGGAGAGAGCTGCCCTACAGACCTAGGCATCCGACTGCAAGCGCTCCAGTCATTTCGCTCGGGTCGAGCGCCACCGGACTTTGATCGCCGGCGCCTAGCAACCGCAGACCGCATTGCCAACCAACTGATCAGGCTCACTCGCCCGGACAAGCAGCGCAAAACCGAATCGCCCGGCGCACTCCTCGCCCTCGCCTACCCCGACCGCATCGCTCAGCGGCGCGGCGGTTGCGATGGCCGGTACCTGCTAGCCGCGGGCTCCGGGGCCGTGCTGCCGCGCGATGACGCACTCGCCTCACACTCCTACCTCGCGGTCGCTGAAATGGACGCCCGCGGACGCGACGGTCGTATCTACCTCGCCATGCCCATCGGCGAACCGGAACTCCTCGACCTATTCGCCAACCGTATCGTTGGTGAACGCGACCTATCATGGGACCTGCAACTCGAAGCTGTCACCGCCCGGAGGATCACCCGGCTTGATGCCATCGTCATCGACAGCCGCCCCGTCCCGTTGGAATCGTCCGACGACATCGGCGGCCTACTGACCGAACGGATCGCCAAGGATCTCGAACGGCTCTTGAACTGGACCGGCGCGGCCCGCCAACTCCAGGCACGCGTCGCCCTGATGCGCGCGCAGGACCCCGACAGCGGTTGGCCAGACCTCTCGATCCAGCGACTGCGCGAGACCTTGTCGGATTGGCTCGGTCCCTGGCTGGATGGCAAGACACGCCTCGCCGAGATCCGGCAACTGGATTTGGTTACCATCCTCCAATCCCAGCTCGACTGGGAGCATCGGCATCGCTTGGAGAGGGAGGCACCACCGAGGCTGACAACACCCGCCGGCAACAGCCGTCGTATCGACTACGTCGACAAGGACACGCCCACGGTCGCCGTCCCGCTCCAGGAGATGCTCGGCGCCCACGATACCCCCAGCATCTGCAATGGACGAGTCAAGCTGCTGCTTCAACTACTCAACCCGGCGCAGCGCCCCATCCAGATCACCCAAGACCTGGCCGGCTTCTGGTCAAGCAGCTACGCGGAGGTGCGCAAGGAAATGCGCGGGCACTATCCCAAGCACCACTGGCCAGAGGACCCGGCAAATGCGGCGCCGATGGCGAAAAGCGTCAAGCAACGAAGCTAAGAAATGCCTGGCGGGTTCGCATGCGCGCCAGGCATTGCCGAGGGTCGGCAAAAGCTGTCCCGCCGGTTGGTCCAGAAGCGGCGATTATTGCTTGCGTAATCGCTGACACCAAGAAGAGCCGCTGAACCGCCAGGGTCCAAGCCCTGCGGCGGGATACGCTGCGCTTTCTCGCCCTTCCGAGTTAGTGAAAGTGATGAACGAACCGTAAATTGAATCGGCTGCCCTGTGGACGGTTCTCGGCATTCGTCTCCCAATACGCATTGAGGAAAAGATGGTCATGCTGGGAGAAGTGATATACCAGCCCGGGACCGACCCCCAGCACCTGCTCCTTGCTATCGGATAGGCGCTTTCCATTTACCTTGGACTCAGTGACCTGCTTCAGGTAATAACCATTGATCCCAAGCCGCAGCCGTTTGGGCAGGATCTCGTAGGCCGAGGCGAAATTCAGGTGTATCGCCTGCCCCGCCTGACTATCGTTTGCCATCAGAGACTTCCATGGATCATTGTTCTCGGCATTCCAGAGGTAGTGCAGACGCCAGGAGAGCGTCAATTTAGGAGAAAGAAAGGCCGTCGCCGACCAATAGGGATTGATAGAAAAGAAGTTACTGCCCGAGTTGAGCGCATCGTCGCTATCGTATTTGCCGGTGGGCAGGATCATCTGGAACTCTACGCGCTGCACGAATTTCGGGCCATTCGGACCCATGATGGGGTCCCATTGCAGATAAGGACCGACCAGCAGGTCACCCAGACCGCCGCTGTTGGCCGAAAGAGCCAGGTTGTCGTCCGGGTTCAGGTCGAAGCTGGCGTAGGGCAACATCAGGTTCATGCCCCACTTCCCGCCCCAGAGCAGGGCCTGATCGGACTGATACACGAGCTGTGTCAACCCGGCGTTCACATCCACGTCCGCCTTTTCCAGGCCGCGCAGGGTCGGCAAGCGAAGATCGTCGCCGCCATCGTCCTTCAGCTTGCCGTCGCGGTATGACTGGACATACTGCTGAACATACCAGCCGGGACCCGCCGGCGGCGCCCCATCCAGAAAGCTGGTGAAGCCCAGGTTCAACGCCGGAAGCTCATATCCGTATGCGACCTGTGTGCAAACCGTCGCGGCGAGGAATCCCACCGTCCTGAAGACTGTCTTGCCCATGTTCGCTACCTTCTTCTGTTAACCAAATCCGCGAGAAAATTACGGGAATCTTCGCTCGGCGGCAAAACCTGGCGAGGCAGCCCTTGCGCACCATGTTCGCCTGAACAGGGTTGAGCACCGCATAGCGCTCAAGCTCTAGCAGATAGTTCTCCCTCTCGACCAGGATGCCTTTGAAGCGTCCCTGAAACAGGTGGCCAACGCGACCATGGGTGCTGTTGACGTACTGTGTCTAGACCCCGTTCAACTGTCGCATCCCACTGGGTGATGACCGTTGGCGTCAGCCTACTCATGCCGGGCCATGTCTTGTCGGTCTAAGGCAGCGCGTCCCTAAGGTCTGGGCGGCAGCGGTAGGTTGAAGGTCCTTGCCAAGAATACGGCCATCTCCGCCCGTGTCACGCTGTTGTCCGGGCAGTAGTTTGCACCGCCACAGCCGGTCGTTATCCCATCGGCCGCCAGCTTCTCGATCCAACTTGCCGCCCAGTAAGTCTTGGGGACATCCCCGAACCGCGTCCCGGTCGCCGGGGGCGGCTGGTAGGCGCTCCCGTATTTCGAGCGCAACAAGAACACCGCCATCTCGGCCCGTGTGACGGTGTTCTCAGGGCAGTAGCGCCCGCCGCCACAACCGAGGGTAATGCCCTCGGTAGCCAGCTGCTCGATCCAACCGGCCGCCCAGAAACTGGTTGGGACGTCGCTGAAGCGGGTTCCCGTGGGCACGGGTGGGCTATAGCCACCGCCGTGGATCCCGCGCAGCAGGAAGGCGGCCATTTCGGCTCGGCTGACAAGATTTGTTGGGCAGTACCAGTTTGGTCCGCAGCCGGTGGTGATGCCCGCTATAGCGATTGCTTCGATATGAGGCCAGGCCCAGAACCAGTAGGGCACGTCCTCGAACCGCGCGGCGGATGGATAAGCAAGACAGGTTCCGGGAGCATCCTCGGCAATGAAGTCGAAGTAGCGGCCCATCCAATATGCCAGCAGATAGTCAATGCCGCCGTAGAGCCCATTTCGCACGCCCGGGTCTTGCAGCTTCCACGGCTGGCGCTCCCACATGAACGTGGCCGGTACGCGTTCGCTGACGTCAACGGCAATGGCTGACTGACCAGGACAGTCGGGGTCTTCCGGATAGAGGTCGCGCAAGTCGACCGAGACGGCCTCGTTCGGGGCGATTGGGAAGCCTGAAAGCTGCTCGGCATGCGCGGCCACAATCCCGCTTACATCAATTCCTAACCTCGCCTGGGAGGCGTAGATGAATGCGAAAAACGCGTTCTTGTCCACTTCGACCGCCGGCCAGAGTCGGCTTTCCAGCACGTCGCCTTGAATCTGGTTTCGCCGGATAGGATCGGGTTCCAGACGCGCCCAGTTGAACATCGGCATGAACGCGATGTCGAGCCCGTGGTAGCTGCTGCCGCAGGTGTTGGTGTTCTCCCAGTTCGATGCCGTGTCCAACCATTCACTGAAGTGTTGATCGTAATAGTGGGCAAGCGTCTGGTGGCGCTGCTCGTAGCCCACGATGCCATCGGTGACCTCCAACGCGACGCGGAAGATAGCCGCCAACTGGATCGCCTGAGTCGGAAGCTCGACATCCGGCAACCACCCGAGGCCCGGAATCTGGCGCAGAAACTCGGATGGATAGGGCCAGAAGACCAACAATCCGTGGCCCTGGACATCCTGGCTACCCAGGTCGATCTCCAGCGTCGGAACCCCGTCGAGCATATCGCTGGTGGAGTAGACGACGTTTTCCAGGTCCATCGACAACAGGGTGCGCTGGCCGTTAACAATCAACGCCACGTCGCGCCGTTCGCGCCCCATCAACTGCTCGGCGAACTCGACCACATCAGTGCGGATCAACTCGCGCAACGCCAGATCGGTGGTGGCCTCGTATGCGAGCGCGTAGCCCAGCATGACACCCTGGTATTGATCGCGGCTGACGTCGCCACGCCAATTCCAGAGCACGCCATCGTAGGGCCGGTTTATGTGCACCTCGTCGTCACCGGCAGGCAGCGTCGCCAGGATTTCAGCCGGACTGCTCGCCGGCGCCGCGAAGCGCGCCAAATAACCCAGATCACCAGGGATGTTCCACCACCGATGCAGCACCTGGAGAGTCTCCACCAGCTGTGCCTCGGCATCAGGCGCACCCGTGACCATGTAGCGCAGTGCCTCCGAAGCCAGGTAAGCGCCAGTCCAGATGGCCGGGTCGCGCACACCGCTGTAAGCACTAACGGTCTGATAACTCGCATCGGCAAACACAGCGCTCATCACGCCCCCGGCCGGCATCAGCCGCTCGCGCAGCCAGGGCAGATAGACCCTCGCGCGGTTGTGCAACTGACCTGGACCGTCGTCGATGTCGTCGACCCAATGACCCCCGATGCCGTCCCAGAGCTGGCAAGTGGCATCTCCCGCCACCTGACCGAGCTGGCAGGTGTCCGAGCATTGCGCGTCAGCGAAAACGAACGTGCTGTAGATCAAACCAAACAGCACGACAGCGGCAGTCAGCTTCAGCAATTTCGACATGGGCGTCTTCCGGGGCGGGAAAAATCGGTCGGCACACATTGTGCTTCCGGCGCATCCTAACACGCGATTCGCCGGGGTCCGCATAGTTTAGTTATTAGACCAGCAAGGCCGTAAGTTCCAAGATCATCACGGAAGCCGTTGCACGTTATCATGGAGGCGTTTCAGCGCCACAGATGTAAAGGGCACCCATGGCTACAGACATAAACATCGGACAGGCGGATGGCCTGTCCATCGCCATTACCGGCTCCGGTGGCAGTGGTGCCGTCACAACCGGGCTGATACTACTCGCCGCCATCGCTCGAGCTGGGTATTACGGCCTCATGACCCGCTCCGCCGGCCCTCAGATACGCGGTGGCGAGTCAGCCGCCATGGTGCGCTTCTCGCAACGCCCGGTCGACTGCATGGGCGACTGCTTCGACCTGCTTGTCGGACTGGATTGGCGCAATATCAACCGTTTCATCGACGAGATTCCCCTCGGTACCGACAGCCTCGTCCTCTTCGACCCCGCCGGGGACTCAATCGCACCGGAGATCAGCGCGACGGGAGCTTGCATAGGCGAGATTCCATTCAAGGAAATCGCCGGCGGCATCACCGGCGGACGCCTCAACATGGCTGCGCTCGGGGCTACCGGGGCTGCTGCGGGGCTGCCAATAGATGCCCTGGAGGCAGGCGCGCTAGCCACCCTGAGCAGCAAGGGCGAGGAGGTTGCTGAGGCGGCGATCGCCTGTATTAGGGCGGGATTCGCGGCGGCTCCCACCCGCAGCCCGGTGACAGTCGCCGCAGGCGAGCGCTGGAACCTCAGCGGCAATGAGGCCAGCGGACTGGGTGCCCTACGTGGCGGCGTGCGCTTCGTCGCCGCCTACCCCATCACGCCGGCCACTGAGATGCTCGAATGGCTCGCCCCACGATTGGAACAGTTGGGCGGCGTCCTTCTCCAGGCAGAGGACGAGCTAGCCTCGGTCAACATGATCATTGGCGGCTCATTTGGTGGCGTACCTTCTCTGACGGCCACGTCGGGGCCGGGGCTCAGTCTGATGATGGAGGGACTAGGCCTAGCGGTCTCCAGCGAGACCCCTGTCGTGGTCGCCAACGTCATGCGGGGCGGACCCTCCACCGGCATCCCTACCAAATCCGAGCAATCAGACCTCAACATAGCCATTTATGGCCTACACGGCGACGCCCCGCACCTGGTGTTGGCAGCGATGGACATCCGCGACTGCGTCTTCACCTTTCAGTGGGCGGTTCGCTTGGCCGAGCACCTACAGAGTGTTGCCATCGTGCTCACCGACCAGGCCTTGGGCCAGTCGCGTGCCATCGTCGACCCGCCGGCTCGCTTCGTGGACTATCTACCGCGTGTGATATCCGGACCCCAAGACGATTCGTACCGGCGCTACGCCCTAATAGAGAATGGCGTCTCGCCCATGGCCATCCCAGGACAGGCTGGCTGCATGTACACCGCCGACGGGCTCGAGCACAACGAGCGCGGCACACCGTCGAGCATGTCCGCGGACCATCTTGCCCAGCTCGACAAACGGCATCGTAAGCTCCTCAATTTCGACTACGGGGAACACTGGGCGGAGATCCAGGGCGACGGCCCCACCTGTCTGGTCACCTGGGGTTCCTGTGCCGGCCCCGTCCGCGAAGCGGCCGAGCGACTCAACGCAGTGGGCAATCCCATCCGCGTCGTCGCCCTGCGCCTGATCGCACCTTTGCAAAAAGAGTCTTTAGCCAAGGCTCTGGATGGCGCGAAGCGTATCGTCGTGATCGAGCAAAATCAGGGCGCTCAACTCTTCCACTATCTGCATGCGGAACAGGCCCTGCCGGCCCATGCCCAATCCCTCGCCCGACCCGGCCCCCTTGCACTGCGCCCCGGGGAGATTTTGAATGCCATCACCTCGGAGGATTGAGATGGAAGCCGCCACTGCCGCGCCTATACTACGCGCTAAGGACTACAAGTCCGACATCGCCCCCATCTGGTGCCCGGGGTGCGGGCACTTCGCCGTGCTTTCCGCCGTCACCAAGGCCATCGCTCACCTCAAGCTATCCAAAGAGCAACTCGGCATCATCTCCGGCATCGGCTGCTCCTCGCGCCTGCCCGCCTACATTGACAGTTACGGCTTCCACGGCGTCCATGGGCGCGCACTGGCGCTCGCCGCCGGGCTCAAGACAGCGCGGCCGGATTTGACCGTCATCGCCGCGGGTGGCGACGGTGACGGTTTTTCCATCGGCGGCAACCACTTCCTGCACGCCTGTCGACGCAACATGGACCTGACCTACATTGTCATGGATAACGAGGTCTACGGCATGACCAAGGGACAGGCATCGCCAACCACCCAGCCGGACTGGACCCACAGCAAGCTCACTCCCCATGGCACAGGCGTCCGCCGCTTTCAGCCACCCGCCATAGCGTTGGCAGCCGGGGCGACTTTCATTGCTCGCGGCTTCGCCGGCGATCCCAACGGGCTGACCAAGCTACTGGTGGAAGCCATCGAACACCGAGGCTTCTCCTTCCTACATGTGCTCAGTCCCTGCCAGACCTTCCGACCGGAGCAGAAGGAGTGGAAGCAGACCGTCCACCCCTGCCGTTTAGAACCTACGAGCGATCCGGCTCGAGCCGCAGAGCTGATCCAAAATGACGACGGCATGGCCATCGGCCAGCTCTATGCCCAGCACCTACCCGCTTGGCAGTTAGAATCGAGAACAACAACTACGCTTGAGGAAATGGAAGCAGAGTTCCGAGTATGAATCCCAATACCCAGGCAAGTATCGTGACCGTCAGCGAGTTTCTGGCACATGCCCTCGAGCTGGAGCTCGAGTCCGCCGAGCGCTACCGCCAGCTCGCCCAAAGCATGGCGGTACATCACAACCAGGAGATCGCCGAGCTGTTCGAGCATCTGGCACTACTCAGCGATGCCCATGCCCGAGAAGTGGAGGAGCGAACCGCCGGCCTCGCACTACCGGAGATCCCGCCATGGGAATTCAAATGGAACTGCCCCGGCAGCCCGGAGAGCGACTGTATGGAACAGGACGTGAGCTACCTAATGACCACCGTTCAGGCCCTCACCCTCGCCCTGCACAATGAGATCCGCGGCCGCGATTTCTACGCCCATGTAACCGTCGACTCCCCCAACCCGGAGGTCCGCCATCTCGCTGGGGAGATGACCGAAGAAGAGAGCGAGCACGTGGATCTGCTCAAGGACTGGCTGG
>Ga0316198_10002539_pt1 | contig 11016 bp, 17 predicted proteins | sample OudBieAanoxic_MG_FD_204935 | JGI IMG/M metagenome (GOLD analysis project Ga0316198, IMG submission 204935) | Coastal sediment microbial communities from Oude Bieten Haven, Netherlands - site A anoxic | ecosystem: Environmental > Aquatic > Marine > Coastal > Sediment | place: Netherlands... | reverse complement strand
CTGAAACAGTGACTCCTTCGGGGGCCGTTTTTGATTGTGGTGTATGTCCCAGTTTGCGGCTTTTCGGAAGTAGACAGAATGCCAGGGAATGGCAGGTCCCGAGAGCATTCCAGACCTTGAATAGAGCTAGCAGTGGTATCTAACAACTGTCCCCGAAAGTGGCGGCGATCGAGTTGCCACGGCAAGTAACTTACTGAGTAACGTGTGGAATCAAAGCCGGGGAGCGGTCCTGCACAAACTGTCTGCATGAATTGAATTGTTGAAGCCAGATGCACCTTCGCGTAGCTGTCATCGATAATGGCATCGGTCAGATTCAGCAACTGAATTATCTCTGTGGATTAAAATGTAGAACAGAGCCGGGGAGCAGTTCCGTTGAAACTGTCTGCTTGGATTGTGTTGGTTGGTTATGTCTTATGCCTCCTGGTTTCTAAACGACCGGTTGCTGTTCTTTTTTCCTTGTCTCCTGACCAAGGGGGGGGGTGGCGTGCTAGGCACGGCAGGGTATCGCTTGGTCTGCCGGCCGGAAGAGGCTGGAAAGTGGAGCTGGCGAGGGAGGATATTCCGATGGCGAGGACTAAATGGAGCAGGATTTCGGGGTGGCGGCAGGGCGCATGGCCCTTCGTCTCCCATGAGTTGACTATTGACCCGTGCTGAAAAAAGGTGTTTATCCTTCTTATACACACCGCCAACATCCTCAACAAGAACTGGCTTCATATCAGGGACAGCAGCACCCTGGATGATCTTACCGTTACCTCTACAAGCGCAGCGGCAGTTGGTGATGTGGTGATTGCGGAGGGCAAACTCGAGCTGGATAAGGATTACAAATACGGCTACCTTTACCCGGCTCTCATCGAGAACGCCGCGATAACGAAGGAATAAAACTGAGGTGACGGAGGGGTTAAATTTCGAACGCTGATGGGGGCAGTTATTTGTCCTAAGGTTGCTTCTTTATTTTACGGATCAGAAATCCTAAAACCTTCTTCACCACGCTGCTAATGCTTATTTCATCAATGGTATAATTAATAGCGGAGCAGAATTCCATGATTATAAGAATTATTATTGTATCTATCGTGCTGGCAATTGGCGCAACCATTGCCTACCAGATGGGCTGGTTATCGGATAAGGGAGAAAATGCCTACGACGAAACCAAAGAATCGATTATCGATAACAGCAAAAAGTTGATCGATAAAGCTGATGATGCAATGAAGTAAGACCTACCAGAAATATTAGCGCTAAACTTCTGGTTGCTTGCGCGCCTTATGGGAAGTCCAGATGATGAACTACTACAGGTTATGTCACATGGATCCTGGTTCCTGAATGATGGGGTGTAGTTCTTTACCCTTGTCTCCTTGCTCAGTCGCATGGCGTTTCAGACTCACATCCAGGACATTCACCCGTTCGTAATATTACCGATCATCGGACGGCATCTACCTGGGGTGTTCCGGTCGTACAGTCACTGCTAATATTATCAACGACTTAACGTCTGGAAAGGACTCCAATGCGGACCTGGATTGTTTCTATGTCTACTTCTGGAAAGTACTGTAGCCGGACATTACCGGGCCAGACTCAGATCGGTAAGCTTCAACCCATACCGGACCTTTAGCATGACTTAGCGACAAAGAATGACCCGCTCTGGTCATTCAAGCAATTTCCTTGAACGGGAACTTCGCAGCATAAAGTTGCCATTGAGGCAAGGCCATCGAATACCGGATTTCCGGTGATCTGGCTCAGCAGGATGCCGACAAAGGCGACGATCAAACCTAGCATCGCTGCCGAGTCCTCAAACAGAACGACGAACATCGTGGGATCTTTGCCGCGGCGCACCGCCTCCAAATAACCCAGATCGCCCTTGGTCTTGTTGGACTCCCGCAGGGCCACGGACCAGGTGCCTCCTTCGAAGAGCATCGCCAGCCCGAGTACGATGTAGTTCATCGTCGGGTTCTGTATCGCCTGCGGGTGGAGTATGTGCTTGAAGCCTTCGTAGGCAGAGACGCCCCCTCCCACGGCGAAGATTAGGATGGCTACCACGAAGCTCCAGAAATAGATCTCCTTGCCGTGGCCAAACGGAAATTCTTTGCTTGCCGGTTGCTTGCCGGTTGCTTGGCGCGATTCAGTCCGTGCAGCAGGAGGACGTGGTTACCGGTATCGACTACCGAATGTATACCCTCGGACAGCATCGCCGAGCTACCCGTGTAGACGGCCGCCGCGAACTTAGTGGTCGCGATCAGCGTATTACCAGCCAGGGCGGCGTAGATGACCCTCTTTGATGCGCCGGCCACAAATCTCTCCTCGGTTCTGGTGTCGTGGAATTATCAGACAGACGTTCTCGAAGATCCAGCTACCTGATTGCCCTTGGCAACTGACCGACTGATATCCGTAATTACACCCAAATATTATCGCGAAGAGCAAATAGTAGATGCCTTGGTCAATCGCTTCTCCACTTGTGCTATTACCCAAGTAGTGCCCAGGTGCAGGTTCAACTATCGTTCCTGTTGCAACAGCAAGACCCAGCGCGATCCGCAGAAGTGGTTGTCGCGGTGCTGGTCGCGGGCCTTGCGGTGGCCGGCCTGTCTGCCTGCGAGAAAGAAGGGCCTGCCGAGAAGGCTGGCAAGGCCATCGATGAATCCGCGTCAGACATGTCGGATAGTACGAAAGAGGCGATGGAAGACATCGAAAAGAAGGTCAAGGAGTGATGGGTAAACTGTTCGACAGGAATACTGGCAACGTGGATCGGATCATCCGGGTGATCGTGGGTGCGCTGCTGGTCGGCAATGTGTTCGTCGGCCTGCAGACCGTGGTCGGCTGGGTTGGCCTGGTGTTGATCATCACAGGCCTGTTCGGTACATGCCCGGTCTATTCCCTGCTGGGGATTAATACCAGGGCCCTGGGGGAGAAGGTTGGCCTGAAGTAGCGCGCGGCCTCGAAGGAATAGCCATGCAGGGCCTGCCGGTTCGGTAGTGCCGGATCTCGGCGGACCGGCAAGCTCACTGGTTTTAGTTGCAGCTTTAACCTGCAAAGGGAGGAGAAAAATGGATCTACAGGCATTGATCATATTCCTGGCGATCGGCGGCGTGGCCGGCTGGCTGGCCGGAACCCTGATGAAAGGGGGCGGTTTCGGCCTGCTCGGCAACATCATCGTCGGCGTCATCGGCGCCGTCGTGGGCGGCTTTGTCTTCGGCCTGCTGGGCATCTCGGCGGGCGGGCTGGTCGGCTCCATCATTACCGCGACAGTCGGGGCGGCGCTGCTGCTGTTCCTCATCGGGCTGATCAAGAAGACGTAAGCACTACCGGACAAGGACATGTTGCCGGCGGGTTTGTACGGGCTCATGCCGTGGCAAACCCGCTGGAAAAACAAGCCGGGGACAGCAGGAGTCGACACTAGTCGGACCTTCAGCAGACTCCATATAAACAACGGCTTAACGAGAATGAACGACCCAACCCAGTCGCACAGCATGTCAGCCTCGACTGCAGGAACGTACTGTAGTAGGACATTCAGGTTCAGATCGTTTTGAGCAGCCTTCAAGCTAAGGCAAACACAAAGGCGACCTTTTCAAATTGCGTGATGCGGTGGAGCAGGAGTTTCTGACCCTGGACGAGCATGAGCAAAGCGTGCGTTCCGTGCTGGCGAAAATGGAAAGCGACTTCATCCGCCGCATGGTAACTTTCCACAATGACTGACCGACCTCAAAACAAGCCTTCGAAGCCGAAGCCGTCGCTCGGTCAGGAGGTCGGCGGGATAGCGGCACGCAAGCTCAAGGCGCAGCGCGACCCCGCGCCGGGCGTCTGGTTCGGCCTGGGTATGATGTGTCTGGTCGGCTGGTCGGTGGCGATTCCGCCGCTGCTCGGCGTCGCGCTCGGTGTCTGGCTCGACAAGCACTATCCCGGAAGCCACTCCTGGACGCTGATGCTGCTTATCATCGGTTTGGCCATTGGCTGTCTGAATGCGTGGCATTGGGTCGCCAGGGAAGACAAAGCGATGCGGGACGAACAGGAGGATGGGGATGAATGAATGGTTGACGCTGGCACTGGCATGGATGGCGGGCCTGTTGCTCGGCGCCATTTTCTTTGGCGGCCTTTGGTGGACGGTGCGCCTGGGCGTTGCGTCCAGACGACCGGCGCTGGCGGAAGGCAGGGCGGTCGCGACGGCTCATGGACGAAGCGCGGCAGGTAGCCGAGGCCTTGAGCGCCAAGCGGATGGAAACGCTGCGCAACGACGCCCATAACCTGAATCAGGCCATCAGTCGCCGGACCCAGCAGGAAGTGTTTGCCATCGCGCGCAAGGCGCTAACGGATCTCGCCAGAGCCCTGAACACAGCGTCCGCCCCAGTGCTTGTGCGCAGCGCCTTCGAGCTGCCCACGGAGCAACGCGCGGCGATACAACAGGCGCTCAACGAAACCTTCTCAGCTGAAATCCAGGTCCGTTTCGAGACCGCGCCAGACGTGATCAGTGGCATCGAACTCACCACGAACGGCCAAAAGGTCGCCTGGAGCATTACGGATTATCTCGCGTCGCTGGAAAAGAGCGTCGGCGAACTGCTGACGGATCCGTCCAAAGCCCCAGACAGGCCCCAGACCAAATCTGAGGCCAACGCCGATCACAAGTCGAAGTCCGGGACTAACGCCGCCACTCCCGAAGAGGCCAAATGAACACGCCACCTGATGCTTTGCAAACTGCGATGGAGTACAGCGTCGTGGTTGTTACCGAGGGCAATGATCCGCCGGGGCTTGCCTACATCGCGCCATACGCCGCTACCAGCATCGCGGAGCATTTTATGGAAGCGGGTCGCGATATGCTGATCGTTTACGACGACCTCACGCATCACGCGCGCGCCTATCGCGAGCTCTCGCTGTTGCTGCGCCGTCCGCCCGGTCGCGAAGCCTTTCCCGGCGATATTTTTTATATTCATTCGCGGTTGCTGGAACGGGCGACGCATCTGCGTGAGGAGCACGGGGGTGGTTCGCTCACCGCCCTGCCCATCATCGAGACCGAAGCGCAGGACATTTCCGCCTACATTCCAACCAATTTGATTTCCATCACCGACGGGCAGATCTACCTCTTGCCGACGTTGTTCGAATTGGGCGTGCTGCCGGCGGTCGATGTCGGCAAATCCGTGTCGCGCGTCGGCGGCAAGGTGCAACGGGCGGCCTACCGCGCGGTGGCGGGTAACCTCAAGCTCGCCTATGCGCAGTTCGAGGAACTCGAAACCTTCGCCCGGTTCGGCGCCCGGCTGGATGAAGACACCCGCAAGAACATCGAGCATGGACGGCGCATACGCGCCTGCCTGAAGCGGCCGGAATTCGCCCCGGTGGGGGTGCCCGCCCAAATCGCTATCCTGCTGGCGTTGAGCACCGGACTTTTTGACGCCATTCCGCTGGACCGGATGACGAACGCCGAGCAGGCCGTGCGCAAGGCGGCGGCGGAGATCCCGGCTAAGGTGAACGAGCGCATGGATAGCGCCGACACGTTGAGCGATGAGGATCGGGAAACAATTATCGACATTGCCCGCCAGGCACTGGCACGTTTCCAGCCCAAAACTGATTCCCTGTCTCTACCCGGGGCCGGGACGAGTCCCAGGGAGGCATCATGAGCGACACCGCAGCGAGCCTGCGGCGCAAGATCGACAGCGCCGGCGATCTGCAATCCGTGGTCGGCACCATGAAGGCCATGGCCGCGTCGAGTATCGGCCAATACGAGCAGTCGGTGCGCGCCCTGGGTGATTACTATCGCACCGTGGAACTGGGCTTGAGCGTGTGTTTTCGTGACATGCGTGCGGCGCAATCGATAACCGCAGAGACAGGAAAAACGGATGCGGCTGCGATTGGCGCGGTGGTTTTTGGTTCCGACCAGGGGCTGGTGGGCCAGTTCAATGATGTGGCGGCCGATTATGCGCTCAAGACGCTGGCGGCGCTGCCCGGGGAACCCCGGGTCTGGGCGGTCGGCGAGCGCGTGCATGCGCGCCTGGCGGACGCGGGCCTTGAGCCGACGGGATGCTTCAGCGTACCGAATTCCGTCAAGGCCATCACCTCGCTGGTCGGGCAGATACTCATGGCAAGCGAGACGCGACGCAGCCAGGGTGACATCGCCGAACTCCATCTCTTCTACAACCGCCCCGCGGTTGGGGCGGTCTATGCGCCCGTCAGTCAGCGGCTGTTACCGCTGGATGAAATCTGGCGACGCAAGCTGGCCGAACGTCCGTGGCCGACGGAAAACCTGCCGGAGGTCATCGGTGGGGGCGCCCCGACCTTGCGGGTGCTGATCCGCGAATATCTTTTCGTCTCGCTGTTCCGCGCGTGCGCCGAATCGCTGGCCAGCGAGAACGCGAGCCGTCTCGCGGCGATGCAACGCGCCGACAAGAATATCGGTGAACTGCTGGACGACCTCAACGGCACATTTCACCGTTTGCGCCAGAGTGGTATCGACGCGGAACTGTTCGACGTGGTCTCCGGGTTCGAGGCGCTGAACGAATCCTGATTCCATAGTTGCCGATGGTCATTTACTTCGTGATCGGCTGGTTTATAGTGCGGCAATCAAACCACCGCTCGCGGGGCTGCCACGCGCCGGTTTCATCTGGCTGTTGACCGGTGGCATACTCTATTCCTCGAGGATCGTGTTTTATGCGCTCGATCATCGTTACCCTTGGATGCACGGGGCGTGGCATCTTTTCGTGCTGGCCGGCAGCATCAGCCACTATGTGGCGATTCTGGTCTATGTCTGACGGCCGATGACAATTCCGGCTAGACACCAAGATGTCAAAAACAATACCGCGTGACGTTCGCTGGCGCAGGGGCTATCCTTTGCTTAGCGTGCCTTAAACGGTCGGGAAAGGCGGCCGACGCGAGGCGCCTGCCTGTAACGCGAGCATCAGAGAGGACATGATCATGCTGGTAACTTTTTCCTGCAATGCTTACGCGAACATAACCATGTTCGGCGACGTGGCAGTTCGCCTGCTTGAATTGATGGGGCACAGCGGCACGGTGCCCGGCGCCCTGCTTGCAGAAGATGTCCCGGCTGCGCTGGCGCGTCTGGAGGCTGCGGTCGCGGCAAACGAACAGTTGCCTGAACCGGAAGAGTCCGCGCAATCAGTGGACGATGAACCTACCGTAAGTCTCTCGCACCGCGCCTTGCCAGTGATCGAATTGCTCAAGGCGGCAGCAAAGGCAAAATACGACGTGATGTGGGACAAGAACAACTAACCCAGCAGCTGCGTGTGACAGTCATGCCAATTCCCGGCCACCGAAAGATACAAGGACAATGATATGAGTGACAAAGAGGTTTACCTGCAGAAGATGCGGGCTCAGCTGGATGAGTGGAAGGCAGACGTGTATAAGCTAAAAGCCAAGGCGTCAAGTGCCAGTGCAGACGTTCGGCTGGAAAGGAACAGGCAGATCGAGGTGCTTGAGAGCAAGATCGAAGAAGGCAAGACGAAGCTATCGGAGCTTTCCAGAGCTGGCGAAGACGCCTGGGAGTCGCTCAAGGAGGGTGTCGAATCTGCCTGGGATTCGCTGAAGTCTGCGGTTAGTGACGCTGCCGCGAAATTCAAGGACTAACCGCCGGCTGAGAACCGTCTGCAGCTGGGTTTGCGAAGATAAATACTGAGAACAAGAGACAGCCCTTCGGGGCCGTTTCTCATTTGGTAATTGGAATTATTCGGCCTCTTTTTAGGAGGTTTGGGTGAGTCTTTCCCGAAGGCTCATCAAGGTAGTCCAGTTTGAATGAGTCGGTACATTGAACGGCAGCCAACGAGCTGCCGTATTTTTTACGTCAATGACAGCTTTCAGGAAGAGTTGTCGTTCAGGCTGAATGAAGTGAAGGGCAATTTGTGGCCGATTCTGTTGAAAAACTCTTTTTCTGGCAGTAGTAAAAGTTTTTTAGCCGTATGGTGCAAATATACGAACGAGCCGTATGATATTGTTATCGATCAATCTTATGGGTAAATTGTTCGTGCAATGAAAAACGCCATACAGGCTCGCCATTTCCAGGTCGTCGCCATGGTCGGCTGGCTTAACCGCTATGCACATCACCTGACAACCTTCAGCTTTGGCAGCACCAGCTGATCCAACAAATCAATCGTCCGCTTGAATCGTTCGTTTTTCACGAATGCCGCATATGCCCTCTCAGTAGTCTTGACAGAGGCATGCCCCACAATAAATGTTGAACATCCGTGATGGCAGCACCTCTGCTTAACAGGCGAGTGGCAAACGTCTTTCGCAGATTGTATGATGAGATATCAGTGATGTTAGCTCGCTTGAGCGCTGTCCGGCCAGCCCTTGGGAAGATAAATACGTGGGGTTGCGGGTTAGTGAGCATTGTGGTCTCCGTAAACGAGTCCTTGTGAGATTCCGGTTGAAGGATACAATAAGAGCCGTCAAATCAGAATGTTATTGTCGGAACTGTAGACAGAAAGATTCGGTGGGCCAGGACACCTGGGGAGTAAGACTTCATCAACAGACTGGGCACGCATCACACAGTGATCGCTCAGGAATCCCTGCACTGCAAAGCGCTTTCCTTGGTGATGGCAAGTCGGTCTGTAGGGTCCTCTGACAGGCTCTTTTCAGGCCTAGTTGGAGGCGGCCTCCGGCGGTCCGGTCTCGGCTGGAGTTGCTGCGACCTGCTCGCCTGCTTGTGCTAACGGGTTCATCCACTCCGCCAGCAGTGAGTAGCCAATCGCCAGGATCACCGGCCCCAGGAACACGCCGATAAAACCGAACGCCATCAGGCCACCCAGCACCCCCATGAACACCAGCAGCAACGGTAAGGTCCCGCCGCGGCTGATCAGGTAAGGTTTGACAACATTGTCGATGCTGCTGATCACCACTATTCCGTATGCGAGCATGAAAATCGCCCAGACGGTCTGACCATGGAAATAAAGCCAAATTGCGGCCGGAATCCACACCAATGGCGGCCCCATGGGGATGATGGAGAGAAAGAAGGTCAGCAGGCCTAGCAGCATGGCGCCCGGAACACCCGCAATCCAGAAGCCGATCAGCGCGAGGGCCGACTGCGCCAGCGCTGTCCCCAGAATGCCGTTCACCACCCGCGACACGGTACCTGCAGTGGTCTCGATCAGGTGCTTGGCCCGGTGGCCGGCGAGGTGCTCCATTACCGCCTGAACTCGCGCCGTGATCGCCGGACCGTCGCGATAGAAGAAAAAACAGATCAGCACGCTGAAGGTGATCAGCACGACACCCTTGCCGAGTGCGCCACCCGCCGTGATGGCCCAGTCCTTGAGCGGCAGTTGCAGCAGGTATTGCTTGATCTGGAGCAGCAGCGCGCCTTCTTCCTCCTGCATCAGGACGAGCCATTTACCCTTGAGGTAGGCTCCGGCAAGCGGTAAGGAATCCAGCCACCCCGGCGGCTCCGGCAATGGCCGGTTCAGCGACTCGCGCAACAAACGCAACAGCTCTACCGCATTGTCCACCAAGCTCACTGCCATGATCGCGAAGGGGGTCACCAGTGTGAGCAACAGCAGCGCCGTCATGAGCGTGGCCGCGCGCCCGGTACGCTTGTGCAGGCGCGCCAGCAGCCATTCGTACACCGGCCAGCTGGCATAGGCGAACACGGCCGCCAGGATCAAGGGAATGATGAAGGGGTGCAGCACCAGCACGGTGCCAACGATAAGCAGCCCGAGCAGGGCCACGGCTGCCATCAATTCTACGCGTCGGGTCGAATACATGAGTCTACCTTTTCCAAGGAGTTCAGGAGTGTCAACGCTTTCTCCAGCATCAGCCTGTGCTTGCGGTGACCTGTCTGGCACGCAGTGAAGGATAACCTACATGTCTCGACGGAACCATCGACCCCAAACCGAAGTTCGACATTTGCACTGCCTAGTGTTTGCTGTCAGTGGAGAAGCAGACATTGTCAACCATAACTTGACCAGCTACAGTTCGGCCAAAGCAACCCTCGGATCTGTTACAAATTCCAAGGCAATTCAGTAAAGACGTGCAAGGCTGCATGGAACCGTGTCCCTGGCGAATTCCTACTCAAGCGGCAACCGGGAGTTGAAACAGTCCGCCACAATGCTTTTGCTAGGCGTAATTGTGCAGTGGCGCGGGTTGGGTGACTCTGTTACCGCTGAATTCAGCGGGTGTGTTGCCGTCGAGAGATGCATGCGAACGCGAACGCTTGTAGTAATCTTTGAAAATTACCAGCTTCCGCTCCAAATCGCCGGCATTCCAGAAGAAGATATGATCAAGAAACTTACTAAGAATGGTGCCGATGAGTCGCTCCATGAAGGGGTGTGAGCGGTTTACAGCGACATCACCTCACTACCTCCAAACTCGGCACCACCGGCTTATCCAATAACTCAATCGTCTGCTTGAACCGTTCATTCTTCACGAACGCAGCATAAGCCTTCTCTGTTGTCTTGACAGAAGCATGGCCTAGAAGATGCTGAACGTCGGTAATGGCAGCGCCTCTGCTCAGTAATCGTGTTGCGAATGTCTTTCTGAGATTGTGGTAGGAAACGTCTGTACCGACTTACCACAGTCCTGCCAGCCTATGGGAAGATCGATTCGCGGTGTCTGCGGTTTGGCAAGAGTCGCGACCCGCGAAAACGAGTTCTTGAGAGTTCCTGATTGAAGGATACAATAACCACAATAGATCCCGAGGGCTATGACTCGATCGGTTGGCACAAACATTCGCTGGACCAGGACAGTGTGATATGAGTTTTCGGGAACGACAGGCTTGCTAAAGCTGCCTGATTATTGTCATATCCAGGCTGTTTATGAACTGATGTATCTTCTTGGAACAGGTAATCATATCTAGCATGGATACAGCGCGCTGGCAGATTATTCAGGAACTATTCATGGCAGTCGATGCCATGGACAGTCATGAAACAATCGCATACCTGAATCAGCACTGCCAGGATCCCGGTTTGTGCGACGAGGTCTTATCGTTAATAGCAGCGGATAAAAAGGCAACTCGCTTTCTTAGTCCGATAACACCAACGCAAACAGTCCGAACAGAATGGCGTCCAGGCACCATGATTGGCCCATACTGTATCGAGTCATTGATTG
>Ga0316198_10002538_pt1 | contig 11018 bp, 8 predicted proteins | sample OudBieAanoxic_MG_FD_204935 | JGI IMG/M metagenome (GOLD analysis project Ga0316198, IMG submission 204935) | Coastal sediment microbial communities from Oude Bieten Haven, Netherlands - site A anoxic | ecosystem: Environmental > Aquatic > Marine > Coastal > Sediment | place: Netherlands... | reverse complement strand
GTCTCAATTGTGGTTTGGCGGCGGCGTCCGGCGAGGTCGGCAATGGCCGGGGCAAGGATCTCGGGGGCGGGGTCGCCAAACGTCAGGACTCTCCGTGCTCCGCGCTCGACGTAGGCCACGAGTTCCCCCGAACGCAGTATGACGTGGGCTCCCGTCCGGCGCGCCGGCCGGCCCGCCTCGTGGTCCGGCCACGCCAGGGTGGCTCCGTAGGGGTTGGCGGGGTCGACTGCGGAGAGGGTGGTGGTGGATGGATCGTCGGGAGCGCGCAAGCGGTCGATCGCGCCCGGCTGTCCGAACTGGGCACCACCAAGACCTTCGATGAAGTAGCCCCGCCGGGTGCGGCCGGCGTCTTCCATTGCCGCCAACACGGGGTAGAGGCCGGCGAAACCGCCGGGCAGGCCTTCGGACAGCACTGCGTCGCGGGTCACCACACCGTGGCGCTCGAGGAGTTGTTCGGCGCGAGCCTTCGCCTGCACCTCCGGGAGCGCAGGGATTCCGGCGAGGAGATCGCTGGTGAGATACCACCGTCCTGAGCCCGCCGCAGGAGTGGCGCTCGACACTGTGGGGCGCCTCCGCTTCCCGGTGCGGCGCGGGCCGAGAAAGGCTCGCAGAGGAGCCAGCGTGTCGTTGGTTACCTCCCCAGACCACACCAAGTCCCACAGCGCCTCGAGCACTGCGGCCGGGTCGCCACCCTCTGCAGCCACATACAGGTCGCGGAAGAACGAGGCGCCGCGTTGCTCGAGGTGGTCCCGGAGCCTTTCGTGGATGGCGCCGTCGGGCGGTTCCACCCCCAGTTCCCAATGCAGCAACGACACCTGATCTCGGAGGTAGAGGGCTACCCGGCCGTCCTGAGCGGTCAACGGGCCCCGGCCCATCCAAACGACTTCGCCCGAGGCGAGCAGGTCGTCGAGCAACCCGGCGTCGTAGGCCATCCGGGCCGACAGGATGTCGCGTTCGAGAGCGCTCGCCGGGAGGGCCACCCCCTGGAGTTGGCGGATGACCTCGAGGAGCCGTTCGCGATGGCCGGCAGTCTGTCCCACTCCGTGCCAACCGGGGAGGAATCGGCCGAGGGCGGCTCCGGCGACGGCTTCGACATCGCGACGCAAGGCGGCCAGCGAGCGGCGTCGCAACCGGCGCAGGACCTCGGTGTCGACCCATTCCTGGCCGCTGCCGCCGGGTCGGTAGGAGCCGGGGGCCACCCGGCCCTCAGCTTGGAGCCGACCGAGCACTTCGGTGACGGCGGCAGAAGGCAGATGCAGATTGGCCGCCGCGTCGTCGACGCTGAAGGGCCCATGGGTACGTGCGAAGCGGCCGACGACATCACCGAGCGGGTCGGCCACCGGTTCCAGCAACGCGGGGGCAACACCGGGTGGAGGAGTGATCCCGAGGGCGTCGCGCAACCTGGCGACGTCCTCGACCGCTGCGTAGCGCTCGGTGCCCGCGATGCGGACCCGAACGATGCGGCGCTGCTCGGCCAGTTGGTCGAGCCAGGACGGCGCAGCGGAAGGGTCGGTGGCCCGAGCAACGACGGCGCCATCGTCGAGTGGTCCCAACGAGCGGAGGGCGTCGTGGAGGTCATCGGCGGAGCGGATCTTGCGATCTGGAGCAAGACGCTGGATCTCGAGCTCGACCGCAGCGACCACATCGGCGTCGAGCAGCTCTCGGAACTGGGGGTCACCGAGCAGTTCGCGTAACAACGAGCGGTCGAGGGTGAGGGCGGCAGCGCGTTTCTCGGCGAGCGGAGCGTCGTACTCGTACATGAACGAGGCGATGAAGTCGAACATGAGCGACGAGGCAAAGGGGCTGGGTCCGGAGAGGTCGACCATGCTGACCCGGATGGTCCGGGACGAGATGTCGGCCAGCACGTCGATGAGAGCGGGGAGGTCGAAGTAATCCTGGAGAACCTCGCGATAGGTCTCCAGGATGACGGGGAACGACCCGTACTGCTTGGCGACTTCGAGCAGGCCGGCAGCCTTGCGGCGCTGCAGCCACAGCGGGGTACGCGACCCCGGACGGCGTCGGGGGAGGAGTAGAGACCGAGCCGCGGCTTCTCGGAAGCGGGAGGTGAACAGGGCGCTGTCGCCCGTCTCCTCCAGCACCAGCTCCTCCACCTCCTCAGGATCGATCATCAGTTCCTCGACACTGGGCGGTTCATCGACGTCGGGGAATCTGAAGATGATGCCATCGTCGGACCAGATCACATCGACTTCGCTTCCGTGGGTTTCGCGGTAGCGGCGACGGGCCGCCAATGCCCACGGGGCGTGAACCCTGGCACCAAAGGGAGAGAGCAGGACGGTCCGCCAGTCGCCGATCTCGTCGCGGAACTGCTGGACGACGATGGTGCGGTCGGTGGGTAGTACGCCGGTGAACTCACGCTCGTCGGCGACGAACTGGGTGAGGTTGGCCGCCGCCCAGCCGTCGAGCCGGTAGCGGCCTTTGAGGGTGGCGAGGGCTTCGCTCTCCTCCATGGCGCCGATCTCACGGATGAAGGCACCGACCGCTCTACCGAGCTCGAGCGGACGGCCGGGGGCGTCCCCGTGCCAGAAGGGAAGCTTGGCCGCCACCTGGCCCGCCGCCGGCGTGACGATGACCCGATCATGGGTGATCTCGCTGATCTTCCAGGTTGTTGAGCCCAGGACGAAGACCTCGCCGGGTCGACTCTCATAGACCATCTCCTCGTCGAGCTCGCCGACTCTTCCCCCCTCGGGAAGGGTCACGGTGTAGAGCCCGCGGTCGGGAATCGTGCCGGGATTGGTCACGGCCAACATGCGGGCGTTGTCACGTGCTTCGAGGGTGCCTTCCACCCGGTCCCAGACGATTCGGGGCCTGAGTTCGGCGAAGGCGTCCGACGGGTAGCGACCCGCCAGCATGTCCAGCACTGCCTCGAACGAAGGTCGCGGCAGGTCGCGGTATGGCCCGGAGCGCCGGAAGGTGGCGTACAGCTCGTCAACGTCCTGGGGTCCCACCGCGACAGCCGCAACGACCTGCTGGGCGAGAACGTCAAGGGGGTTGGCAGGGATGCTGGTGGACTCGATGGCGCCCTGGTACATCCGGTCGACGACCACGGCGGTTTCGAGCAGGTCGCCCCGGTGCTTCGGGAAGACCTTGGCCACGCTGGCGGCACCAACCTGATGACCGGCGCGGCCCACCCGCTGCAGACCCCGTGCCACCGAGGTGGGGGACTCGACCAGAACGACGAGGTCGATGGCGGCCATGTCGATGCCCAATTCGAGGGTCGAGGTGGCCACTACGCCGCGCAACTCGCCCCGCTTGAGGCGGCTTTCGATCTCGATCCGCTGCTCGCGCGACACCGAGCCGTGGTGGGACTGAACCAGCTCCTCGCCGGCCAGGCGATTGATTTCTGCGGCGAGCCGCTCGGCCAGGCCGCGGCTGTTGACAAACAGCAACGTCGACCGATTGTCGAGCACGAGGCGCAGCAGCCTCGGATAGACGGCCGGCCAGATCGATCGGCGTGCCCCGTCGTCGGGATCCGGCGGCGGCTGACCGGCCACGACGGTCTCTTCCGGCCGAGTCATGTCCTCCACGGGCACGACGATCTCGACGTCGAGGTGCTTCTCCCACGGCGCATCCACGATCGTCACCGGCCGTGGTGTCCACCCTTCACTGGTCGGCTCACCGCCGCCGAGGAACTCGGCAATTGCCTCGAGGGGATGTTGGGTGGCGGAAAGCCCGATCCGTTGCGGAGCGACCACGGTGAGATCGGTGAGACGCTCCAGGCTCAGCGCCAGGTGGGAGCCACGTTTGGACCCGGCCACGGAGTGGATCTCGTCGACGATGACCCACCGCACCGACCGCAAGATCTCCCGGGCTCGAGAGGTGAGCATCAGGTAGAGCGACTCCGGGGTGGTGATGAGGATGTCGGGGGGGTGGCGCAGCATCGCCTGGCGTTCGGCGGGCGGCGTATCGCCGGTCCGCATGGCCGTGGTCAGCTTGGGCGGAGCGAGGCCGGTTCGTTCCGCGGCGATCTGAATGCCGGTGAGCGGAGCGCGGAGATTGCGGTCGACGTCGTAGGCGAGTGCCTTCATGGGCGACACGTACAGCACTCGGCAACGCTCGCGCTCCGGGGGAGTGGGTTCGGCTGCCAGGCGGTCGATGGCCCACAGGAAGGCTGCCAAGGTCTTTCCGGATCCGGTGGGGGCGTGGATCAGAGTATGGGCACCCTCGGCGATTGCCTCCCATCCTCGCTCCTGGGCGGCGGTGGGCTCGGCAAACGAGGATGTGAACCAGGCCCGGGTCGACGGGCTGAATCGGTCGAGCGATCTCATCAGAGCAGGCTACCGCACGGCTGTGACATGATCTTGTGCACAGTAGATCGGTCTGACGGAGGTAATCAGGGTAGATTTGCTGGGGGTCAAGTGCAGGTCGAGACTTCGGACCCGGGCAACTCGCCGCTGCGCCAACCGGCGAGGAGTCAAGCGAGACAGCGTGTTCAGCCGAGTTGATCGCCGATCAGCCTGTGAGGGGTCAAGCAATGGTCGAACCTTTGGGGCGGGGTAAATGACAAAATCGTCTTACCCTCTCCAGCGCGGGTAAGACCGGCTCAGCACTCGCTCATCAGCCCGCAGGGTCGGGGAGAACCAGGATCCCATCGGTGTCGGCGTAGAGCCATGCGCCCGGCCGGAAGGTCACGTTTCCGAATGTCACCTCGTGATCTCGCACGCCCTGGTTGCGTTTCTCCGATCTGGTGGGGTGGGCCGCCAACGCCTTGATGCCGAGCGCGATCTCGGCCAGTTGTGCGGTGTCGCGCACGCACCCGTTCACGACGACGCCGGACCAGCCGTTGTCGTGTCCGAGGGCGGCGAGGACGTCGCCGACCAAGGCGCACCCGAGTGAGCCTCCGCCGTCAACGACGAGGACTCGACCGTCGCCCGGTTCGGCGAGTGCGGTTCGGACCAGCGAGTTGTCCTCGAAACACCGCACCGTGCTCACCGGGCCGTGGAAGGCGGGCACGCCTCCGAAGTTGGCGAGACCGAGCGGTGGCGCCACCACGGCGGCGTCGGGATGGGCGTCGGACAGGTCGGCCGTTGCGTAGCTCACGGTGCCATGTTGACAGGAACACTCGATCGAGTCACACCGCGCTATCCCCGGTCATCCCTAGGCTCCTCTGCCATGGACATCGCCGTGAACCTCGTCGAGAACTACCTGCGCCTGACCGGATACCTGACCCTCTCGGAGTTCGAGGTGCAACGTCGCGACAAGCAGGGGCGCTTCAAAACGGTGACCGACATCGACGTGATGGCCATGCGACTCCCCGGTGACATCTACCTCGGCGACCCCCACGACGAGCGCGACGGTGAGCTGTTGCTGATCGACGACCCGACGCTGGAGCTCGAACCCGAGTGCGTCGACGTCATCATCGGCGAGGTCAAGCAGGGCACTGCCGAGCTGAACCCCGGGATAAAGGATCACGCAGTACTGCACTCCATGCTGCGCCGGGTCGAATGGATTTACGCCGAGCCGCTCGAGGATGTCGTCAACGCCCTGCAGCGCAAACCGGTCCACTGGTCACCGGCGCGAGGCGCGGGAAAGGTGCGCACCCGCCTTGTCGCCTTTGGTCGAGCGGAGGACAGCAGCCTCAACGTCATCCCGCTCAGCCACGTCGTCACCAAGATGTTGGGCTTCTTCGAGGATCACGAGGACGCCTTCAGGCCGATCCAATTCCGCGAACCGGCGCCGGCGTTTCTGCGGTTGTTGCTCAAGAGCGGTTTCGACATAGAGAAAGGCGAGGAACGAAGCCGCGAGTAACGCTCCGAGGCCTACTTCCGGGCCGCGGTGATGAAGGCAATGGCCCGCTTCGAGTCGATCGGGTTGGTGGTCACTCCGCCCTTCTTGAGTGAGGTCCCGGCAATCACGCCGGTTGCCACGTTGAGGAAGCGGCTGACGGAGGATGCCGTCACACCTGAGCCAAGGTAGATCGGTGTGTCGGGAATGGCGCCCGCTACTTTGCGGAGGAGGGGAAGGGTTGGCGGACGGCCGGTCGAGGTTCCCGACACGATCACGGCATCGGCCAGAGCCCGACCCGCCAACTCCTCGGCTGCCTGTTCGATGGTGACCCCGGGCGGCGGGGCGGCGTGTTTGACGAACACGTCGGCCATCACCGCCACATCGGGCGCTACCACTGCTCGCGTCCGAGCGATCTCTGCAGCGCGGCCGATGATCGGGCCTTGATCGGTATACATGACACCGCTGAGCACGTTGACTCGGATGAAGGACGCCCCGGTTGCGGCGGACACCGCCAATGCAGCTGCGGCGTCGTTGCGCAAGACGTTGACCCCGAACGGCAGGGTCACGGCATCGCCGATCCGTCCGACGGCATGGGTGATGGCGGCGACCGTGACCTTGGGTACTTCGGTGGCATAGAAGGGCACGTCGCCGAAGTTCTCGATCATGAGGCCTTCGAAGCCGGCGGACTCCAGCACCTCGGCGTCTGCGACGGCAGCCTCCACCACCGCGCCGAAGTCGCCCGCAAACCGTGGCGAGCCGGGCAGCGCGCCGAGGTGGATCATGCCGATCAGCTTGGGAAGCATGTGGTTGGCGCCGCCGGTCAGTAGGCCCTGACCACCCGGAGGGCGGTCTCGGCATTGTCGCCGATAGCCTTGAGGCCGGTGTCGTCGACGTCCATGCGCTGTACCGCTACGCGGCACCATTCGCCGGCGAGCCCCTTGATCACGTCGGGGGCATCTTCCGGCCCATACACCCAACGAGCGTAACGGGGTCCCATCAACTCGACCCTGATTCCCGTTTCCGGGAAGTCTTCACCCGCCTGTTCAAAGGACCAGGGGAGCATCCGGTGGGCCAACCACGCAACGTGGCGGATGCGCGGTGTGTCCGCCGTGGGGTCCTCCTCTTCCTCGGAGTAGGTGAGCTTCCCCTCCATGGCATCCTTGATATCGAGTCCGTGCGCCCAGGTCTCCATCAGGCGCATCGTGGCGAGTGCCTTGGCGCTCATTGGAGCGACCACCCAGGGGATCCGATCCTTGGCATCCATGCGGGACAGCGCATCGACGACGGCAGCTCGGCCGTGACGCCACCACTCGATGATCTCCTGGTAGCGCTTGCCGCTGCCCTGTTCTATGCCGCGCTGGGTCCACTCATCGATGGAGCCGATCTTGGCGGCATCCACGACGCTCTGGCCGTGCTCGATGGCTTCGGCGGCAAAGGCCTCCGTGAACGCCAGATGGCTCACAGTGTCCATGATCGTCCATCCGGGAGCCGACGTAGGCAGCTTCCAGTCGCGTTCGTGGATGCGCTGAAGGAATTGGTCGAGAGCCTGTTCTTCGGCGACGAGGTCAGAGAGAATCTCACGCATGGCACAACCATTCTAGAAGCGTGCGCAAGTTGGTCGGTCCGTGGAAGCCTCAGCGGTCGGCGGCAGCGGCATCATCGGCGGCCGCAGCGTTGAGGCGGTCGACGAGTGAGCGCAATCTGCCGAGATGGCGCCGGTCGAAATGGAGGCGGACCCGGGGCAGTTCTACGTTGTCGTCGTCGGCCCGCTCGTGATCTGTTGCCTCGATCTTGTCGATCGTTCCCGATACCAGAATGTCGCTGAACTCCTCGTTGAGCTGGGCCGTCAGTTCCTCGGTTGGCTCGTGTTTGAGCCGGAGAATGAGCTTTCCGTTGACGTACCGTTGCGAGTGGTAGTTGTCGTAGAAGCTGGTGATCTCGCGGGCAGCTGCGTCAACACTGTTCGTGAAGGTGAACAGGTTGCGGTCGTCGGGCAGGATCATGCCGTTGGCGACCAGCGTGTCCACGAACTCGAGCCATGCCTCCCAGTAGCCGGTGCCCTCAGCTTCCATCAACACAATGGGATGCATGTCGGACTTACCCGTCTGGATGAGCGTCAGGAGTTCGAACGTCTCGTCCTGGGTGCCGAACCCGCCGGGGAACAGGACGAACGCGTCGGATTCCTTGACGAAGATCAGCTTGCGGGTGAAGAAGTATTTGAAGTTGATCAACCGGCTTTCGTGGACGTAGGGGTTGGGTTCGGCCTCGAATGGGAGGCGGATGTTGACGCCGAATCCGTAGTCGGTTCCGGCGCCCAGGTTGCCGGCTTCCATGATGCCGGGGCCTGCTCCGGTGACCACCATCCAGTTGTGCACGTCCGTCATGCGACCGGCGAAGTCGGCGGCGAGCTGGTAGTTGGGTGTGTCGGGCGCAGTCCGCGCCGAGCCGTACATCGTCACTTTCGGAATGTGGCGGTAGCGGGAGAACACCAGGAACGAATAACGCAACTCCTTGAGGGCGCTGTTGACGAGCTTGAGGTCGGCGCGTTCGGTGTCGTCCCGCAGCAGCTTGAGGCCCGACACGAGCATTTCGGCGACGAGTTCCTCATCGTGAGGGTGACCTTCGCGACCTTCGAGCGCATCGTGGATCAGCGCCTCGAGGCGCGCGTCGAGATCCGGATTGCCAAGTTGGTACTTGCGCATGAGGACCGGACCATACCGCGGCGGTGGCACCACTCAGCCGTTGCGCGGGCTACGGTTCACGAGTGATGCGCCACGTGATCTGGGATTGGAACGGGACGCTGTGCGACGACCTCCATGTGGTCGTCGATGCCGTCAGCGCGTCGATGGCCCTTTTTGGCGAAGGGCCGATCACCCACGACATCTACCGCGACCACTACGCCCGGCCCGTCCATCTCTTCTACGACAAGATGCTCGGCCGCAGCGTGACGGCCGACGAATGGGTACGCATCGATGAGACCTTCCATCACGCCTACCGCAACTCCTTGGACCGGACGTCGCTGACGGAAGACACCTGGGCTGCCGTCGACCATGCCGGTGAGGCGGGATGCACGCAGTCGATCCTGTCGATGTGGTGGCACGACGAATTGGTGCCCACGGTGAATCGGATGGGACTCGGCGACAGAATGGTCCTCGTCGACGGCAACCGTGCCGGGGGAGGAGAGACCAAGACCGCTCATCTGGAGCGCCATCTCCGGGCACTCGAGGCCACCGTCGATGCTCTCGACCCTGCTCGAGTGCTCGTTGTCGGCGATTCGCTCGACGACGCCCGCGCTGCGCGCGAGGTGCGGGTGCGTTGTGTTCTGTACGACGGAGGATCGCACCATCGCACGGAACTCGAAGCAGCCGGAGTCCCCGTGGCGGACACGCTGGTCGAGGCGCTGCAGCTCGGGGGTGTGACGTGAAGCACCGCGGCTATCGGGGTCCCGAGGATGTTGGCCGCTTGCAGCGATTCAACGCTGAGGCGATCGCGTCCCGGGGTATGGCCGGCCACTTGCACGTCGGTGACATTCCGCATCGGCTCTTCAACGGCCTCCGTTTCGACGGGGTTGCCGACCATCTCCACATTTGGGAAGACGCTGCCGGCGAGATTGCCGCCTGGGGGATGGTCTATCCGCGGATGGCAGCCTTCGATCTCCAGGTTGCGCCTGCGTTGCGAGACGCAGAGCCCGAAGCGGAACTGGCGCTGCTTGCCTTCCTCGAAGCTGAGACGAGGCAACGGGCCGTCGGCTCGGCCACTTCCGTCGCCACCGACGGTTTTGCCGATGACCCTGCGCGGCTGGCCGGTCTAGAGGCCTTGGGCTGGCAACGCGGTAGCGATCCCTACACGCTGACTCGCCGTTCTCTCGAGGATGTTCCCTCTGTCGAACTGCCGCCGGGCTTCTTCATCAGGGCGGTGACCGGCATCGAGGATGTGAGCCGACTGGTTGCGGTCCACTCGGCGTCGTTTGGCTCGCAGTGGACCGAAGCGTTGTATCAGAATGTGATGGAGAGCCCCGGGTATGCTCCCGAGCGCGAACTCGTGGTGGTGGCACCGTCTGGCGACTTCGCAGCGTTCGCAACCATGTGGTACGACACTCTCAACGGGAGCGGACTCTTTGAACCGGTGGGCACCCACAGCGACTACCGGAGGCTGGGGTTGGGGAGGGCCATTCTCGCTGCCGGGATGCAGCGAATGCAACGCGCCGGGCTGCGCAGCGCCATGGTGATGTACGCCAACTCCAACGAGAGTTCGGGGCCGCTGTACCGTTCGGTCGGCTTCGAGCCGACGTGGCTGATCAACGACTACACCAAGCCGATGGATCCAAGCGAGCCGCAAGGAGTCTGATGGCAACCTCTGAACCCCGCGAGCTCATCTCCGTTGAGCGGATAGACGATCGGCTCACCGAACTGGCCGCCCAGATCGATCAGGACTACGCCGGAGCGGAACGATTGGTGTTGATCGGCGTGCTCAAGGGGTCGTTCATCTTCCTCGCCGACCTGGCCCGCCGGCTGACCATCCCGCATAGGGTCGAGTTCATCGCCGTTTCGAGTTACGGCGACCGGGAGAGCGACGTTGCCGAGTCGGTGCGCCTCCTGATGGATGTTCGCCACGCCATCATGGGTGAGCACGTGCTGCTGATCGAAGACATTGTCGATACCGGTCAGACCATCGCCTACCTGCGCAGGCTGCTCGGAGCGCGTCGTCCGGCGTCGTTGCGATTGTGCACGCTGTTGCACAAACCGGACCGCACGGAGGCCGAGGTTGTCATCGACTACCTCGGCTTCACCATCCCCGACGTGTGGGTTGTCGGATACGGGCTCGACTACGCCGAGCAGTACCGCACCCTGCCGTACATCGGTGAGATCGACCCGATCTAGCCGCCGGCTTCGGATCGCAGATGTTTCCGTTGCGTCTTGTGGCGTCATGGGCCGACGCCATTTGACGGCCTGGAAACAAGCGAACATTCGTTGGTTTTCGGCCTTACGCTGGCTGTATGCGTGCTTGCGAATACCTGCATGAGTCCCGAGGGAGGCGGGACCAAGGACTCTGACGGCGGACGGGTCGTGGTGAAACGATGGGCCCGGTTTTCGATGGACACGCCAGGAATAGTGGCCCGTACCGCGTGCGGACGGGCCAAGCTCAACACATCACGAGACGACTTCGCCCCAGGGACCCACCCCGTGTCCCTCAGCTCGCGCTCGGACCGGCCGTTTCCTCGTAGCGATCGCCGAGACGCTCGACACGTTCTTGATGTCGTCCCCAACAGTTTC
>Ga0316198_10002537_pt1 | contig 11018 bp, 6 predicted proteins | sample OudBieAanoxic_MG_FD_204935 | JGI IMG/M metagenome (GOLD analysis project Ga0316198, IMG submission 204935) | Coastal sediment microbial communities from Oude Bieten Haven, Netherlands - site A anoxic | ecosystem: Environmental > Aquatic > Marine > Coastal > Sediment | place: Netherlands... | reverse complement strand
CGATCAGGGTTGTCTTGCCGGTCCCCGGCCCCCCGGTTATTGCGATGAAACCTTCACCCTGAAGCAGGGCATAATCCAGGTAGGCCTTGGCATTGGCATAACTGCGGTGCCCGAGCGAAAAGCGGTGGTCTGGACTCAGCCGGAACGGCTCGCCAGTGAGTTTATAAAAGGTTCTGTATACGTCGAGCATTCGCTTCATAGCTCCCGGCCAACGCCCGAGATTGCCTACCCTCCGGTAGCTAACCTGCCAAATAATAACGGCCTGAGATTACCCTGGCCAGCGCGCCCGCCCTCCATGCGTGCAAACCAAGCACAATCATTGTAACACTTGACACTAACATATTATCGTAACGTGCAGGGCAATCTTTAAAATTTCCCTTAGAAACATAACCCTGTGGACGTATATGCAGTAATTACACGCACTCTGGCCGAAAGAATGTTACACTCCAGCCACTCCATGCCCGGCTCCTGGAAGGGCACCACCGGATAACACTGGCATACGGGACAGATGAAAAAGCCCATTACTCAATTTTTAGCCTGGTCGGTATTCCTCAACCCACCCGTCTATGCGCAGGAAGCCATAGAAATCGAAATTGACAGCGCACCTGTCGAAATCGAAATCCAAAAACCAGTCCCCGCCGAGCAACCCGAAGCCCCCTCACAGCAGACTGCGGACAGCGAGGGCACGGATGAGGAATCCTCTGAAGCCAAGGAAAAATCGGCCAAGAAGCGCAACTATGGAGTAGCGATTGCGGTGGGCGCAATTGTCGCTGGAGCACTGGCGGCCCTTGGTGGCGGCGGTGGCGGTGGCGGTGGCGGCTCAACGCCTGACCACGTGCCTTAAAACGGAACTATCTGATTCCGGTTGGTTGCCGCCGCGACCCGCTAATCACTAGCACCTGTCAGCTCGCGCTGAGTTCGCAGAAAATTCAGCAACAGGGCCAGAATGGCGCTCCCCAGAAGTCCCAGCATGGCACCGAGGATCAGCATCAGGGGTAGTTTGGGCTTAAACGCTTCCTCCGCTGCCACCGCCGGGTCGATTACCCGAAAGGCGAATTCTTCGTTGATCCTGGCCAGAATAATCTCCTTCAACTCCGATTCGATCAAGCGATGCAGTACCTGTCGGAGTTCCACCACGCTGGTCTGCTTGAGCTGTTCCTCGATATAGCTGATGGCACTCTCCGACTCCCTGACGGCTTTTTTCCGCAGCAGTGCATTCACCCGGCCCACCAGCTCATTGGCCCATCGCGCCGCTTCATCAGGATCTTCCCACTCAATCGATAAAACAACCAGACCGGTCTTTCTGTCTTCCCGAATCTTGCGCACGTGTTCATCAAACAATTCGTAGGCATCCCCCGGCGTCGGGTTATCTTCCGGATCAGCGTCATCCCAGCGCTGATTCTCTTCGTCCCACTCGTCCCGGAACAGCACTGTTAACAGCTTTTCATCCTTGATGAACTGTTCACTGAACATGCGCGACTTGAGTGTTGCGATCGCCTCGTTTTTTCTGCCACCGCGCTCCGTGTTGATGCCTGCCAGTGCGGCAATACCGCTGAACTCGCCTAACTGTGCCGCGAAGCGGCTGTTGTTATCCATGTCAACAACGGGAGCAATCAGAACCTCGGCCCGGTACATGGGCGTCATCCACAGGGCAAGCAACGTCGACGCCAGCGTACAGAAAACGGTGACGCCAAGGATCATCCATTTGTATCGGACGAAAATGTGCCAGATATCGAAAAGACTGATTTCGTCCGTTACAAGCGGATGGCCGTAATCTGTCAAACCGGAACCTTGCCCGGTCCCTGGCAGCGACGGGTCGGATTGGGAACGCCGGTCGCGACTGCCGATATCTTTTTCAGTGGAATTCATCAGAAAACGCCAACGGCATTGGCACTTGCCGCGGCTAAGCCGAGCTGGAAGATGATCTGACTGATACTGGTCCACAAGGCGATCGGTCTGACACGGTCCACGTCCAGCGGCACAACAATCGTGTCACCCGGCTTGATACCGGCGGCTCGGCCCGCCCCGATCCAGGGCGTTTCTGTTACCACACTGCCGTCGGCACGGATCACATAAATATTGCGCTCATCCGCCTTGCGGGTCGCCCCACCGCTCATTTTGACATATTGCTGGCGATCCAGTCCCCTCTCGTACAGGTGTGAAGTCGGATTAAAAACCTCGCCGGTCACCATGACCTCCTGGGTGGTCGGTGGTATATAAAGCCGGTCACCATCCATCAGGGTCACGTCATACTGGCTGCGCCGGCCGCCTCTGGTATCGGTGATCAACCTTGGCAGATCAATCACCAGACGCCCGGTCGGTTTCACACCCCGCAGTTGCTCCCCGAGATCGCGCACAATACTCAGGGACTGTTGCTGTCCAACCTCTTCCTGCGCCAGCTTGAGAGACAGGGCAGCCAGATCAGCCTCCAGACGCTGGCTGAGTTCCGCCAGCCGTTGTTCCTCCCGCTGTCTGAGGTCTTCACGCAGGAAAACCGCCCCCTCCGTGAACGCCATATCGGTAACACCGCCAGCCCGTTCGATCAGCTTACTGAGCTGTTCGCCACGGGAAATCGGATAGACGCCGGGAAAGCGCACCTCTCCCCGGACCTCTATAGTCGCCGCGGCAACCCATTCCGGCAGGCGTTTGATGTGCAGGACGTCGTGAGGTCTCAGGGCAAGATCGGCAACCGTTCCCCCTTCAAGGATCTGCGAAAGATCCACAGAGATATGATCAATTTCGCGATAGCTGCCATCAACCACCTGGTAACGGGTCAGCTCCGCACCCAGTGCAAAGGCCGCCTCCGCCAGTCCGCCTCCGGCCCTGATCAGATCGCTGATCTTCATGTGATCTTCAAGCGGATAATCGCCCGGCAGCCGCACCAACCCGCCGACGGTGACCACCCGCGTAGGCTGTTGAAAGGTTGCCTGTGCCTGTAGATCTGCAATCAGCGGTTCGATGATTTCCGTGCGATCCTCGCTAAAACCGAACAGAATGAGTTCGTCACGAGATTCCAGCTCAATGTTGTATTTCGAAGCGGGTTTCTCGAGTGCTTTGCCGGGCTTCACGGAAAACACCCTGAGTCGTTGATCAGGCTTGAGCTCGCGCCTGACCAGGGCATAGTCCAGGTCTGGTCTCGGCAACAGATCATTTTGGATGGATGGTATAAGGTCGGTGATACGCAGCCCCGGACGCCACTGGTAACCCCCTGGTCGCTGCACATGTCCGGAGAGCAGGACGACATCTTCCATCTTCTCGAGGACGGAGTAGATACGCAGTACATCGCCTGCCTGAACCAGGGCACGCAAACCGGCCTTCTGGCTGATATCCAGGTCGATCAGTGTGCGTTCACCACGTTTACTGATACGTTCGACCTGCGAAGCCTGTGGATAGGCTGTCGGCAACAGTCCACCGGCCAGCGACAACATCTGTTCCACCGAACCCTCGTTGCGTATCTCGTAGATCGCCGGTCGTCGCACTTCCCCGGCCACCCCCACCGAAGCCCCCACTGGCGGAACGAAAATCACATCTCCCGGTTGCAGGCGCAGATCGCCGCTGGTATTGCCGTGTAGCAGCAGATCGTAGAGATCCATGCGGCCGACCACCTTGCCGCGGCGCTTCAACTGGATATTACGCAGTGATCCGATGGGCTTGATACCACCACTGACAAACAGCGCATTGGTCATGGTGGACAGTGCGCTCACTGTGTAGGAACCCGGTTGATTGACATCACCGAGAATGAACACACGTATGGATCGTAAACGGCCCATGGTGATATTGGCTTTCTCACCAATCATCTGCTCATCAATACGTGCCCTGAGCGCCTGCTTCATCTCGCGAAAGGTAAGCCCGGCGACCGAGATCGGCCCAATCTCGGGAAACTGCAATATTCCCTCGCGGGTAATCACCAGGTCATACTGCGCAGCCTCCTTACCGAAAAGCTGAATCTGCACGGTGTCACCAGGCCCGACGACATAATCGGTGTCCATGGGAATGTCGGTGGCCGGCGCAAAGGTTGTCGGCACGCCGGCAAACAAATCGTAGCCGAAGTACTCGAGCGGTGTTGCCAGCTTAGTGGCCCGTTCTTTCTCCACGCCGCCAGGTTCATCCCGCAGTTCTTCCTCCTCAAACGGGCCAAACCGGTCTTCAGCCCTGTCCCTGTCAGCGCCACCTCGATCACCCTCGGCTGCGTCGCGCCCGTCGTCGTAAAACCCGTCCTTGTAAAGTCTGTCCTTGTAAAGTCTGTCCTTGTAAAGTCTGTCCTTGTAAAGTCTGTCCTTGTAAAGTCTGTCCTTGTAAAGCCCGTCCTCAAACTGCCTGTCTCCGTTGCGCGGGACATCTGCTGTACTGCCACGGCGCCTGTCATCCGCAGCGCTTCCGCTACGCCTGTCCTCCCGGGACCCCAGAGGCATTATCAATCGCGGCGCCTCAGGTGGCTGCTCCTCCACCTTGTTTTGCTGTTGTTGATCGACAGTTTTCAGTATCGCGGCGCGCTGTTCCGGTGTCAGACGCTGGAACCGTCTGATATCATCCTGTGTCGGAGATTGCGCAACAACCGGCGCTGCGGCACCCGCCAGCAAACAGGCGACGGCCAGCCACTTGATAGCTTTTAGCATGGATTCAGCCCTGACATTCATTCCTCTATTACCTGGGAGTTTCCGATTAATTCGCAATATCATGGCATTCCGGTATTTCAATGTCTGCACTGATCTATGTATTAAATCAGAGCGCCCTGGCATTGATACCCCCTCATCTGCCTGGTCATTGCCCGAGCTGGTCGGCCACGCCATAGTCGGCATTATCCAGCATCAAACTGCGCTCGAAACTAGTGTACAGGTCACCGGGAGAAACCACCATTTGACCAACGTCGCGGGTCCACGGCCTAATGGAAAAATTACTACGCGCTTTGGTATCTTTGGTAAGCATGGAGCCTAGCGGAATCGAGGCGAAGATACCCTTGTCAAAGTACGGATCATCGGGACTGCCCGGCGACGTGTCATCATCGCCATCGGTCACCGTATACCAGGCACCAAAAGTAATCCCGGAACGAAAGCGGCGCTTGAGTTCGAAGCGAACCCCCTTATCTTTGGCCAGAAAACGCCCTACCCGCGCCGTAGCGGTCAGGCCCCAGCCCGGTAAGCGGTAATGCACGGCACCCAGTGCAGTCACCGTATCATAGTCCCTGAACTCAAAGGCACCATCGGTGGCCCGCTGCCGCAACCAGTCGACCGACAGATCGGTCGCCCAGTCACCCTGTTCAGGCAGGTACAGGAGCTGCCCTCCGGCGCCGGCAAACATCATCTCGTAGATCCCTGCTGTCATGCGTGCATATACCCGTTCAGCGGGATTCAGGTACTGGTTCACCAGCAATTTCGACAGCTTTAAACGTCCACCGTCCTGCAGGTAGCTGGCAATATCGGAACGCACCTGCGGCAATGTACTGTTGGACCCCTCTGACACGTTGCTCACGTTCTCATACAGCGACAAACGAACGCCACTTTCAATAAAACGGCCGGTCCCGATCTGGCGGGTGTAATTTGCCGTGGTGAACAGATCGAAACGGGCTGCACCGTTGGGATCATTAAAGAACACACCGACATTGAACGGTACCAGCTGGAACGTACTCAGATCCCTGGTTTCGTGTCGAAAACTCAATAGATGCCCTTCCTCTGACCGGCGAATGCTGTCGACGAAGCCCGGATCTGTATCCTCGGGCAAGGCTATCTCTTCGGCCGACAGGCGCGCACCCTGCAAAGGCTCCGCGTAGCTGATATCGAGGTACTGCTCCAGCTGCGCACGTGACAACAGGCCATCGAAGTAGCGCTGCAGCTTGCGGGTGTTGTTAAAGTGATATGTCAGTACAGGCATATCCTCGGCCGTATAGGTGATACGGATCGCCGTCGTACCCTCCGGGCTGTTCGCCAGCAGGATACGGGCCGCCCTGCCGACAGCGCGGCCGGCCAGCGAAATGCGCGTGTTAGTAAGGCTGGCGCTCAGTGTATGCCCGTCGAATCCAAGACTGATACTCTTGTAGTCACGCTCAACCAGGGTACGCGCCAGCCTGGCAGCGTAACCGGTGTCTGCCCGCCACCGGCCGATAGTCGCCTGCGGCACCTGTTTTGTGTAAGGATCAGGTTCGTCGATCTTGGGTACGAACTCTTCTTTCATCAGCGGTATAGTGACATAGGTGTTAACGCCCACGTCGTCATCCTGCAGCGAGAGCTGGGCGCCAAACCAGCCTTTTTTATATTCAACGCCATAGGTCCAGCCACCTTCACGGGAATCCGCACCCGATTCCGCAGCCCTGAAATCGCGTTTGTAATCGTTGGCATCATATTCGACCACAAATGAAAGATCCCTGATCCAGGGTGATCGATGACGCATGCCACCGAAGACGCCATTCATCCGGTCAACCCCATAGCCGAGGCTGTAATCCGTATGACCCAGGCGCTTGGAAACCACGCCGAAGTAGTCAACTGAAAACACGCCGGTACCGGTGAAGTCCAGCGTGCCTACTGCCGCGTTTGGCCACCAGCGATCCTCTTTCAGCAACAACAGCTTGGCATCAAAAGCCTTATCTTTGTAATCGCCGAAACCCTGACCCAGTTCGCTGGATAAGCCGCGGATAACAGTATAGCGACCGGATAATTCCAGACGCGGCAGCATGCTGATACTGGCCCATACAGGTAAGTAGGGACGAAAGTAACTCGCACCGAAGCGGAAACTGCCGTCTTCTTCCATACGGGCGTCAGGCATATTGATCAGGCCAGTCTGGCCCGTGGTATTCGGTTCCGCAACGGCAAGCTTGTGAATCCCGGAGCCCAGCATGAACACCGTGACTAACCGGCAAACAGATTGACGGAAAACCATTTAGATGTGTGCACAAGAATATAGACTGTACCGAATGGGGCGTAAGCGCACTGCAGAAGAAGCCCTGACCTGTTTTATTAAACTGTCGCAGGGTGCGCCGTGCGCACCGGAATGAATTGGCTTGCCTGCCTGAATGCCGGGATATCACCAACAGCGCAGCGGCTTCTTATCGTTTGGCAGCATCCGCTGATTGCGTCTTCACCCTCTACGGGAAACGGTCAGGCGTGTTTCACCTGCGTCTCTACGTTACGGTCACTCTCCCCAAAACGCACACGCAGATAGTCACGGAATTCCTCATTCAGCTCATCGTGTTGAAGCGCATACTCGACGGTCGCCTTCAGGTAACCCAGCTTGCTGCCACAATCGTAACGTTCGCCCTTGAACTCATAAGCCAACACTTGTTCCTCCTTCAGGAGGGCGGCGATGGCATCGGTTAACTGGATTTCACCACCGGCGCCCCGCGGGGTCGATTCCAGCAAATCAAATATTCTCGGGGTCAGAATATAGCGACCGACCACAGCCAGATTGGATGGTGCCTTATCCGGACTTGGTTTCTCTACAATGCTGGTGACACGACTGAGTCCATCCGCGACCAAATCAGCTTCAACAATACCGTATTTTTCCGTGTCTTCCTCCGGAACCCTTTCAACACCCAGCACACTGCAGCGATTATATTCGAAGGTCGCCGCCATTTGTGCCATACAGGGCGAAGCGCCACCATCGATCAGATCATCCGCGAGTATCACCGCAAAGGGTTCATTGCCCACAACCTGCTTTGCGCACAACACAGCATGGCCCAGCCCAAGCGCCTCCGCCTGGCGCACATAGACGCAGGAAACACCTTTAGGCACAACGTTCCGCACCAGATCGAGTAACGCTGTTTTTCCCTTGCGTTCCAGTTCAGTTTCCATTTCAAAATTTTTGTCAAAATGGTCTTCGATGGCCCTCTTGCTGGAACTCGTTACAAATATCAGTTCGTTTACCCCGGCCGCTATCGCTTCTTCAGCCGCGTACTGAATCAACGGTTTATCCACGACGGGCAACATTTCCTTGGGGTTCGCCTTGGTTGCCGGCAGGAAGCGGGTCCCCAGACCTGCAACAGGGAACACAGCCTTTTTGATGCGAATTTTGTTGCTACTCATTGCTTCACCTTTATTAATGTAACGTCAGCCGCCCGGTCTCTGATGTAGCATCATCCTGTTTTATCATTGTCGTTTCATTGCTTGTCTTGACATGATAACCGCTCCATTCCGGAACCAGCATTTTCATCAGTCGGCGCACCTGTTTCTCATCGTATGCTACACAGGCCAGCTTTATCTTATCCATTATCTGGTTGAGACGCTCCCACTCGAACTCCCGGTAACGCGCCAGGAGTATTTTCTCATGGGTCGTGCTCTGCAGCGCTTCCATTTCGTGGAAAAGTTCCTCGTAGAGTTTTTCCCCAGGACGCAGTCCCGTAAATATGATGTCGATGTCTTCACCCGGAACTTTACCCGAAAGACGGATCATTTCCTCTGCCAAATAGGATATCTTGATGGGTTCCCCCATATCCAAGACAAATATTTCACCGCCTTTACCCATCACACTTGCTTGAAGTATTAGTTGAGCTGATTCACTTATAGTCATGAAATATCTTGTTATTTCCCTATGCGTAACGGTGACGGGACCGCCCGATTCGATCTGCTGACGGAACAGGGGAACGACACTTCCTGCAGATCCCAGGACGTTACCGAAACGGACCGTCACAAACCGTGTCGCCGATCTCTGATTCAGATTCTGGCAGAATATCTCCGCGGCCCGCTTGCTGGTACCCATCACATTCGCTGGATTGACGGCTTTGTCTGTTGAAATCATAACAAAGGCCTCGCAGCCAAAGCGATCCGCGAGTTCCGCCACGTTGCGGGTGCCAAGTATATTATTCATGGCAGCCTCCCTGACCTGGTCCTCCAGCATCGGGACATGTTTGTAGGCCGCCGCATGAAACACAACTTCCGGCCAGGATTTCCTGAAAAGCCTCTCTATCGCCACCTGATCAACGACATCGTTTAACCAGCGGGTAATTTCAGTCCCGGGAAAATTCTTGAGCAATTCATTCTCAATCGAATAGAGATTGAATTCACTGCTATCCAGCAAAATAAGATGGGATGGTTTCAACCTGGCAATTTGCCGGCATAGTTCAGAACCAATTGAACCGCCGGCGCCCGTTACCAGAACCCGCTTGCCTGTTAACTCCTGCTGGATAGCGCTCCAGTCCAGTGAAACAGGCTTCCTTCCCAGTAAATCGTCGATCAATACTGCACGGAGTTGACTGATATTAACTTGCCCGGACATCAGGGAATCGAGCCGTGGCACGGTACGAAATGGAACCCCGGTTTTTTCACACAAGCCGACCAGGCGTCGCATATTGGCAGAATCAGCAGAGGGAACCGCGAGCACGATCAGATTGATATCAAGCCGGTCCGAAAAGTCGATGATCTCGTCACAGGCACCGAGAACCCTTACGCCATGGATCTCCCTGCCCTGCTTTGATTTATTGTCATCGACAAAGCCTATCGGAATATACAACTCATCCCGGGTCCGCAACAGGTCTCTGACCAGCATTTCGCCGGCACGCCCCGCACCGACAATTAAAACCCGCTTGGCGTTGTCACTGTATATACCCCGATCTTTCGACCAACGAACAATAAAGCGTGCCGCCCCGAGCAAAGCTATCAACAACAACCCGTATAGCGGAAACACCGAACGGGGCACACCATCCATGCGCGTGGTGAGAAAGAGTACCATTGCCGAGAACGCTATTCCTACGATGACAGCTTTGGCAATTCGTATCAGGTCTGGTAACGAAGCAAAGCGCCATACGCCACGGTAGAGTCCGAAATAGCGGAATACCACACCTTGAAACACGATGACAATGAGCAGATTCTCCAGGGCGCTTTCCAGGTAGTATTCGGGAATCACCCCCAGATTGAAACGCAACCAGTATGCTCCGATCCATGCCAGCGGAATCACGAGCAAGTCGTGCAGGATTGCCAGTCTGCGGTTGCTGATTGAAAAAGTAGCCACTTGCCGAATCACCCGCCACGCATCGTACCGGGCCCCATGTCACGAACCCGTAAGCCAAGCCCAAGGTAAAGGAAACACCACACCATAATCAAAATCCACTGCCCTTGCGGGGTTAAACCGACAGCTACGTTAGCTGACAGTCCGGCGGCAATCATTAACGCATACTCGAGTAGAACCGTCTTTCTATGTCCCCAGCCGGAGCGCACAAGCCGCTGGTAGTAATGGGACCGGTGCGCCTCCCAGACCCTGGACCCTGCCAGAAGGCGGGTCGATAGTGTAACTGTTGCATCGACAATAAATGGAGAGAATACCAAAATCCCGACCCAAATTGGGAATATTTTCTCAGTTGTCGCCCAGAGCGAAAAACCAGCGCCAAGAAAACCGAGCGATGAAGACCCGACATCTCCCATAAAAATCTTCGCGGGAGGAAAATTAAATAGTAGAAATCCCATCGCTGATGCGGCGACGATCAGGCTCGCCATTGTAAACAGCGGTTCACCGGCCTGCCATCCAAGCAGCGCATAAGCGCTAAATCCGAATACTGTCATGCCAGCGGCGAAACCATCCATACCGTCCATAAAGTTATACAGGTTGGTCATCCATACCAGGAACAAAACGGTAAAGATCACTGAGACTGCAGATGACCATAACCATTGCCATCCGGGAAGCTGGAAACTTTCGGGCATCAGACCTCCCGCCAGTACCAGCACTGCCGCCACACTGTGGACCAGCAAACGAAACTTCGGACTCACCCCGGAACAGTCGTCAAAAAAGGAAACTATCGCGATAAGTGTGACACCCACCATGACCGCAGCCAATCCGGGAGGCGCGTCTGCCTGGAGAACAAGCGGAAACAAACCAAACAGAACGCCTACCAGGATCGCCAGACCGCCGCTACGGGGTACCGGAATCTTGTGTAGGGAACGCTCGTTGGGCTCGTCCAGAACGCTTAATCTGGAAGCCGGATTGGACAGATACCAGGTCAATCCCGCCGAAACCAAAAATACGAAGAAGATCATCAGACCGTCATTCACAAGCCGATCATCCGTATTTGCCCATTTTCCCTCTAAATCCGTTCCACACCC
>Ga0316198_10002536_pt1 | contig 11022 bp, 8 predicted proteins | sample OudBieAanoxic_MG_FD_204935 | JGI IMG/M metagenome (GOLD analysis project Ga0316198, IMG submission 204935) | Coastal sediment microbial communities from Oude Bieten Haven, Netherlands - site A anoxic | ecosystem: Environmental > Aquatic > Marine > Coastal > Sediment | place: Netherlands... | reverse complement strand
CGCCGATGTAGGTGACCAGGCCAAGGAAGCTCAGGTCGATGTCCGGGAGACCCACCCACCCGAGCGCGCCCTCCTTGAGGACGTAGTTGTAGAGAAACGTGTTCGCTGGAACGGTGATGAGCTGAACGCCAACCACCGCCGCCCCGAGGCCCAAGGCGGTTTCGATCCGCTTGGAGACCGCGAGGAACGTGCACATCCCGAGGAAGAACGAAAGCGCCAGGTTCTCCACGAAGACGGCCTTGACGAAGAGCTCCGCATAGCTTCCCATCACAAAGCCTCCGTTCGATGCACTTTGTGAATCTGGAACTCGGGCTTTTCGACCTGCTCAGCCTTCCAAGTGCGCACAGCCCAGATGATCAGGCCGATCACGAAAAACGCGCTCGGCGGCAGTAGCATCATGCCGTTCGGTTTGTACCAGCCGCCGTCGGCCGCGTTCGGGAAGATCGTGTAGCCAAGAAGCGTCCCGGCGCCGAGCAGCTCGCGGCTCGTCGCCACGAGGATCAGAATCGCGCTGTAGCCGAGGCCGTTCCCGATGCCATCGAGGAAGCTCAAGCCGACCGGATTTTTCGAAGCGAAGCTCTCCGTTCGGCCGAGGACGATGCAGTTCGTGATGATCAGGCCCACGAAAACCGAAAGCTCGCGGCTCGTCTCGAATGCAAACGCCTTCAAGGACTCGTCGACGACGATCACCAGCGAGGCAATGATCGTCATCTGAACGATGATGCGAATGCTGCTCGGGAGGATGTGGCGAATCGCGCTGACCGCGGCGTTCGACAAAGCGGCTACTACCGTGAGGGCAACGCACATGTAGAGCGACGGCAGGAGCGAAGTGGTCACCGCGAGCGCCGAGCAGATGCCGAGGACGTGCAAGGTGACCGGATTGTCATCGACGATGGGTCTTAGAAGCGCGCGCTTGGTGGCGGTGCTCATGAGCCTCCTCCTGCCTGAATGTTTTCGAGAAATGGCCCATAGCCGTGGTCGCCTAACCAGTACTCGATGATGTTCGAAACGCCGTTCCCCGTAAGCGTGGCGCCTGAGACACCGTCCACGTGGTAATCGGCGAGCGGATCGTCAGCGGAGACGCGTCCCTTGACGACTCGAAGCTCGAGCACACCGGAATCATTGAACGCGCGCTTCCCGCGCCAGAGCTCACGCCACGCCGGCTTCACGATGAAGTCCCCGAGGCCGGGGGTTTCCCCGTGCGCGTAGAAGGTGATGTCCGAAACGGTATTGCCATCGGCCTCGAGAGCGAGAAAGCCATAGAGCGTCGACCAGAGCCCATAGCCGGAAATCGGAAGGATGATTTTGCTGATCTCGCCGTCGCGGCGAACGAGATACACCAGCGCATGCTTGGCCCGACGTCCCACCTTGGCCACGTCGAGCTCGCCGGGAATCCGGACGCTCTGGGCGGAATCTTTCGAGGCTTCGACCGGGTCATAGGCCTCGGGATCGATGTCGTCGGCGTAGGCGCCGGTTTCGAGCTCGACGACGCGTGGCTCGATGCTCTCGAAAAGCTCGTCGACCTCGGCCTCCGGAGCCCAGAGCCCTGCGACCTCGAGGATGTTCCGGCGCATCTCGACTATCGCGTTCTCGACCTGTCGCGGCTTGAGCAGAATGGCGGCCGAGGCGACGAGCGACGAGCAGAGCAGGCTGACGAATAGCGCGACGAGCAGGGTCCGAGCGACCGTGTCCGTTTTGGGGGCGGAAGCTTGGGAAGGCTCAGGCACTTCGGCGCAACCTCCTGCTCACGTTCACTCGCACGACGAAGTGGTCGATGGTGGGCGCAAAGATGTTGGCGAAGAGGATCGCGAGCATGATCCCCTCTGGGAATGCGATGTTAACCACCCGGATGACGACGGTAATTGCCCCGATTAGAAACCCGAAGACCCAACGGCCGGGGTTTGTCACGCAGGCACTGACGGGGTCGGTCGCCATGAACACCATCCCGAAAGCAAAGCCGCCGAGCACGAGATGCCAGTACCACGGCATGGCGAACATCGGGTTGGAGTCGGAGCCGACCGCGTTGAAGAGCATGGCCGTGGCAAACATGCCCAACATGACGCCAGCGATGATCCGCCAGGAGGCCACGCCGGTGTAGACGATGAAGACGCCGCCGAGGAGGCACGCAAGAGCTGAGGTTTCGCCGAGCGAGCCCTGGATGTTCCCGACAAATGCGTCCATCCAGGTGATGCCTTGTTCGAGGATTCCGGCGATGCCGCTTTCGGCGCCAATCGCAAGTGACGTCGCCCCAGTGATGACGTCGATCGGGGGTGTCCACACCGACTCTCCGGACATCTCGACCGGATAGGCAAAGTAGAGAAACGCCCGTCCCGCCAGCGCGGGGTTCATGAAATTCTTGCCCGTCCCGCCAAACACCTCCTTCGCCATGACTACGCCGAAAGAAATGCCGATGGCCACCTGCCAGAGCGGAGTCGTCGCGGGCAGTGTCAGAGCGTAGAGAATCGAGGTGACGAAAAACCCTTCGTTGACCTCATGGTTGCGAATGCCGGCGAACAGCACTTCCCATAGACCGCCCGCCGCCAAGGTAACGGCGTAGATCGGTACGAAGTAGAGGAGTCCATAGAAGGTCGCGGCGACCAGGCTCTGCGGATCGTGGCCGATTCCGATTGCCGCCATCAGAACGCCTCGCCAGTCGCTCGGAGTGGGCAAGCCGAGTTGCTCGATGGCCAGGTTGGCTTGGTGCCCCGTATTCCACATGCCAAAGAGCGCACAGGGCAAAACGCCGACCACGACCAGGCCCATGACTCGCTTGAGATCGATCGCGTCGCGGACGTGCGGCGCATGCCGCGACACGTCTGGAGGCGAGTAGAAGAGCGTGTCCAGCATCTCGTAGATCGCCTGATAGCTCTCGAGGCGCCCGCCCTTTTCAAAGAGAGGCTCGGCTTTGTCGAGGAGTTTTCGCAGAGGACGCATCAGCCGTTCTTCTCGATGAGGTCTAGGTTTGCTCTCAGAAACTCGCCGTACTGGTACTTGCTGCAGCAAACAAAGGAGCAAAGCGCGAGGTCTTCTTCTTCGAGCTCGAGGCAGCCGAGTGCTTTAGCGGTTTCGGTGTCTTCGACGATGAGCGCTTTCAGCAACGGCGCGGGCAGAATGTCGAGCGGCATGACTTTCTCGAAGTTGCCGATGGGAATCATCGCGCGGGGGCTGCCGTTCTGACTGGTGCTGAGTGGAAAGCGGTAGCGCCGAGGACGCAGCGAGGCGACGAAGGCGTGGATCGACGAATATCGATCGGAGCCCGGTGCGATCCATCGCAGGAAGTGACGGGTTCGATCCTCTGCAAGCACGCTGAGCTGTACGTCATACGGGCCGAGGTACCGCGCATGCCCCGCAGCGCGTCGTCCCCCGAGAATCGAGCCGGAGATCACGCGGCAATCGCCACGCTCGATCTCTCCCTTCAAGAGGTCTTCGGTGCTTGCGCCGATGCGCGTGCGCAGTAGACGCGGTTTCTTCACCATCGGACCTCCCAACGCGATGACCCGCTCGGTGGAGATTCGACCGGTCGCGAACAGCGAGCCAATGGCGATCACGTCTTGGTAGCCCAGGTACCAAACGCTCTTGTTTTCACTGACCGGGTCGAGGAAATGGATGTGGGTCCCCGGCAGGCCGGCAGGATGCGGGCCTTCGAAGGTCGCCGACCCCACCGAGTCGAGATTTGGAAGCTCGAAGCCCTGCCCCGGGGCCTGGCAAACGTGAACCTTGCCGTCGGTGAGTCGGCTGAGCACGGCCACCCCATCGTGGAACTCCTGAGCGCGCTCCGCGATGACCAGGCGCGGGTCTCCGGCGAGCGGGTTGGTGTCGACGGCCGTGACGAAGATCGAATGCGGTGACCCATGGGCGTTTGGAACTTTGCCGAATGGTCGCGAGCGCAACGCGGTCCAGAGGCCGGAAGATTGCAGGACCGCGCGCACCGTGTCGCGATCGAGCTGGGTGAGCGCGGTCCGCTCATGCGAAGGAAAGACCTCCTCTTCGTCACCGTCCAAGCGAACGACCACCGATTGCAGTGCTCTCCGCGCCCCGCGATGGATGGCCACGATCTCCCCGCAGCCAGGCGAAGTGAACATCACTTCCGGGTTGTTCTTGTCGATGAGCAACGGTTGCCCAAGGCGGACGTGGTCACCGACATCCACCTTGAGACGAGGCTGCAAGCCGACGAAGTCCATGGCGACCAACGCAACCCAGCCAACCGCGTTCGCATCTTCGATGCGCTGCTCGGGAGCCCCTGAGATGGGGATGTTCAGGCCTCGGCGGATGCGAACGTGCATTCGAGTGAACGGAGTCTAGCCCAAACTCCGGCTACGGGAAGTGCGAAACCACGCGCAAAACATTCGTTTCCTCGGAAGACGACCCTTCCCCGAACGGGCGGGCGCTTCGCTTCACGCGCCGGCGTCCAAGGCGCCCTGAAGCACGCGCAGCAGATCGATATAGCTCACGATTCCGAGCAGGTCGCCGGTGTCGAGGTCGGCCACCGGAATGGCGCCCACGCGATGCAAGAGCATCAGCTCCAACACTTCGCGAACGTTGGTCTCGGGATCGACCTTGACCGTGCTCGTGTTCATGAAGTTGCCGACGTTGGCCGCGCGCGCGCTCTCAACAGCCTCCATCGCTTCATCGTCTGAGGCCCCCGAGAAACTTCGAAGGTCGCGGTCGCTGATGATGCCGACGAGCTCACGGCCACGGACCACCGGAAGGTGCCGTACATCGAGCTCGTAGAGCAGCCCCAGCGCCTCGGCGACTGACATGAGCTCAGTCGCCGTCGCGGGGTTTTCGGTCATGATTTCTTTTACGAGCACAAGCTTCTCCTCTCGAGGTCGTCCGCGACCGAGCTAGAACATGGGGAACGGTAGGGTCGGTTCGACCGCGTTGAAATCCTGAATGATCTTTAGCGTGGTGACCACTGCTATCAGCGAACAAAGATTTGCGGCGACGAGGCTCCAGCCCATCAGACGGAGCCGACGAGCCGTCGGCCGAAGGGCAGCCACCGCAAGAACGACGAGCGCCACGGGCATCGCCGCCGCGAGAATCGAGAGCCCATCCCGGGACCCGCTCAGTCCCACGACCCCAACGAGGATCGCCAGGGAGGAGACCAGAATCAGGATTCCACGCTTGAAAGCGACGCGCCGTAGGTCTTCGTCGGTCTTGGCCTTGGTGCGGGCGACCGTCAGCCGCACCGCGGCGGTCCCCAAAAGGGAGGTCGTCAGCCACAGAATCGCGACGGAGAGGGTCACGGTGCGCCCCAAGCCCGCGGAAAGGCCGAGGGGTATGGCGATCGAGGAGAGCGTGGCGGCTGCCAAGCCTTCTCCGAACATGCTGCGCTCGAGCCCCTGGATGGCGAGCATCACGAGGGTGACGCCCAGCAGCAGAGGCACGACGATGGTGTATTGCACCTGCGTCGGCGCAAGCACGAGCCCGGCAATGCCCGCGCCGAGAGCCACCAGTGAGAACACGAGTAGAGCACGTTTGGCGCGGTCGCTTTCTTCGCGCTGCATGCGGGTGCCGCGCTGCCCGAACAGGACCAGCAGAGGCTCGTTCGCGAGGAACGCGCCAACCGCCCCAATCGCAAGGAGCCAGGTCGACGTCGTGGGTGCGCCACCCAGAAGAACGGAGACGATCGGGAATAGAAGCTCGGCGTAGGCGCCGTGCTCCCTCGGGACCATCTTGCGTTGTACGGTGCCCATCGATCAGGGGAATAGCACCCGCTGACCCGCGATCCATCGTATTTTCTAGGCGCTCGACCCAGCGCCGCGCAATATCTGCGTATTCGGCTATAAGTGACCCCGCGCATGGCGAAAGGCAAGTGGTAGCGTGACCCCTTCGAGCATCGACCCTAGAGCGAGCGTATGTGGACGGCGGTAATTGCCGGGGCCGCCGCGGGCCTCGCATCGGTTCCGCATTGCACGGCGATGTGCGGGCCCTTGGCTGCATACGCGTGCAGTGGGAAGCCAGGAGCGTCCGGGCAAACCCGCTACCAGCTCGGCCGCTTCATCAGCTACTCAGTGCTCGGCGCGGTTGCCGGCACCATCGGGGGCGCAACCGCGGTTAGCCTTCCTCATGCATGGGGCAGCGCACTCTTGAGCTGGTCCCTGGCCCTGGGGCTTGGCCTCGCCGCGCTTCGCCTTTGGCGCCGGCCCAACCAGCCGTTGGTCCCCCTGCGCACCAAAAAGGACGAACAGTCGCCGACCTTCGTGGCCCGGGCGCTCGGAGGCCTCGGGCGCCATCCGTTTTTCGTCGGTCTCGGCACCGCATTACTCCCGTGCGGGGCACTGGCTGCGGCGGTCTTGATCGCCGCATCCACCGGGTCCACCGCGCGCGGCTCGCTGAGTATGCTTGCGTTCGCTGTGGTCAGCGGCGTGGGCCTTGTTGGCGCCGCATGGCTTTTCGAGCGATTCGCCCGACGACCTCGGCCGACGACATCGCGCATCCTCGCGGTCGTCCTCGCGCTCGGCTCAATTCTCTTTGTGATTCGCCCCGTGCATGCCCTGCGGACAGGCGATATCGCTTCCTGTCATGCGCCCGGAGGAGATGAAGCCGGCCACGAAGCGCATCATCCGCATTCTCACGCACCGTGACTTCGCCAGAGCCAGTCGTTTGCGAGATTACCCCCGGCCGGTCGATGCCGTCGGTGCCGCGCTGCGTCCACTGCGCGCAGCCCATGGTGAACGACACGTTCGCTCCGTACTGCTGTCGTGGCTGCCGCGCCGTCCACGCCATCCTCACCAAGGCAGGCCTCACCAGGTACTACGACCTGCGCCGTGGGCCGGGTCTTCCTCCGGCAGATCTGGAATCTCGCAGGATCGACCACAAGTGGCTCGAGGTCATCGAGGAGGCACGCGCGGTGGAGCGCGGGGTCACGCGCGTGGAGCTCGACATCCAGGGGATCCACTGCGCCGCTTGCGTGTGGCTGATCGAAGAGCTTTTTCGACGCCACGGCGGCACACGGACCGGCCTGATGTCGATCAACCCGGCGCTCGGCCGGGTCGAGCTTCGCGTCTCGCCTGAGTTTCCGCTCGTCGATTGGGTCGATTCGGTCGAGGACCTTGGATACCTGCTGGGCCCGGCGCGATCGAGCGGCGCACGGGCGTCGGACGACTTGCTCGTGCGCGTCGGCATCTGCGCCGCGCTTGCGGCGAATGTCATGCTCTTTGGTGCTGCCATCTACCTGGGCCTCCGCGAAGGTCCGATCTACGTGCTCCTCAACCAGTTGAGCTATGCCGCTGGCGTTCTTGCCGTCCTCATAGGCGGTTCGGTGTTCATCGGTTCTGCATTCCGCGCGGTTCGTAGGCGGGTGCTACACCTCGACGTGCCGATCGCCCTCGGCATCGTCCTCGCCTTTGCAGGCTCCACCTATTCGTTCTTCTTTGCCTCTGGGCACGCGGCTTACATCGACACGCTCACCGTCTTCGTCGCGCTCATGCTCGTCGGTCGCTGGCTTCAACAGCGCATGTTGGAGCGCAATCGCGCCCAACTCCTCGCCGACGATGGAACCCAAAGCTTGCTGACGCGCGAGATCAAAGACGGTGTGGTTCGCATCGTGCATTGCATCGGCATTCACGAAGGAGACCGCTTGCTGATCGCTCCCGGCGATCTGGTCCCCGTAGATCTTCGAGTTCTCGACAGCGCGGCGAGTTGCTCCCTCGACTGGATCGACGGTGAAAGCCGACCGCGGCGGTTCGACCAGGGGCAAACCGTGCCAGCGGGCGCCTTCAACGTGGGCGAGCGGGCTTTTTCGGGCGTTTCCACCACAAACTTTGCCGCGTCGTCCTTGGTGGGTTTGCTGGGACGCGACCCCGCCGCCGCGGGAGATGGGCCCTTGGCCACACGCTGGTGGTCACGGCTCTCCCGCTTCTACGTGATCGGCGTGGTCGGACTTGCCGCTGCAGGCATCGGCTTCTGGTGGTGGCGAACCGGAGAGCCGCTTTTTGCGATCGAGGTGGGCACAGCCGTCTTGGTCGTGACCTGTCCCTGCGCATTCGGTATCGCCGCACCGCTCGCCTATGAGCTCGTGCTCACGCAGCTGCGCCGTGCGGGCGTGTTCGTACGCGTCGGTGACTTCCTCGATCGGGTTCGCTCAATGACACAAATCGTGTTCGACAAAACCGGCACCCTCACTACGGGCATGCTCGAAGTCGCAAACCCAGCCGCTCTCGAATTGCTATCGGAGGGGGACATCACCTTGCTCTACAGCATCGCAGCCCGAAGCGCGCATCCAAAAAGCGTTGCGGTGCGGCGCGCCCTAGAAGGGCATCCGGCGGCGCGTCTCATCGAGCTCGACACCAAAGAACAGACCGGTTATGGCACGAGCGCCGAGCACGGAGGCCAGGAACTGAGACTGGGGTCGCCCCGCTGGGCCGCCGATATTTCTCCAGATGGGGGCGACGTCGTTTTCGCGATCGATGGCGACGTTCGGGTCGCGCTCCACACCGACGAACAGCTGCGCCCGGGCGCTCGGGCTGAAATCGATCGGCTCGATGCAGAGGGCTACGAGCTGGTGATTCTCAGCGGCGATTCGCCGTCGCGCGTCGTCAGTCTCGGCGCCGGCTTGGGTATGGACGAGGAGCGTTGTATCGGGGGTCAGAATGCAGAACAAAAGGCGGCCTACGTGCGAGCGCACGAGCCGGCACGAACTTTGCTGGTAGGTGACGGTTTGAACGACCAGATCGCCATGCGAGCGGCGGCCTGCTCGGGCACCCCTGCAGTGAATCGACCGTTCATGGCCTCACGATGTGATTTCTATTTCGTGTCTCCGGGCTTGCACCCCGTGGCGCAAGTTCTGCGCGCGTCCGACACACTCGCGCACGTCGTGCGTCGCATCCTTGCTTTCGCAATTGCTTACAACTTAGTCGCCGTATCTCTTGCATTGGCAGGTTTGATGCGGCCGTGGGTCGCAGCTGTGCTAATGCCGCTCAGCTCGCTCATCACACTCGCCTACACAGTGATGATGCTGTCGCGAGAAAGGCTCCAATGGAGATCTTGATCTTACTGATTTTCGTTAGCGTGATATTGGTTGGCGCCGCCGTGGGATTCTTCGCGTGGACCGTCCGGCAAGGAACATTCGATCAAGTCGATCGCCTTGCCCTACTACCGCTTGACGATGAAAAGCCCGTGACCCCAACGACGGAGAGGGAAGAGGACGAGTATGGAAACCCAGCGGATCGTCTATAACGACAAGGTCGTCCGCCAGTTCTTGTGGGCGTCGGTGCTGTTCGGCATCGTCGGCATGCTGGTGGGGATCATCATCGCGCTGCAGTTGGCCTGGTGGCCGGCCAACCTGCCGCCATACTTGTCGTTCGGCCGTCTGAGGCCCTTGCACACCAACGCGGTCATCTTTGCGTTCGTCGGCAATATGCTCTTCGCGGGCATCTACTACTCGACGCAGCGATTGGCGAAGGCCCGACTCGCGTCCGACATCTTGTCGTCGGTCCACTTCTGGGGCTGGCAGCTGATCATCGTCGCCGCCGCGATCACCCTCCCGCTCGGCATCACCGCAGCGAAGGAATACGCCGAGCTCGAATGGCCGATCGACATTGCAATCGCTCTGATTTGGGTCGTCTTCGCGGTGAACTTCTTCTGGACGCTGGCCAAGCGACGCGAGAAGCATTTGTACGTTGCGATCTGGTTCTACATCGCGACGATCATCACCGTTGCCGTTCTGCACATCGTGAACAGCTTCGAAATCCCGGTTAGCATGTTCAAGAGCTACTCGGTGTTCGCCGGTGTTCAGGATGCGCTGGTGCAGTGGTGGTACGGCCACAACGCGGTCGCCTTCTTCCTCACGACACCGATTCTCGGCATCATGTACTACTTCCTCCCGAAGGCTGCCGAACGGCCGGTCTTCTCGTACCGACTCTCGATCGTCCACTTCTGGGGCCTCGTCTTCCTCTACATTTGGGCCGGCCCCCACCACCTGCTTTACACAGCCCTCCCCGACTGGGCGCAGAGCCTCGGCATGGTCTTCAGCTTGATGCTCTGGGCGCCGAGCTGGGGCGGCATGCTGAACGGCTTACTCACGCTGCGGGGCGCCTGGGACAAGCTCCGCACCGACCCCGTGCTGAAGTTCCTCGCCGCTGGCGTGACCTTCTACGGGATGAGCACCTTCGAAGGCCCGCTCCTCAGCATCAAGAGCGTTAGCGGCCTCGCCCATTACACCGACTGGATCATCGGTCACGTGCACAGCGGCGCCCTGGGTTGGAACGGCCTGATGGCCGCCGGCATGTTCTACTGGCTGGTTCCGAGGCTCTACGGCACGAAGCTTCGGTCTGTTTCGGCCGCGAACTTTCATTTCTGGATCGCGACCGTTGGCATCCTCATCTACGCCATTTCGATGTGGGTCGCCGGCATCACGCAGGGCCTGATGTGGCGCGCAGTCAGCGAGACCGGCGGGCTTCTCTACCCGAGCTTCGTCGAAACCTACCTCGCGATTCGGCCGATGTACTGGGCGCGGCTCATCTCCGGGCTCCTGTACTTCTCCGGCATTCTTCTGATGGCCTGGAACCTCATCGCGACCGCGAGGAGCGGCGCCCCCGTGGACGGCGAGGTCGAGGTTGCGGTGGTCACCGAGCCCCGGGAACGCGCGATCCCGTGGCCCAAGCTCGTCTTCGGTCAGCCGGTCATGGCATCGATCATCATCATGGCACTGCTCTTTGGGATGGCCCTGTTCGACGGCTTGATGAGCACCGTCCTTGCGATCACCGCGCTGATGTGGGGCGTCGCTGCGATTGCGGTGTCGATGCGAAATCGCAATGACGAGAAGCTCTCCTGGCACCACGCCATCGAAGGACGCGCCGGGGTCTTCACCGTCCTGGTCGTGATCGGCATCTTGGTCGGCGGCGTTGCGGAGATCATCCCGATGATCATCTCCGTGCCCGAGACGATCCGCGCCACTAAAAACGTTCCCTACACGCCGCTCGAGCTCGAAGGCCGCGATGTCTACATTCGAGAAGGTTGCTACACCTGCCACTCGCAGATGATTCGCCCGTTCACCTGGGAGACGGCTCGCTACGGCGC
>Ga0316198_10002535_pt1 | contig 11025 bp, 10 predicted proteins | sample OudBieAanoxic_MG_FD_204935 | JGI IMG/M metagenome (GOLD analysis project Ga0316198, IMG submission 204935) | Coastal sediment microbial communities from Oude Bieten Haven, Netherlands - site A anoxic | ecosystem: Environmental > Aquatic > Marine > Coastal > Sediment | place: Netherlands... | reverse complement strand
CTTTAGACCACTAAATTTCTCCAAACTTCCTGGACGTAAAAAGAGTCTGGAAGTTTTAAAGAGTCTGGAAGTTTTAAACTAGTAACCCTTTGATTCTAAACATCTTTTCAGCTTTAGACCACTAAATTTCTTCAAACTTCCTGGACGTAAAAAGAGTCTGGAAGTTTTAAAGAGTCTGGAAGTTTTGAAGAGTCTGGAAAAACTTCGAGTTAATTAAGAATCAAATAAAATTCATATTTAACGGTTTTATTAATTCGCTCTTGTGCGAGTTCTACATAATTCCCATTAACTTCACTGCCTATAAATTTTCTACCTAGCTCCAGAGCAGCCTTAGCGGTAGTCCCTGAACCCATAAATGGATCATAAATTAAATCACCCTTATTCGACCAGGACGTAATATGGTCTTTTACTAATTCCTTAGGAAATGGCGCAGGATGTCTTTTTATGGTTTTAGTTCCACAACCCACACCGTAAAACCAGATATTAGGATAATATTTATATTTTTTTACTATGGTGGCAGACTTAAATCTTTCAGCATAATTCTCTTCTTTTAAACTTTCTTTATCACGTTTTTCAATGCTCCCTTCTCTTTTGCATTTCTGTAATTTAGGGTTAAAGATTTTAGGTTTTCCTTTAGATAGGACAAACATATATTCAAATTGTTGTTCATATCGGTTGTGAGTTAATGGCATATAATTCTTTTTAGCAAATATCATAGTATCATGTAACCTAAACCCAACCTCTTTAAAATAAAGCGCTTGCTTAAAGCTTGTACCAGTCTCACTTCCCTTTATCGTAGCGTCGTTAACAACCCAAACTACAGCACCCCCCTTTTTAGTCACCCTATATAATTCCTGGGCTATATCTTGAAATATCTCAAAATTGAATTCTGATTTATTTTGGTATATTCTTAAATTATCATAAGGAGGACTCGTAACGGTTAAATCAATAAAATTATCGTTCAAACGATACATCGTGTCTAAACAATTTTCATGATATATTTGATTTATTAGTACCTCCATGGGATCCCCCTTGTAGAGATACTAGCAAAACCTCAAATTAACATTCAAGATATTTTAGTACTGATTGCAGGATAAAAAGTCTGGACGAAAGCTATTTTTGATACCAGGGTTTGAAGTCAGCCATCTGCTCCATACTCGGAAATTTTCCATCGAAACATATGGCCCTATCGTCTATACTCAAAAACGCGGGAGGTTTTTCTCGGGGGAACGACAATTTACAATCTACCAAATAGCAAGCAAGGTCTTCCTCGCAGCACTTTTTTAGGACAAGCCAATCTATGATCGCGTCTTTCATAGCTCTTATACCTTTAGGTGAGCGTGATCTACTTGAGTAGATGATAGGCTTGAACCTGTCATTAGCCATTAGTAGCATGAGCCACTCCATCGCTCCTTCCACAGGACCGTCTGTTATGACATCAATTCTTTGCCAGCCGGACGTATACGAGTGCAAAACGCCATCAAAATCAATTAGGATGGAATACACAAAAGGTTGTTTTTTTGTTGTTCTCATAATGATTCGATTGACCAAAATCAAAGAAAAAGTAAAGTGAAAAGTCTGGACGTGTCGGTCAGATTTAAAAACTGACCGTTAAATTTCCAACGTCACTCATTTTTTTCTTGACTCCTCAGACTATTACCTATAAATATTTTTTTGCAGTCTCAGTTTCAAGCCCCTCCTTTGGGGCTTTTTTATTATTAGCTCCCCAAAATAATAATTTTGAAAAAATCCCTTGCTAATACCAAGAGTTTCAACGAAAAATACCTCATTTCGAAAGGACACCCTTATGTTTAACAAACTAGCAGTAGCATTTTCATTAGCTTTAATACTTTTCAATACTAAAGCCTGGGCAAAAGGTGAATTTGTACCCGACACTTGCGACTATGCTGTACACGATACAGCAAATGAAAATTTCGCTTGGAAATTCTGTTGCCTTTGCGGAGATTGTGAGTACCCGCCTCACGATCGGCTTGGTTGGTTTGTCGATGAAAACAATAAAACTTGTGAAGATCTTGATAGGGAATTTATTAGGGAATTACCCAATCGTAGTAACGCATGTTACGCAGCACAAAATAAATGGCGAGATACATGCTGTAATATGGCATGTGAACCCAAAGAAATTGAACAAACCTGGGAACCTGTAAAATATCCTTTCGTACCTAGCTCTGAACCCCTTTGTGATCTTTGCCCTAATGGTCAATTCCCGACTAAACCCTACACAATTACAACTGTGGCCACTATCCCTGGTCACCCAACTTGTGAAGATCTTTATTGGCTGGGAAGGACGGGAAATATACCTGCACGCACTTGTTACCCAGTCCAAAAATTTGGGTATGACCCCTGTGGCTGTGCGGTACCCCGAATCCCTTCACGAGGCAAAGATCCAAAATGCGATTTATGCCCCAACGGTGCTTACCCACTAAGACCACTTATTAGAATGAACAATCTGAAAAGAACACCCTCCTGCGATAAACTTTATTGGCACGGTAGAGCAAAAAGGCTTGATGAAGATATTTGTCAGCAAGTTCAAACTGAAGCGCAAGAACCTTGTGGCTGTTTGCCAGACTAGTTAGACGGTGTTTTAGGGAGTTCTCCCTGGTCCCAAACCATACTATCCTCAATATACTTATTAAATGAGGCTTTCATTTCGATTAATGCTGTGCGTAATGTCTGGACCATCTGTTCATGCTGTTGAAGTTTACCTTGTGCTTGCCCCATATCACGCTGCAAATCACGCATTTTCTGGATAAAATAACTAAGTGTTGGGTTATGCACTGCCAAGTCCCCGTCCAGCATTTTTTGGATACGTTTTAATTTTTGCTCCCTTATTGCTTGGTCTGGAGGAAGGCCCTGGGATGCACCTGGGGGAATTTCATTGGGCATGTACTTTGGAGGTAAATCAGCGGGTATCACCTGCTTTTCAGCTTGTTCATTATTTTTTGTCATCTCGCTCTCCTCAATTTCTGGATTGTTATTCAATCCCTTCAACTTTTTTAACTTCTGTTACTAAATTGTTCCAAATGGATGTAACAGTTTCATTTTTTCTATGTGCAAGTAACTTCTTAGTTTTTGAACGTCCGAAGTTACCTTCATAACCAACCTTATACGTAACCTCGTGCTTAGGCTGGATAGACCTACCAATCGTCTTAAACGTTATTTTAAAACGATTGCCGCCTGCTAGTTCTTTACTCATGATATGTTTTCCTTCCTTTTTATTGCGGAATAGGCTTTATCCACAAAATCTTGTAAAGTGGAATCCCAACCTGAATCAATAAAATAACGCCCTTTGTGTAGAGCTATTCCAAAATTGGTTACGGCGTATATAGCAGTACACCTAGTAGGGCTTTCATTTTTTGAATTGCCCTCAAAAAAGAAAGTAATATTACCTATTGCTTTTGCCACGATTAGGCTCCTTCCAATTGTGTTACCCTAGCGGTTAACTCCTGTATAGCTTTACACAATACGGGAATCAACGCCCCTGGGCTTACTGATAAAGTATCTGAATTATTTCCTGGTCGTTGACTTACCATAATGGGAAACACTTTCTGAGCTTGTTGTGCGCTAAACCCTATAGGATTCAGATCCCCATTATCTCCATGCCGTTTCCAACGGTACTCAATAAGTCTCAAATCATTAATTATGTCTAATCCCTTAATTTTAGTATCTTGAATATCTCTTTTCAATCGTTCGTCAGAAGTATCATAAACTTGCATTCCGGTTGGACTAACATACCTCAATCCACCAAGTTCAACAGAAGCATCTCCATCGAAGCAAGTTACATATTCGGTAGTCCCTGTGGCAATGTCAGCTCCCGCTTGAATAACAATACCGTAGTAATTTGAACCAGAACCATTACCATCATTAAAAAAATGAGCGACCCACCCATCAGCAACAGTATCTACAACATCCAACATCTCTGATGGTATTGCAGTACTACCTAAATTAAATCCATCAGGATAATTAATCGCTCCAATGTTATTTCCTGCTGAATTCCCAAAATAAATGGCGTCGGAAGCACCAGTACCAGAGTATAGATAGATGTCATTATCCGTTTGAAGGCGTAAATTATTTGTACCAGAGTAAATAATAGTACGATTAGCGGTAGTATCAAAAGAAATATCTAAAGATTGATCTGAAGCTTTACCTATCTCCACTGCCCAAGTAGTAGCAGTCAATTCGTTTAACGACAAAAAAGTCTCATTATCTAACACGAAACTCATTACTTTTTCTGAAGCACGGCTCAACCCAATATAGCTATCCCCCTCCATGTAAAGACGAGGATTGGCTGAATTGAAATCCATACGAAAATCAGCATCTCCTACTGCAACGCTATCTGCTGAAGGAGTGGAACTAAAGCCCACATTAAGACCTGAAGTGATAATGCCCTCACCATTAATGTAGCAACCATTAGCATCAATGTGAAAACGTTCAGTTCCTGCAATATCAAATTCTAAGCGGTTACCACTTCTATCAAAATTAATATAACTGGCAGAATCCCATTGCCATTGAACATCTGAGGCATCGCTTATAAGACTAAAATTAGATAGCCCAAACAAATCTAATTCACACGTCCTCACGCCAGCACCAGAATTAGCCACGTTCAAAGTGAAATACGAAAAACTATCCACTCCCATATCCCACGTATGATTGACTCGATCATAAGTTAAAGCACAACCTGGATTTCCATACCACTGAGCAAAATTACCTGATAAAAGGTGGTAGTTATTAGCGTCCCCAATAGATACCCTTCCAGCCACAGGGGTAGTTCCTAATCCAATGCCGCCTGCTCCAGACACATGAATTGAATTAGCTGTTGGGGTTGAAGAAATACTACCAACATATAAACCCTTAGTAATATTAACTCCTGAAGCACTAACCCTCATTTCATTAGTACCCGCAATCCGCGTGTACAATTCAATACCAGGACGATCAAACCTTAAACAATTTGTATTACCATTAAAATATAAATATTTATCATTACCATTAGAACCATCTAACGCAAACAAAGTATCGCTAACCGCTAAAATATTTTCAGTGGGATCAGTATCAAATCCAATGTTCATCCCCCCAATACCTTTTTCGTACCACTCGCGTAAACCACGCCCCCGTATATCTGTAATGGATTGCCGAACCGCTGCTGTAAAAGTCTGGAAATCTTTTACTCCATGAGTGGCCCTGTCAGCATCCCGGTCATCAGGCCCGCCCCCACCATCAGAACTCCACCCAGACTCATAAGAATCGTCGATATTCCCTTCAAAATAAAAGGGTCGTTGATCTGTAATGGTCATTGTAGCCTGAACTACCTCACCAATTTTAAACCATTCTGCGCCTGGAGAAGAAAGCTCGACACGAACAGACCAATTAGCCAATCGCCGCGTAGCTATATTAGATGTAAACTCGCCACCAGCACCTGCAGGATTCCAGAAAACTCTGGATGAGGTGTCCCCATCCAGATAATCAAACCGAATATAAATACTGTAAGTTCCTGGGGAGTAGGTCGAGAGATCAACAGTCCTACTAGCTTCCCCTTGAGTGGTCATATAGCCGTATTTAACGGTCCCATTCTCCCGAGTAGCCAAGATAGCCGCCCCGCGATCTACCTGAAGTTGAGAAGCTGCAGGATTAGATATCTCGAATCCAGAAACAACCCACATTTTTTGTTTAGCTGGATCGGTCATCAGGTTAGCTATTGGCTCATTGGTTAAATCTTGCAAACCAGTGTTAGCCATAAAATCAAAATCGATTAAATCTAATCGTTCGTTACCTTCAGTCCTTAACAGATCAGTTGCCATAATATGATCCCCTTAAATGAATCTAAAGTCTGGAATAACGCCCGCCGCCGTAATATCTTCTAGGTACGTACGGACATAGCCTAGCGGGTCAGCTAAATAAACTGGATAGTATTGCCACTCAATATCTGGTACGGTTGCAATAATCGCATTTAAAATTGTAGTGTTCAATAACATCTGAGCGGATATTACCTGGCTGTAAACCACAGACAACACCCGATTAGCTGCGCCTGTTGCTATAGGTAATGCATTTGGTAAAGTAACAGTAGTGCCTGAAACCGAACCCATTGCAGCCGCCTCCCAATTCACATTGCTCTCAGCCGTAAAGTCTGGAAGCAGCCGCCAATTCAATCCTGATTCAGTACCAAAAGATGCTCCTGATAAAACCGCAATATTGGTTTTTTCGGGAACAACTGTGTCAAAATCATTTTTTAAACTGGCACCCGTACCTTGTTCAATCAAATCGCTAATGGTCCACGTACCATTATGACCCAAAGTACTATTTAAAATCTCAACCTCTTTGCCCAAATCATCCGGGAATTGAAATAATTGGCCCGTCGTTGGTACTGTTATATAGGTGGGGTTTCCAGATTCTACAAAAGCATTTGGATTAGTCTCACCAACCAATTCTACAATAGACGTACTAACAACTGAATCAATGGTCCAGACTCCATTGCCGTTGCCTCCTGCAGGATTTGTAACTGAGTCATAGATATGAACCTTCTTTCCAACATCGGCGGGATTGGTCCAAGTGCTCGTACCCGTGTCTAGCCGATCGGGATTAACGAGACTTCCAACGCTTCCCCTATCAGAGTAATAATCGGTTAGCGTTCTGGACACGTAGGATATCTTTTTAATATGAGTATCAGCCGAATTTGTAAGGCCCCCTGGTGACCCTATAATGCAAAATGTAAGTGAACCTGAGTTAAACGATGAATACGGTAAAGTCTGAATTGGAGCCCCATTAATTAAAAGAGTTACATACTCATTTTTATGTTTTTCAATTCTTAAATCGTAGTACGAGCCTTTTGGTACATTTGTACTCACTGCTCCAGAAATTAAAATACCCGTCCCCAAATCAACAAAACCCACCTTAATCGTATTAGCATCCACATGAGCAATACCGACCTCAATCTTTTTTGTACCATCCTGCAGAGACAAACCCCATTTATACAAAACGTCCAGAGTTGTGCCGGTATCATGTTTTACCCAAGTCCCCATTTCTGCATAAGACTCTTCTTGTATCCTCATAAGATGGGCGTAAAAGCAAGTCGCACTGGATACAAATTCTACAGAACCACTATCAGCCGTCTGAAGTATAACTTGCGTTGCCTCGTTCGCTCCAACAAACCCCCAAGGATTTGTCCCTGGATCTCCAACATACTCCGTGATTACATCCGCTGATGGTTTTTGAAGTTGAGTTTCTGTTGTATGGTCTTCATCTTTCCAGAAAACCCCCCCAACGACCCCTTTATCTGCTACCGCTTGCGTAATAGTGACCGATGTATCCGACGCCGCTGGTCGATCTTCTTTAGCGGTTAAAAAAGCTTTCCCCTCGCTTGTATCCTCAGTCAAAGCCGCCCCGGTTAAATTGATAAATACCGTATTAGGGTAATTGGCCAAATCTTCATATATTGTATAATTCCCCTCGCCAACGAGTCCATCAAGAGCTAATTGGAGCCCATAAAGTGTGCCCTTGGGATTATAGGCCAATGCCTTAATAATTTCCCGAAAGCTATCATCCGACTCGATGAACGGTAACCTTAAAACACCTAAATTCCTGCCTAAGGCGTTTAATTCATCTGCTTCAGCGTAATCTACCAACAAACCCCTACGAACCAATTCTAAGGCTGTTCTGTCCTTATTTAGGTCAACCACAGGAGTGTCTTGTCTATGCTGTTTTCCAGCACCAGGGATTACCACTAAATTTTGATTGTAGGTAACTCCATCAAAAGTAGTATCTGTTTTAGTACTGTATGAGTAGACCACGCCACCAACACCAATTTTTCCAGAATCTGCCCACCCGTGTGTAGTTTCGACTGGGAAAGAGGTGATGGCTTTTGAGGATGAAGTTGTCCCGGAAGGTACCACCAAACTTTCTGGATTTAATACCGTGACACTCGTATTCGCAATGATCGAATCAATCTCGAAATACTGACCGTCTTTGTCGAGTCTTATCCAATCACCAACAACAACTTCCGACGTGTCTGCCGTCGTTATGACAAGAGTACCATTCCAGGTATAAACCGCTGTAAGCTCCGTGCCGGTTTCCAGAGCTGAAGTTAACCGAGTTTGATAAAATCCACCTAAATCGGTGTCTTCCTCGCTGACAACTTCCGTTACAGCTTCTAGTAATCCTACGGGATATGTGGTCATTATGTACCTTCCAACAAGTCCATATTTCTGGGTCCAGTTTTATAAAACGGGGGCAAAACAGACCTTATGGTGAATGTGAACGAATTAAAATATGACTCCACTATAGTAAGAACTCCGCTAAGCAAATCATCGTCCACCCCATCCTCACGCTCCCCAAAAATATGATAAGGCCCTCCCACCGCAAGAGAGGGTGTATAGAGCACTAGCTTAGTCTCGTTTAAAGGGAATATTTCAAAGATATTTCCTGCCGTCCCCGAAAGACACCGTGAATCAGTGTCATTCCCGTTAGGCCCGACATAAAAATAAATAGCTCGCCCCAGTTCATCGGAGAAATCGCCAGTAACCTCAATTCTGGTACCTCCCCGAGCAATGGTTTTATCGATATTGATACTCGTTAATTGCACAGTTTCCCCCTAAACAACGGTTACATTGACATCAGTTGTTCTGGCTAGTTGGTCATCCAGAATTATTACATCCGCAGTAGGTGTTGTTACTATGGCATTATAGACTCCACTCACCGCCATAATTTTTTCTACAAGTCTATAAAGCAATACATCTCCAGATATATTTAAGGCGTTAATATGGGTAATAATCGCTTGCTGCACAGCTTCCCGAACTTCGATTTGGTCAAAGCCTTCTAAAACCGTTACAGAACAATTCACCACTTGAATTAGTACCTGTGGACTCAAGACAACAGCATGAACACCCGCTGCTCTTAATCCAGGATAATTAACTCTATCGTTAGCATCACCATCCACTATTTTTTGGGCAAACGCGATTAAACCGATATAATAAGTATAATCTGCTACGACCTTTTCACCCGCACTTAGCGCAATAAGAAAATCAACTTGGCCGGTAGCCACATTAACCTGGTAGTCAGTACCATCAACTAGAACACCCCGACTGGAGGAAATCAGAGAATAAGCTACCGTACTTTTTACGGGAACATTCTCTAACCATAAAAGAGTTTCACCGCCAACCGCTGTATCTGGTGGGGGTCCAGCCAAACCTTGAGTTAGGTTGTCACCCGCTTTATAGGATGTACCTACTCCCGTGGGTATTGTTTCAGCACTTGGATTATCAATCGTTAATGTTGTATCCGGTACCTCAGTAATGACCTCAAACATAATGCCAGAAGTACCCAATTTAATAAAATCCCCAACGGCAACATCACTTGTGTTGCCTGCTGTTATAGTGACTGTAGTTGTTCCATTCCATGAATATGTAGCCGTTAATTCTGTATGCACGGGGGTTGAACTCTCAGCGGTACCCGTGCCATCGTCAACGTATACCGTGATATTTCCGCGATCTGTTTGGTGCTCAACTACCTTTGACGTGATAATCGTCGCGGAGGTATCAGGGTCTTGCTGTCCTATTAAATTCGCTTCAATAGCTCCCACTGTACAACGAGCTAAACCTGCAATGTAATTTTTTATGCGCGTACGAAACGCCTCATCCGTTTCTTTGTCCCGGCCATTAAGAAACACCGTAAGGTTTGTTACCTCATCAACTCCTGCAGGTTTACTCTCAAATTTAGACACCGACCCCGCTACTACATTACCATCAGACCCTGGAATATCCGCGATCACGCTTACAGCGTTAGAATCCCTCCCAGCCCCATGGCCAAGCACCTGTTCAGGACTCGTAGGGGTTATTGTTCCTATAGTAGTGGTAGTAAAAACCTGTCCATCAGGAGTTTTTACCTTTGTACCCACTGAAATGGTTACGGTGCCTACAGTTCCATTTCTGGAGAATATAACTTGTCCGGTTGACTTAGCCGCCTGAATACGTTCAATATCTGCCGGTTGAATATCTTTGGCTCTTTCATCCAAATCATCGCCCGTAGCTGTATCTATACTAAATAGATTCAGGATTAAACTCATCTGATAGTAAATTTCGTCATCAGAGCGAGCGGAGGCCGCTAATAAGTGTTTAAATACTGACGTATCCGATACATCCGACAAATCAGTGCGTGCAACCATCCTCGAAATCATTTGAGCTAAAATTTGCTCAAATCGTTTTGGAGTAAACCTTGGCATCGTATCTCCTATAATTCCGCTCTTACATTACTAGTCTCGGTGAAGCCCCGTAACTCTACATCAGCATCCACTACAAGGGCATCTCCTTGTGTGGTATCCAACTCCAATCGTTTTACAGACGCTATTCTGGAATCCTGATTTAGAGTTTCAATTAAATGGAATCTAGCTAACTCCAAATCAGCCGGTATGATATTAGTTCCGACAATTCTACGCAAGCCAACTTTTTTATAAAGTATATCCGTCCCTCGCTCTGTACGAAGACGTAAAACTATAACCTGTCCAATATTATTTAACCCTGAAACCCGTTTAGCATCAGTTGAACCTTTTTCAGTATCAATAGCTAAATCATATTGGATAGCACCCGTTCGGCCACCTACCCGCTCTAAAGCTAAATCAGTTCCCAATAAATGCGAAGCTATAGGCTCCTCCCTCTGAACACCTAAAATGGGAAGGACAGGTAATTGGGTTAGTGACTTTGAAAAACTGGGAATTAATATTGTACTCCCTACACCAATAGACTCCGAAAAGGGAGTTTCATCTGAGGTTAAATCAGCGTTAGCTAGCTCGGAAATAAAAGGAGGTTTTAATGCATTTGTAATTGCAATATGTTGCCATAACCGGGCATCACCTAAATATCGCGCCGCTAAGTTTACAAGAGTGTCCCCTTGCTCCAGAGTCTGGACACGACCTCCAGAATAATTAAACACCGCACGACCAACACCTAATTCGGATTTAGCAGATTGCGCATCTCCAGAAGTAATGCCCGTACCTAACTCATCATTCTCCCGGAGCGTACTTGG
>Ga0316198_10002534_pt1 | contig 11027 bp, 8 predicted proteins | sample OudBieAanoxic_MG_FD_204935 | JGI IMG/M metagenome (GOLD analysis project Ga0316198, IMG submission 204935) | Coastal sediment microbial communities from Oude Bieten Haven, Netherlands - site A anoxic | ecosystem: Environmental > Aquatic > Marine > Coastal > Sediment | place: Netherlands... | reverse complement strand
GAGCCGGAGCCGATGATCATGGCCGCGCGAACCACCGTGACCGGGACCGAGCCCTCTGCCAGGATCTCGCCCACTTCGAGTCGAGACGCGAGATGGCGCGACAGACCTTCGCCGGTCTCGCCGAGACCGCCCAGGTAGATGATGCGCTCGACACCGGCAATCTCCGACGCTCGAGCAAAGGTCTCGGCCATGCTTCGATCTTCGCTCTCGTAGTCCGAACCTGAGGAGATCATGGCGTGGACGAGGTAGTAGGCCGCTCCACATCCGTGCATCGCCTCGGCCAGTGCTTCGGCGTCGGTGCTCGACAGGTCTCCCTGGACTACCTCCACGTCGGGATGGTTCATCCACGAACGGTCGGCGAGCTTTTCCGGCGACCGGGCGTAACATCGGACTCGATGGCCTTCCTCGAGCAACCGGGGGACGAGCCGCCCTCCAACGTACCCGGTCGCGCCAGTCACGAAGATCGGTTTCTCATTCATGGATTTCATCGATGGTCTCCGGGGTCGATCAAGAGGGCGAGGTCTCGACCGAAGAGCGCATCGCGAGAAGATACTCGCGAAGCGCGGACAGGTTGTCGATACGAATCGCGCCCACCTCGTCGAGCGCGACCTGATAGCCGGCCGCCGAAGGGCCTCCAGCAAGGATGGTCACGTCGGAATCGAGGAGTCGGCGCAAACGCAAGAGTTCATCGGCGAGTCTCGGGTCATCGGCAGGGTAGGCGATGCTCAGCGCGATCGCTCGAGCGCCGCGGACTCTGGCCGCGGCAACGAGTTCCTCGGCGGGCAGGTTGGGGCCCAGGTAGACCGTCTTCCAGCCATCCATTCTCCCGACCGCGGCAACCAGCGCCGCACCCAACTCGTGATACTGGAAGGCCGGGGTCGCGACGACCAGCACGGGTGCCGCATCCGAGATCGGATACGCGCCGTGTAACCCGTCCAGAAAAGTGCGCACGACTGATGAGGCCAGATGCTCGTTGGCCGTCCTCAGCCATCCTCCGGCACAGCCATCGCCGACTCGTTGCATCAGCGGCGCCAGTACCTTGTCCAGGAGATCGATTCGGCTGAATTCTGTGCTCGCCCGTTCGAGTTGCCGCCGAAGCCGGTCTCCGTCCATGTCGACGATCGCCTCGAGACATCGGTTCAGATGATCATCGAGGCGTGAGCGAACGGGTGCCGGTCCGGCCGCCAACGGATTCGAGTCGTTTGCTTCCCGAACCAGACGTTCCAGTTCCTCGTCGTCGAGGCCGGACACATTGCTGATTCGCCAACCGGCATCGAGGGCGCGCCTCAACAGACTGAGTCGTCGCACGTCTTCATCGGAGTAGAGGCGGCGGTTGCTCGGCGTCCGGGCGGGCCTCACCGTGCCGTAGCGGCGCTCCCAGGCGCGAATGACGTCCGGCCGTAAGCCCGTTTTTCGGGTCACGATGGATATGGGGTGCTTTGGATCGTTGGCTTTCATGTGCTGAGTTTAGTGATCTTCTGTTCGTTTGTCAATGTTTTGTCCAGTATTGTTCGAATTATATAGTGGTCAAGTTATGGACGTTTGTTATTCTCCATACATGAGACTTAGCAATCCCATCGACGCGCCACTCCGGCCTCCGAAATACCGCTTTCTCGAGATCTGGAAACAGTTTCGCTCAACCTTCGTCAGTGTAGAACCCGATCGTGCTCGCCCCCGACCGAGGCGAAACGATCCCGGATCATCGATCGAAAACCCAACGACCCGCCCGAACAGTTCGGCCTGTGATTCCGCCTAGAAGGACCAGCCGAGCGTCAGCCGTGTCGACCTAATTGTAAGAATGTTGCATTTCAAGACCTGACCCCTATCCTGGAAGGATGCAACGACTCGCTTTCCGGCTGGCTGTTCTGGTGTTTGTTGCTCTCGGCGCCCTGACCCTGGCGCAGGGGAGCGATTCCGACAAGGAAGTCTCGTGGACGGTCAAGTCCGCTTTGAAGGAGATGGACAAGGTCCTGAAAGACGTGCGCGGGATGACGGCCTTGGTGGACTGGGACGAACTGGTCTGCGATCAGGAGATCAAAGGATCAGGCAAGTTCTACGTGAATCTCTCCGGCCTGGTACGCGCCGACGTCGGCGGAAGCAACCTGCGAACGATCATCCTTACGCCTCCCTTCTTCTATATCTACAATCCGCTCCAGAAAACCGCTCACCGCCTCTTCCTTCCCTCCCATCCCGAGGTGCTGGGACAGTACGCCTTGTTGGGTTTCAGCCCCGCCGGCTCGGATCTCAAGAAGGACTACAAGGTCACGCTGCTGAGGTCCGAGGAACTGGACGGACGTAATACGGTCGTCTTCAATCTTGTACCCAAGTCGAAGGAATCCGCGGCCGCGATCAGCGCCATCGTGCTCTGGGTCGATCAGGCGACGTGGCTGCCGTTTCAGCAGATCATCCGTCACAACTCCAGCGGCATGCAGGCCACGATCCGCTACTCCGACATATCTACATCCGAGGAACTTCCCGACGACCTGTTCCGGAAGGTTTGGCCTGCCGATACCGAGATCATCGCGCAGTAGTCCGAGTCTCTCCGGCGTCCGGCATGTCGATCGTTGCGAGCTGACCTAGCTTTTCCGCTAGACTTGCCGCCTGGGAGATCCACCGTTGCCCGAGAGCCCTCGAAAACCCCGCATCCCGCACGTCTACGCGATCATATTCAGCCTCGTCGTCATCACGGCGTTGCTCAGCCTGGTCGTCCCCGGTGGTTCCTACGAGCGCGACGACGACAACCGCGTGCTCCCCGGGACGTTCACCTACGACCGCGACGCCGCTGAACCGGCCGAGCGACCACGCGGCTGGGCCCTGCTGTTCGACGTGCTGGAAGCACCGCTGAAGGGGATCGTAGGGGTCGCCGACATCATCGCCTTCATCCTCGTGGTCGGCGGGACCTTCAAGGTGATGGAACGTTCCGGGGCCTTCGACGCGCTGGTTCGCTTCACCGTCCTGAAATTGAGCCATCGAGAATCGTGGGTCTTCGCGGCGGCGATGCTGCTTTTCTCGATCGGCGGCGCGGTATTCGGCATGAGCGAAGAGGTCATCCCGTTCGTCTTGTTGCTGGTGCCGTTGGTGCGTGCGCTGGGGTACGAACCGGTGGTGGCCGTCGCGGTGCCGGTCGTTGGCTCGGGCGTCGGCTTTGCCGGGGCCATGATCAACCCGTTCACGGTCCAGGTCGCACAGGGAATCTCGGGACTCGAGCCGATGTCGGGCTGGCAGTTCCGCACGGTCGCCTGGGTCTTGCTGACCGTCATCGGAATCGTCTTCGTGCTGTGGCGTTCCCGCACGGCGAGGATGGAACCCGAGGCGGGGCACGCCTTTGACGTCGAAAAGGACGGTGTGCACCTGACCTGGACCCACACTGCCGTCCTGTTGACCTTCGTCGCCGGGATCTTCGTCGTCATGTGGGGCATCAACGCCTACCACTGGTACGTGATCGAGATCGGCGCGGTCTTCCTCGGCGTCGGAATCGCCGCCGGTTTCATCGCGCGCCTGTCCGGAAGCGACATTGCGCGTTCGTTCGTGGCCGGCGCCAGGGATCTGTTGTCGGCGGCACTGGTCGTCGGCCTGGCGCGAGGGATCGTGGTCGTGGCCTCGGACACTCGCATTCTCGATACGGTGCTGCACGGGATGTCGACGGCTCTCCGGCCGTTGCCCGGAGCACTGTCGTTGAACCTGATGTTCATCTTTCAGAGTTGTCTGAACTTCTTCCTCCCGTCGGGCTCGGGGCAGGCCGCGTTGACCATGCCGATCATGGCACCGCTCGCGGATCTGGTCGGCCTGACGCGCCAGATGGCCGTGCTGGCCTTCCAGTTCGGCGACGGTTTCTCGAACATGATCATCCCCACCGGCGTGATGTTGATGGGGTCGCTCGAAGCGGCCAAGGTGCCCTACGAGCGGTGGTTTCGCTTCGGCTGGGTCTTGCAGATCTGGCTGTTTGCTTTCGGGATGCTGGCCCTGACGATCGCCTACACACTGGGCTATTCGTAGGGGTAAACTCTCCCGCTAGGGGGACGACCTCGTGATCGGAAAAACTCTCAAACACTATCGCGTGACGGGGCGGCTGGGTGAAGGCGGCATGGGTGCCGTCTACGTTGCCGAGGACACCGAGCTTGGTCGCGAGGTGGCGCTGAAGGTGTTGCCTCCCGAGATGGCCGGCGACAGCGACCGTCTGCAGCGATTCAGGCAAGAAGCTCGGGCCGTCGCTGCGCTGACCCATCCTAATATCGTTACGATCTTTTCGGTCGAGGAAGCTGAATGTGAGAGCCCTTCGGCTCGCTCCGCTCGCTCAGGGCAGGCGGTCCATTTCATTACGATGGAGTTGGTTCGTGGGCGGCGATTGACCGAGCTGATCGGAGAGGGCGGTCTTCCGATTGACCGCCTGCTCGAATTCGCCGTGCCTTTGGCCGAAGCCGTCGCCGCGGCCCACAAACGCGGCATAACCCACCGAGACCTCAAGCCCGACAACGTGATGGTCGACGAAGAAGGTCGGGTCCGTGTGCTCGACTTCGGCCTGGCCAAGTTGCAGCCGGAGGCCGGCGGTGAGATCGACGCGACCGTGACGGCCGAGGGGCGCATCCTGGGGACGATCGCCTACATGTCGCCGGAACAGGCCCAGGGCAAGGCGGTCGATCCCGCGTCGGACGTCTTCAGTCTCGGTATCCTCCTTTATGAAATGGCCAGCGGTGAGCGCCCCTTCCGCGGCGACAACAACGTGTCGGTCCTGACATCGATCATGCGCGACACGCCTCGGCCGATTTCCGAATCGAGCTCGCGCCCGGTCGGGCACCTCGACCAGATCGTCGGGCGCTGTCTGCAGAAGGACCCGTCCGAGCGCTATCCGACTGCCGAGGAGTTGGCCGCGGATCTCAAGCGACTGCGCACGGCGTTGATCTCGGGAGACACTTCGGTCAGCGGCGTGGGTGCTGCTCCAGCTGTCACGGCTCCGGCGCGTTCGAAAGGTGGCCAACGATTCGTCGCGGTCGGGGTTTCGATCCTGGCTCTGATCGTGATCGGTCTGTTCGTCGGGTGGTTCGCCAACCGAGCGAAACAGCGCAACTGGGCGCGCACCGAGGCGATCCCTCGTATCCAGGAATTGCGAGAGCAGTCCAGCTGGCTCGAGTGGGAGGAGAGGGCGTGGGAGGCAAACGACCTGGCGGCCGAGGCGGCGAAGTATCTGGGTGAGGATCCGACATTGGAAGAGGCCTGGTCCGCTGTGACGAAGCCGATCAACGTGACCTCGAGTCCTCCGGGGGCCAAGATCTTCGCCAAGGTCTACACAGACCCCGAGGCGGACTGGCGCAAGCTGGGTACGACGCCACTCGAGGATTTCCGCTTTCCGGCGGGCACGTCGCGCCTGTGGCTCGTCTTTCCCGATCATCGGTCGGCCTACGACCTCGTATTCAACATCGGCTACAAAGGCGACACCTGGCACTACGACCTTCAGCGAGAAGAGAGCGTGCCGGAGGAGATGGTCTTCATCCCGGGGGCCGCACTCGACCTGATGTTGCCCGGCATCGACCACCTCGAAGGCCTCGAAACAGGCGACCACTTCATGGACCGCTACGAGGTGACGAACCTGCAGTACAAGCAGTTCGTCGACGAGGGTGGGTACGAGAATCCGGACCACTGGGAGCATCCTTTCATCTACGAAGGCGAGACGTTGTCGTTCGAGACTGCAATGGAGCGGTTCCTCGACACGACCGGCCGGCCCGGGCCCGCCGGGTGGGAGGTCGGTGACTACTCCGAAGGCGACGACGACCTGCCCGTTCGCGGCATCACCTGGTTCGAGGCCGCAGCCTTCGCAAAGTGGGCCGGTAAGAGCTTGCCCACGATCTACCACTGGAATCAGGTGGCGCTGACCTGGGCCAGCGGCTCGATCATCCCGATGAGCAACTTCAACGGAGACGGACCGTGGCCGATCGGGTCCGAACGATCGATGAATCGCCACGGCGTCTTCGACATGAGCGGCAACGTCCGCGAGTGGTGTCTCAACGGTATCGAGGGTCGGGAGGGGCGCTTCATCCTGGGTGGCGGCTGGGATGACGCCGGCTGGGCTTTCAACGATGCCTACGCGCAGTCGCCGTGGAACCGCCAACCGACCAACGGTTTTCGATGTATCAAGGAGATCGATGAACGGCCCGAGCTGACGACGGCGATCGCGATGCCGTTCCGCGATTTCTACAACGAAACGCCCGTCGACGACGAGGCCTTTGCCTTTTTCCTCCGCCAGTTCGAATACGACGAGACGTCGCTGAACGCGACGATCGAATCCGAAGACGACCAGGGCGACTGGATCCGGCAGCGCGTCAGCTTCGATGCGGCCTACGGCGGCGAGCGCATGCTGGCCTGGCTGTACGTGCCCAAGACGCCCCCGCCGCACCGGACCGTCGCGTACTTCCCCGGCTCGAGTGCGATCTACGCCGAATCCAGCGAAGATCGCACCGGTCAGCGCTTCTCCCACTTCTTGAAGAGCGGCCGGGCCGTGATTTTCCCGATCTACAAGGGCACCTACGAACGCGGCGACGAACTGGACTCGGACTACCCCGCGGAGACCAACTTCTACAAGGAACACGTGATCATGTGGGCCAAGGACCTGGCCCGTTCGATCGACTACCTCGAGAGCCGCGAGGAGATGGATACCTCGCAGCTCGCATTCTACGGCGTCAGCTGGGGTGGTGTGATGGGGACGATCCTGCCTGCCATCGAAACGCGGATCCAGATCAACCTGCTCTACGTGGCCGGGATGCTGTTCCAACGCGCTCTGCCCGAGGTGGACCAGATCAACTACGTCGGTCGCGTGCGGCAGCCCACGCTGATGATCAATGGCGAGTTCGATTTCTTCTTCCCGGTCGAGACGTCACAGAAGCCGTTGTACGAGTTGCTCGGTACGCCGACCGGCGACAAGAAATACGTGGTTTACCCGGGAAGTCACTCCGTACCGAGAGTAGAGTTGGTGCGCGAACTGCTGGACTGGCTGGACCAATACCAGGATCGGTGAATCAGGCCCGGCATTTCGATTCGCCGATGCTCTCGTAGATGGGGCCCTCGGGCGTCAGGGTGCTCTTGACCAGTTGGATTCCCGTCAGGCGATCGGATCGAATCCTTGTCGCATCGAATCTTCGCGACAGCGACTCGGCTGCCCTGCTGCCTGTTTGACGGTTCGCGTGCTTCGAGAATCTCGCGAGGGTGACGTGTGGAGGTTTCGGCCGGGTGATCGACATCTGCAGGGTGTCCGAGAGTCTCTCGTGGAGACTCCTCTGCAGCATGGCAATGCGCCGGCTCCCCGTCGCTACATCGACGCACACGAGACGAGGGGACCGATGGGAGTAGAGGATTCGCGGCGGGCTCAGGGTGAAGTCGAAGGATCCGAACTCTTTCACATGTTCCAGGACCCGGAAACAGGTCGATTGGTTCGCCTCCGCCACGTCACCGAGAAACACGATCGTCAGGTGGAGCGTTCCCGGCGGAACCGATCGAATGGCTCCGGGCACGTCGGAGGCCATCTCGGCGATAAGAGATTCGTAAGCTTCCGCGATCTCGGGGCTCAGAAACGAAGCCAGAAACAAACGCATCGATAGCCCACCCTCAAGGTTTCCGCCCGATCACTTCCAGAACCTGCTGGCGCCACGTCTCGCCCGAGGTGATCTCGAGAATTTCCCTGTTGAGCTGTTCGGTCACGTCACTGCCGGAGGGAACCGCAAATGCATACCAGTGAAAGTCGAATCGACGGTCGAGAACTACCAGGGATCCCGACCGGTCGGCACGAACGAGATAGTCCAGGATCGGAGCATCGTAGACCACGGCGTCGGTTCGTTGCTCGCGCAACATCACCAGAGCCTCGTCGACGTCTACCGTGGGAGAGTAGGCGATGCCCTGCTGGGCCAACCAGTCAGCGCTGCTCGAGCCGGAGACGGTTGTCACGCGCAGCGCCCTCAGATCCTCGAGGTTCTCGACCGAGGTGCCGAGCGCGCCGACGGTCAGGGCGGACGCGATCGCTGCCGTGAAGCCGGAGATGATGATCAGGCTGGTGAACATCCAGAACAGAGCGACCAAACGCCCGCCCGCAGTCCGCGGCGCCTTGTCGCCGTAACCGACCGTCGTCATCGTGACGGCGGCCCACCAGAATCCCGATGCGATACCCGTGTGAGGCGGGCCGCCGAACATCTCCGGGTTGCGCTTGCGTTCGAAGAGCCATACCGCGAGCCCCGATGCGAGCAGCACGATCACCAGAGCACCAACGACCTGAAGCAACCGCACCGACACGAACCCCCACACGCCGCCCATCCAACCCGCGCCGTGGTCGCGGCGTACCGCGATCCCCAGACCGGAAAGGAAGTACGGGTGGCTGAAGTCGAGGCGCTCTTCGCGCTCCGAAGTCATGCTCAGCGCGCCGACGGCAACGTCGATCTGTGACGCCTCGACGGCCGCGAACAGACCCTCGAGGTCGTATTCGTGGTACGTGAACTCAAGCCGGTTGACTTCGGCGATTCTTTCCCAGAGCGTGACGGCCGGTCCATGCCACTTGCCGTCGGCTCCACGGATGACCAGGGGCGGTGCCTCCTTGATTCCGACCCTGACCGGTGGGCCGGGGTCGATCTCGGCGGACACGACCGATGTGACCGTCGCAAGCAGCAGCAGGATGAGCATCGGACGGACGCGATGGGTCTCGAGAATCATGGTCCCTGTACCTCGTCGTTGGGTAGCACGCGCCCTGATTGTGTGGAACTCCGACCCAGTTCGTCAATCCCGGCTGGTGAAGCTCTGGTGCCGAGGCGATTTACCCTTTGCTGGTGTTTCAGGGTCTGATGGAGTCGCCCACGGCGTCGGCGCCGGCGTCGTCACGGCGTGGCATCATTGACGCCGCTTCGAAGTCGACCAGCGCTTCGCGCCTCACATGTAGCGGCGTCACGCGTTCACAGGGATAAGGCTCGGGGTGCTCGACACCACCGAACGCCTCGGCGATGATCCGGGCCTTGCTCTCACCGGTGGCCAGAAAGATCACGCGTTTGGCCTTGTTCAGAATCGGGAAGGTCAGTGTCAATCGCCAGCTGTCGAGCGCAGGAACGTGGTTGGCGACGACCCATCGCTCGGTCTCGTCGAGGGCTTCCGTCCCGGGAAACAGCGATGCGGTATGACCGTCGGTGCCGATCCCCAGCAGAACCAGATCAAAGCTGGGTGCGGGACGCGTCAGGAACAAATCACCCAGGCGAACCGCGTAGCGCCGAGCTGCGTCCGCGGGGATCTCTTCGCCCTTCATTCTCAGCACGCGGTGGCCGGGGATCTCGAGCGGGTCGAACAGGGTCTCCTTGGCCATGCGGTAGTTGCTGGACTCGTCGTCCGGTCCCACGCAACGCTCGTCGCCGAAGACGAAGAAAGTCTTGTCCCACGGGACGCGCTCGCGATAAGGCGATTCGGTCAGCCGTTGGTACAGCAGGCGTGGCGTCGATCCACCGGCCAGTGCAACGACGAAGTGGTCCAGCTTCTCCACCGCACGGTTGGCGGTGTCGAGGAATCGCTTTGCCGCCGCGTCGGCAACCGCCTCAGGCGTCTTGTAGCGGTGCACCTGTACCGGGGAGGGGAGCCACGGCGAGGACTCCGGAGTCTCGCTCTCCTGGCTCGGGTCGGTTTCTGGCGGCTGTTCGATCTCGGTTCCGTTGATTGGCTCGCTCATACCCTCTCCTCCGGACCTTCGAGTTCCCTCAGGTTCCGAGGACCTCGAAGTCACACATTCTTCTCGATTCGGCGGAGAAGATCCACCCTCGGAGAGCAACCGGAATGTTTCAGATCAAGAGCCGATCGACGATGATGCCAGGGCGACCGCGTCCGTGTCCGGCTGCAGTACCTCTCCGGTCGTCGGGTCGACAACGAAGACGCGGTTCTTGCCCGGGGGGGGCTCGCCCACGTCCGGGCTCCCGCGACCGAGATCGAGCGGTGGGAGTACGAGCACGAGTTGTCCGCCGCTCTCGTGAAGCTGAAAGGCGGTCTCGAGGCCGTCCGGCACCGGGATGGCCGGCGTGAGGGCGATCGCGCCGACGTTGGCCCCCGTGTCGTTGAAACGATAGATCCTGCTCAGCGCGGTGTCGCCGTACCTATGTTCGAGTCCGTACAGGCAGTCTTCGGTCGCGGAGTGCGCCAGGGCCACCAAAGAGATATCGCGGATCTCGGTCGGAAGGCTCTGCCAGTCCGAGGTCCTCGGGTCAAACCGGTAGAAGCGTGTGTAGACGTGAGAGGTCATGACGTAGACCTGCCGCCGGGCGCGGTCGAAGGCGATTCCTTTCGGCCAGCCGAAGTCGCCCAGTGAGGGATCGACCTGAACCTCGGTGAATCTTCCGCTCGACGGCGTGATGGTGCCGAAGGCATGGGAGGTCAGCGCGAAGTACCGCTCGTTCTCGGCGTCGAAGGCCACGTGGCGGACGTTCTTGTCGATGTCCCGAGCCATGCCGAGATCGGGGCCGGCGAGCGTGAACCGCGCGAGCGACGCCGAACGAGGTCGGTTCTGGTCGTACATGAAGTGAACGGCATGGAACGGATCAATGGCGTCGGTCGAGATGATGCCCGGTTGAAACTGTGCGATCAATTCCTCCTGCTCCAGGCGACTCCGTTCGGCCTGGGCCTTGCCGGCCATTCCGGCCCCGGTGAACAGGGAGATCATGCTGGGCACCAGGATGACACCGAAGCCCACGACGGCCACTACGGTGAAGACCCGGAGCACCCGTGAGGTCGAGAAGAAGAGGCCGTAGAAGATGCTGCCCAGTCCCCAGGTCAGAACGAGGAAGATCACTCCGAAGGCCTTGGCGCCGTTGCTTCGTGCCGACACGATGCAGTCGATGATGGCCCACCAGGGCAGGATCAACAGGATGACCAATGCGATCAAGGCTGCCGCGATGACGCCCAGCAAGCCCAACCCACCTAGCAATCCACCCAAGGTTTCCATCTTCGCCTCCTCAAGAATTCCAGGGAAAAACGTAGGCCCTGAGGGGCGGTTACGCAAAGCGCACGGGCTTACAAAACCGAGAGCC
>Ga0316198_10002533_pt1 | contig 11031 bp, 8 predicted proteins | sample OudBieAanoxic_MG_FD_204935 | JGI IMG/M metagenome (GOLD analysis project Ga0316198, IMG submission 204935) | Coastal sediment microbial communities from Oude Bieten Haven, Netherlands - site A anoxic | ecosystem: Environmental > Aquatic > Marine > Coastal > Sediment | place: Netherlands... | reverse complement strand
GCATTCTACCGGGACCTCACTACGTTCAAGCATCTGACCGGCAACCTCGATGTCACCAAGGTGTTCCACAAGCCCGTCGCCGTGGACCGATTCGCCCGCGAGGTGGCGAGTGCGGCAGCGGCGCCGATGAGCCTGACGCCGGCGGCTCACCTGCCCGCCGATGAGCCCGAGGATCGCTTGCTCTACCCCGAGGAGAGCTCAGAGCCCGGCGTCGATCCGGAGAAGGCCAGGAGCTCGTACGCGAGCCTCCTTCCCATAGCCGCGGACAACCTCACCGGCGCCATTCGCCGCGTGCATGCGGAGACCGAGCGAACGAGCGTGGTCGCTGAAGCCTTGCGTCAGGCGCACGATCTTCACGGCGCTGCAGACACCCACGGTTTTCAAGAGATCTCCGATGCAGCTCGGCGGATTGAGGAGGAGCTTCGCCAACTTCAACGCTCGGGACGCCTCGATTGGTCGACCATGTTCGAATCGATCGACGCGGTCCGCGCTCACGCCGCCGATGCAGTGGGCTGTCAGGCGGGCCCTCCGCCCGCCGCGGCCGCGACCCCGTCGGTCACGCCAGCCGCCAGCTTCTTTCTTCATCGTCCAGTGCCGAGCGATTTCGTCCCCACGCTGCTCGTGCTCGAGGACGATCCGGCGATGATCGCCTACCTCCGGTCTGCATTCGACGAGGTGCTCGTGCACTTGAGGCCCGTGTCGAGCGTCGAGGAAGCGCTCAAGGTGGCGGGCCGCGACGCGCCGACCGCGACCCTCATCGGTTGGCCCCTCGAAAATCGGGAGTCTCTTCCCCGCTTCATGCAGATGTTCCGGGGCATCCTCGGTTGCCGCGATACGCCGATCATCCTGCTCTCGGTCGATGATGATCCCCACACGCGCGCTCTCGCCGCGCAGCTCGGCATCGACATCTTCCTTCCTCATCCCGTCGAGCTCGTTCGCTTGCATCACGCCGTCGGGACGGCCTTCGCACGCGTCCTGACACCCCGCCCCAAAGTCGCCGTACTCCGCGACCCCGATGCGGCGAGCGCGATCGAGGATGCCGGCATCGAGTGCATGCTCTTCTTCAGCCTCGACGAGCTATTGCGCGAGCTCGACGTCGAGTGTCCTGACGTCGTCTTGCTCGGCTCAGGCGTGACGGCCAAGCAGACTCCAGCAATCATCCGAATGTCTGCATGGGATTCGGAATGCTCGCTATTGTGTTTCGATGATTCGCCGATCGCAGGTGAGTTGCACGTCGCCCAGGCCTTGAGCCGGATGTCGGGGTGGCTGGTTCCTCTGCATCGGGAAGCGGAACGCGTCGCGAAGCTCCGCTCGCAGCAGCAGCGGTGTAGCCAAACCGGGTTGCTCGCTCGGCCCGTCGCGGTGGCGGCCCTCGAGGCCGGGCTCTCGTTTGCGCAGCGGCACGGGCACACGTATTCACTAGGCCTCATCCGAACGACGGGGCTCGACGAGCTCGACCACGTACGAAGGCGTCGTCTACGCACGCATCTTGGGCGAGTGATCTACGGGCGCTTTCGGCGCGAGGACGTCCGCGGACGCTGGGACGACGACACTTTCGTGGTCGGGTTTGATGGGTCGAGCGCGCGGGCCGTCGTCGAGGTGATTCGCCGTTTGCAGGACGAGCTCCAGGCGCAACGGGCGCGCCAGCCGGAGGAGCTCGCATTTCTTCGCGTCGCGATCGGGCTGTCATCGTATCCGCTCGATGGTGATACCAGCCGATCGCTGATCCTCAGCGCACACGAGCGCCTCGAAACCGCCGTCGAACGCGGTCCCGACGCGCTGGTCTGGCGCTGAGCCTAGGCTCGCGCTTCCCCCTGGAAGACGCTAAGCTTTGGCCATCGAACCATCCGCGCAGAGCAGCCCGACCGGGGCCGATGTGGCCGCCGATATCGAAGTGGCCGACCCAACGTTGCTGCTCAAGCTCACGGGCCCAGGGGGCTCGAACTTGCGGGTGCTCGAGGCCGAGCTTGGCGTATCGATGGGGTTGCGGGGCTCGACGATACACGTCCAAGGCCCAAATCGAGACGTCGAGCTCGTCGAGCGGGTCTTGCACGAGCTCATCGACGCGTTGCAGCACGGCGAGCTCTCGCCGGTAGAGATCGCGCGCGCGGCAAGGACGCTGCAGGCCCACCCCGAGATGAGGCTTCGCTCTTTGCTCGACGATGTGGTGCTGACTACTTCGAGCCGTCGCATCGTGTCGCCCAAGGGCGTTACGCAGCAGCGCTACATTCAAGCGATCCGGTCGCGTGACATCGTCTTTGGAATCGGACCGGCAGGCACGGGCAAGACGTACCTCGCGATGGCCATGGCGGTCCGGGCTCTTCAGGAGCGACAGGTGAAACGCATCATCTTGACGCGTCCCGCGGTCGAGGCCGGCGAGCGTCTGGGCTTCTTGCCAGGCGATCTCGCCGAGAAGATCAACCCCTATTTACGTCCGCTCTACGACGCCCTGCACGACATGATGGAGCCCGGACGCATTACGGCGCTGCTGGAGCGCGGCACCATCGAGGTAGCGCCCTTGGCCTTCATGCGTGGCCGCACCCTGAACGACAGCTTCGTGGTGCTCGATGAGGCCCAGAACACCACGGCCGAACAAATGAAGATGTTCCTGACGCGCCTGGGGTTCGATTCGAAGACCGTGATCACCGGCGACGTGACCCAGGTCGACCTGCCGGGCGGCGCTCGGAGCGGCCTCCGTCATGCGCAGAGAGTGCTCTCCAACATCGAAGGCATCGACTTCGTCTACTTCTCCCACGCCGACGTCGTACGCCATCCGCTCGTACAACGGATCGTCCAGGCCTATGAGGCGCATGAATCGGGATCTTCGGGCGGTGACATCTAAGCGCGCCCTGGTATGCTAGCCGCCACATGACGAATCGAATCTACGATGGCGCGTTGGACCTCATCGGCGGTACGCCCCTAGTGCGCCTCGCACGAATCGGCGGCGAAAAAGGGGTCGAAATCTGCGGGAAGCTCGAGTCGAGCAACGTCGCTGGCTCGGTCAAAGATCGGCCGGCGCTCTCGATGGTGCTGGCGGCGGAAGCGGCGGGAGATCTCAAGGGCGGCTCGACCATCGTCGAGGCGACCAGCGGCAATACGGGGATCAGCCTCGCGATGATCTGTGCGGTGCGAGGCTACCGATGCGTCATCGTCATGCCCGAGGACATGAGCGAAGCGCGCCGCCACCTTCTGAAGTCGTATGGTGCGGAGGTCGTGCTCACCGCTGCCGAAGACGGGATGGCCGGCGCGGTCGAGCAGGCGGAGCGGATCCTCACGACGACACCCGGCGCGCTGATGTGCGGTCAGTTCGACAACCCCGCCAACCCTGACGTGCACGCGAAGACGACCGCCGAAGAGATCTGGGAAGCGACAAGCGGCGAGGTCGACGCGTTCGTCGCCGGCGTGGGAACGGGCGGCACGCTGACCGGGGTCGGCCGGGTCCTCAAGAAGCGAAACCCCAAGGTCCGCATCGTCGCGGTCGAGCCACGTGCCAGCGCAGTGCTCTCCGGTGGAAAGCCCGGGCTTCACGGTATCCAGGGCCTCGGGGCGGGCTTCATTCCAGAGGTGCTCGACACCGACCTGATCGACGAGGTGGTTACGGTCTCCGACCTTGCTGCCGAGCGCATGACCAAGCGCCTTGCGCGAGAGGAGGGCCTGTTGCTTGGTCCATCCGCGGGCGCGAACGTGCACGCGGCGCTGGAAATTGGGCGCAAGCTGAAGTCTGGCCAGCGGGTCGTCACCATTCTGTGCGATGGCGGCGAGCGTTACCTCTGCTGAGCCGCGATGAAGAGCCTCGTCCAGGTGTCGCGGAAGTTGAGCCGCGAGGTTGGGAAGCTCAGCTTCGCCGACCCGGTAACCCACGTCTACAACCCGCTCGAGTACGCGCGGCGCCCGCACGAGCTCTACCTCGAGCGCTTCGGCGCAAGTCCCAAGGAGGTCGTCTTGGTCGGGATGAATCCTGGGCCATTCGGGATGGCGCAGACCGGCGTTCCCTTTGGTGACGTGGCGTTCGTCCGAGATTGGATGAGGATCGAGGGCAGAGTCGACCATCCCACCGATGAACATCCCAAACGGCCGGTGAGCGGCTTCGACTGCAAGCGCTCGGAGGTCAGCGGTTCGCGCCTCTGGGGTTGGGCACGCGATCGCTTCGGCGCTCCGGAAGCGTTCTTTTCACGCTTCTTCGTCGTCAACTACTGCCCATTGGTCTTCCTCGAAGCGAGCGGGCGCAATCGTACGCCCGACAAGCTGCGTGTCCCAGAGCGTGAAGGGCTCCATGCGATCTGCGACGACACTCTCCGCGCGGCGATTGGCATCCTGCAACCCGAGCGGATCGTCGGTATCGGTGCATGGGCGACCAAACGGGCGCGGGCTGCACTGGGAGATCGTGGGGCGCCCATTGGGACGGTGTTGCATCCGAGCCCGGCGAGCCCGAAGGCGAACCGCGGCTGGGCGCCGCAAGCGGAATCTGACCTCCGCGCGTTGGGGATCAAGTTCTAGGCGCGCGACCCTCAGGCATGCGCTATCATCCCCCCTGGGGATCGAACCGATGTTGAACAGAGTCGTCTACATTGCGGCCATCGCGGCGCTCGTATGGGGCTGCGGGCACGAGTCTGCCGCGACACAGCAAATCCGAAGCGCGGCTTCGGTCGACCTCGAATGTGACGCTTCGATGATCGAGTTCGTCGACGATCAACCGATGGAGAAGCGGGTCACTGGCTGCGGGCGGACTCTCACGTACATGTACAAGTGCAACATGGCGGATGGCGGCGGGCAGAGCTGCAGATGGAAGCCGGTCCGCGCCGACAGCAACAAGCTCTAGCCGCCGTCGGGCTGCCCTGCTCGAATCTGGACGCGAAGCGCTGCGATGTCCGGGTTGCTTGGATCGAATTGCTCAGCCGCATCGAGTGCGGCGTTCGCGGCGTCTACGTCTCCGGCCTCGAGTGCCTCTCGGGCCTGCCCGAACGCGTCTTTCGCAGCTTCCTCGCGTTCATGCGGCGAGAGCGCATCAGACCCAGCATCGGCGCCCACGTCGGCGCCCGCGTCCGCGTCAGTGTCAGCGACAGGGCTCGTGCCAGCGCCAGCGTCCCGAGCGTCATATCGCTCTATCGTCATCCAAAGCGCGCCCAGGATTCCGAGCGTCACCACCATCATGAAGGGTAAGCTCTTGCGCCTGCGCGCGGCCTTGCGCGGCTTCCGACCGTCATATGCCTCACGTAGCGCCGACACGAAGGTCCGTGCGCTGGCGTAGCGGCGCGCTGGTTTCTTTTCGAGCGCCCGCAGGATTGCCGCATCGACGGACGAGGGAATCGACGCGCCTCGATTGGCTTCGCTCGGCGGCACGGGACTTCCATTCATGACCGCATGTGCGACCGCTATCGCCTCGGTGCCCGGGAAGGCGCGCTCGCCGCTCACCGCCTCGTAGATGACGGCGCCAAACGAAAACAGATCGCTTTGCTCGCTATACTCGCCACTCCGGAGCGTCTCGGGCGCCGAATAGCATGGCGTTCCGAGGAACTGCCCTTCCTTCGTGAGGTCGGCATTCGGGACCCGGGCGATTCCGAAGTCCGCGAGCTTCACTTGCCCGTTGTCCGTGATCAGCAGGTTCTCGGGCTTCAGGTCACGGTGGATCACGCCGGCGACGTGCGCTGTCGCGAGAGCGTCTCCGACCTGCTGCGCCACTTCGATCAAGCGCTCCCGACGGAGGGGCCCCCCCTTCTTGATCTCCTCTTTGAGCGTGTGGCCCTGCACATACTCGAACACGAGGTACGGACCGACATCTGGATCGTCGCCGACGTCGAATATCTGAACGATATTGGGATGATGCAGGCGCGCGGCCGCCCGAGCCTCGTTCTGAAATCGGCCGAGGAACACGTCCCGCGTTTCGGCATCGAGGACGAGGTCGCGGAGCGTCTTCACGGCCACGGGCCGATCCAGGTCCGCATCGTGCGCGAGATAGACGGTGCCCATCGAGCCGGACCCGAGAAGTCCATCGATTCGGTAGCGACCGATCCGTGTTGGCAGCTCTGCCATGAGCGCGATCTAGTGCATCGAGGACTACTAGGCTAGAGACGGTGCAACTTGACCGTGTTCGTGCGTCCCGATGTAGGCCAGCCCACGACCATGGCAAAGGCTTCCCCCGTCTTGCAGAGCTTTTCGCTTGCAAGCAATGCCGTGGCGATACGCAGTGTCTCATCCAAGGACTCGGGAGGGACTTCCACGCGTGGAATGACGCCCCATTCGAGCGCAAGGCGCCGTGCGACCCGCACCTCGCTCGTAATCGCGAGGATCGGCGCCTTGGGCCGGTGTTCCGCGAGCAGGCCGGCCGATCTGCCGTCGTGGGTGAATACGACCACCGCCTTGAGCGGCAGGTGCGCCGTCAACACCGCTGCGGCGCGCGCGGCGGCGTTGGAAAACGGCCAGTCCTCGTCGCCGACGTTTTGAAGCTCGCCGAACTCGCGCGCGAGATCTTCGATGTAATCGGACTCTACCTCCCGAATGATCGCGTCCATCATCGCCACCGCCTGGGTCGGATAGTGACCAGCGGCCGTTTCTCCGCTGAGCATGACCGCGTCTGTGCCGTCCATCACCGCGTTCGCGACGTCGGCGGCCTCGGCGCGGGTCGGGCGAGGGTTGCGGATCATCGAATCGAGCATCTGGGTCGCCGTAATCACGATCTTCCCTCGGGCGTTGGTCTCTCGAATGATCCGCTTTTGGACCAGAGGGACCTTCTCGGCTCCAAGCTCTACCCCGAGGTCGCCACGTGCGATCATGATTCCGTCCGCCGCGTCGAGGATCTCAGCAAGCACATCGATGGCCTCTGGCCGCTCGATCTTCGCGATCACGGGCACGTCTCCGGCCAACGCCTTGGCTTCTCTCACGTCGTTTGCTGACCGCACGAACGATAGGGCGATGTAGTCGGCGCCGAGCTCGGACACTGCAAACGGCAGATCCTCCCGGTCCTTTTCCGTGAGGGCCGCCCCCTTGATCGAGACACCCGGGAGGTTGAGGCCCTTGTGATTCGAGAGCGCGCCGCCGTCTTCTACGATCGTGTGGACGGTTTCGCCTTCGACACGGTCGACGCGAAGCCGGATCATGCCGTCATCCAGTGCGACGATGTTGCCGGGTTGCAGATCCGCGGCAAGCGAGTCGTGCGTGACGGACACCATCTCCTCGTTGCCTTCGACCTCGTTTGTGGTGAGCGCGAAGCGATCGCCAGGTGTGAGCTCGATCGGCCCGTTTGCGAACTTGCCGATTCGCATCTTTGGCCCCTGCATGTCTGCGAGGATAGCCATCGGAATGCGCGCCTCGCGCGCGGTCTCCCGCACCAGGCGCGCGGTCTTCGCATGGGACTCGTGGTCGCCGTGCGAGAAATTCAGACGCGCGCAATTCATGCCCGCTTGCATCAGCGCTTGGATCTTCTCCTTCGTATTGCTCGCTGGGCCGAGTGTACAGACGATCTTCGTACGCCTCATACGCCGGTTGTACTCGCCTTCGTGGGCAGGGCCAAGCTAGCGGTGGCGATACCGGGGCGGCTCCCAACGGCCGAGCTTCGAGGCGAAGCCCAACCGAACGACGAAGGTCGCGTAGAGCGTCCACCGTGTGCGATCCACCGAAGGTTGCGTGTTGCGATACGATGGGTCGGCGTTCACGTAACGGCTTGCGATGCGAAGCCACAAACCCCGCACGGTCGTCAACGGTCGGTATAGGGGCAGCGCAAACCCGAAGCCGACTCCCAGACCGACGCTTCGATCGCCGTCGAGTAGAAAGGCGGGCCCGATCTCGAAGAAGATCGATTGCAGCAACAGGTCTGCAAACTCGTTCCACGTTTGCTTGTAGAGAAAGAAGAGTGCCGGGAAGAGTGGACGGAGATCCACGCCCAGGAACAAGTGCTGGCCGGAATCGGGACCCCAGCGTCCCGAGAGCACGACGCCAGCCGTGTCCGCGACGAGGAACCGTGCTTCTCCGACGACGTTGGGGTCTGCTTTGCCTGCGAGCCAGGTTGCGCCGCCGCCCGCGCCCAGAGCGAGTGTGAGTCCGCGATCCCAGCGGCCGTAGAGCCCATCTCCCTCGCGCTGCGCGCCAGCCGGAGCGCCGAACGACGAGAGGACGAGGATCGAGCCGACGATCACCCCTAAACGGGCGCCCCGTGTCATGATTCCCCCATGCACCGGTCGGCGTGGCGGGTCAAGAGACTGAGGCAGTAGACTGTGACCATGGGGCGTCCGTTCGGCTTGGGGCTTCGAAGCCAGCTCATGCTCGCGCTCATCGTCGCGTTCGGCGCGGCGTTCGTGCTGCTGAGCCTCGTGACGGCTCGCCTAGACGCCATGGAGGACGTCGACCCGAGTGGTGAGCCCGAGCAGACCGTTGCGGCGGCGTCGGAAGCCACGGGTTCCGCCGATGCAACGGACACGGGCATGGCAACGCCGCGGCGACCCAACGATTCGGCGCGCCGCAGCTTATTCTTATTCTACCTCGGGTTGACCGCTGCCACGGTCTTGCTGCTCACCTACGTACTGCTCACGTATTTCATCGTGCGTCCGATCGATCGGTTGCGCCTCGCGTCTGAGCGCTTGGCGTCAGGTAGCCTACGTGCCGACGTCCCGGTCCAGGGGGCAGCAGAAGTCGCGCGACTGGCGGCGACCTTCAACGAGATGGCCGCACAGCTTCGGGCGGACCGGGCATCGCTCCAACAGCGGCTCGAAGAGCTCGAGCGGACGACGGCTGAGCTCACGACCGCGCAAGAGCAAGTCATCCGAAGTGCACGCCTAGCGGCGGTGGGTCGACTATCTGCAGGTGTCGCGCACGAGATCGGAAACCCGCTTGCCGCCATTCGGGGCCTTCTCGATTTGATGCAGATGGGAGATCTCGACCCGCCTGAGGAGCGCGAGTTCATCGAGCGCATTCAGCGCGAGAGCGAACGCATTCATCACACGATCCGCGACCTCCTCGATTTCTCGCGAAGCGAGGTGAGTCAGGATGGCAGGGTCGAGAGCTCCGCCGATCTCGCCGACGTCGTCTCCGACACCGTCAAGCTCATCGACCGGCAGACGCGGTTTCACGACATCGAGATCGCTCTGCGCCTGGACGAAGACCTTCCGCAGGTGCGCGGCGACCACGAGCGGCTCCGTCAGCTGCTCTTGAACCTGCTCTTCAATGCCGCCGACGCGCTCGGCGGCAACGGCCGAATCGAAGTGCGCGCGTCGAACGGCCACGGAGTCGTGCGGCTCACCGTCGAAGACGACGGGCCCGGGATCGATGAAACGATTCTCGACCAGGTTTTCGATCCGTTCGTGACGACGAAACCCACAGGGCAGGGCACCGGCCTGGGGCTCGCGGTGTGTCATACGATCGTGGGCCGGCTCGGGGGCTCGATCGAAGCAGGGAATCGGCCAGAGGGGGGGGCGGTCTTCGTGGTCACCTTGCCCGCCGCGCGCTAGACCGCTGCCTAATCCGGTTGAAACGCGTTCTCTATTGCCGCGTCCTCCGCGGTCTCGGTATCCGGCGTCACCGCTCCGGCTCCCCCGAGCGTCTCCTTGATCGCCTGCGCTTGCCGCTTCGTCGCCCCTGCTTCGATCAGTTGTGCTTCCGTCGCGGCTAGCACCCCGCTCATCGAGCCGAGGCCGCGTAGGAGCTTGCTGCGGGTCTTGGGGCCGACGCCTGGGACTCCGTCGAGCTCGCTTTGGAGGCGACGCTTTCTTCCGACTTTCTTTCGGAGTGCGTTCGATGCGCGATGCGTCTCGTCGCGGGCGAGCAGAAGCAACGACAGTGCAGAGCTCGACCGTACCGGGATTGCGTTCTTCTGACCGGGTCGAAAGACGCGATCGCCTTCCTCTTCACCGGTTGCAGTGATTCGGGGCTTTGCCACGGAAGCGATCTCGAGGTCGGTCACACCGATGTCTTCGACCGCCCGTACCGCGACGCCGAGCTGCCCCTTGCCTCCGTCCACCACGAGCAAATCGGGGAGCTCCCAGCCCTCTTCCTCGTTCTTGCCTCGCCGGAGGCGCCGCATGAGAACCTCGTACATCGCGCCGTAGTCGTCCCCGCCACCAACGCCCTTCACCCGAAAGCTCCGATAGCGCTCCTTGGCCGGCGCGCCGTCTTGCAGCGCGACGAAGACTGCGACCGTCTCCTCTCCGCCGCTGTGTGAGATGTCGATGCATTCGATGCGTCGCGGCAGAGCTCCGAGGCGTAGCTGCTTCTGGAGCGCCTCGAGCCGAGCCTCGACATCCTCGCGGGCGCGTTCCTTTTCCTGGTATGCGTGCTCCGCGTTTTCGCGTGCGAGATCGAGAAGCTTTGCTTTGGCCCCGCGCTTGGGCTCGACGATGTGGACGCGCCGCTTTCGATGCTCGCTCCACAGCTCCTCCAGCGCCTCGCTCATCTCGATCGGCACCGGCACTAGGATCTCGTCGGGCATCGACGGCCGCTCCGCGTAGTGCTGCCGGAGAAACGCACCCAGCATCTCGTCGTTCGGCACGGCGACACGACGCAGGGCAAACGTGCGCACGCCGAAAAGGCGGCCCCCGCGCATGCTCAGTGCAGCAACCTCGACTTGGTCGCCTTGCCGGTGAAACCCAATGACGTCTTGATCCGATTTTTGGACGCCGGCGACGCGTTGCTCCTCCTGCGCCTGCTCGACGGCGCGCAACTGGTCACGGTACACGGCGGCACGCTCGTACTCGAGCTCGCCTGATGCCCCCTTCATACGCGCGTCGAGGTCGCGCACCAGCTCGTCGTGGCGCCCGTCGAGAAAGCGGGCGACGTTGGCGACCTGCGACCCATAGTCGCTTTCATCTACCTCCAGAACGCATGGGCCTGGACATCGCTTGATCTGGTACTGCAGGCAGGGTCGTGAGCGAAGGCGGAACTCCGTGTCAGTGCACGTTCGCAGCTGGAAGTACCGGTTCACGAGCCGAAGTGTCTGCCGCGCGGCGGTGGCCGAGTGATAAGGGCCGAAGTACTGCGCGCCATCGGGCTTCGGCCGCCGCACGACCTCGAGCCGCGGCCAGGGCTTCTTCGCGTCCAAGCGCAACG
>Ga0316198_10002532_pt1 | contig 11033 bp, 8 predicted proteins | sample OudBieAanoxic_MG_FD_204935 | JGI IMG/M metagenome (GOLD analysis project Ga0316198, IMG submission 204935) | Coastal sediment microbial communities from Oude Bieten Haven, Netherlands - site A anoxic | ecosystem: Environmental > Aquatic > Marine > Coastal > Sediment | place: Netherlands... | reverse complement strand
ACAGGTGTCAACCCGACGTATCGAAACAATTCGCCATATTACTGATTAATAATGACTTAAGAAAAACAAACAACCGGGCACGGTCTTTGCTTTGTCATGTCTCCAGGAGACGAACATGATCAAAGATGCTTCTGTCATGGACCGACCGATTGCTCAACGACGATTTTTGCATCGGGTTCGTTTCATTGGTCCTGCAGCGATCGTAGCGATACTTGCCGCCGCGGCTTTTTTGCCCTCGTTCTCACGCTGGTCCCGATCAGAAGCTTCGATTGACGCCTCTCGCGTGCGTATTGCCGAGGTTGTTCGTGGTGATCTTGTACGGGAGTTCTCGGTTGAAGGGCGCATCGTCGCTGCATTTCACCCGACCTCATTCAGCCCGGCACGCGGCATCGTTTCGATCAACGTCACTGCAGGCCAGGTCGTTGATGAAGGTGATGTTCTCGCCAGTGTGTCCAGCCCCGAACTCGGCAGTCTTGTGGCTCAGGAAGAGACGACGCTGACAAGCCTGAAATCGACCGATGAACGCCTGCGGCTCGAGGCCCGGCAAAATCGATTGGTGAATGAGCAACAAGTCGATCTCGGACGCGTCGAACTCGCGGCGGCCAACCGCTCCCTCGAACGAGCCGAGAAGCTCTACGAACTTGGCCTGACGAACGAAATTGATCTTGAATCAGCTCGCGATTCTGTCGTCGTCGCTTCTCTCATACTCAAACAGGCGGAACAACGTGTTGAATTCGGTTCCGGAATCCTCATCTTTGAACTCGATAGCGCTCGGCAGCAGCTCGAGCGCCAACAACTTGTCGTTGATGAACTCGAACGCAGAGTCGAAGCCCTGACAATCCGCGCGCCGGTCGCGGGCCTCGTTTCACGCTTGCATGTTGAAGATCGTCAGGCCGTCAATACCAATGACCCTCTGATCACCGTCGTCGACCTTTCGGCGTATGAAGTCGAAATTGCGATTGCTGAATCCTATTCAAACGAGATTGACCCCGGAACTGAAGCCGTCATTTCCAAAGACGGTATCGAATACCCGGCGCACGTGCTCAGCATCTCCCCTGAGGTTGAAGGAAGCCGCGTGAAAGGCAGGGTCGCTTTTACCGGGAAAGCGCCTGACGGATTGAGGCAGAACCAGCGCGTCATCGCACGATTGATTCTCGAAACCCGCCCCGATGTGCTCAAGGTGGCGCGCGGTCCTTTTCTCGAAGACGGCGGGGGCCGTGTCGCTTTCGTCATCGACGATGAAATCGCTTTCAAACGGCCGATCCTCACAGGAAGCACCAGCATTTCGGAAGTCGAAATTGTATCCGGTCTCGAAATTGGCGACCGCATCATCATCTCCGACATCGCACGATTTGAAGACGCCGAAAACGTCCTTCTCCGCTAATCCGAAGCCAAGGAGCCAACATGATCAAGATGCAGGAAATCCGCAAGATCTACCGCACCGAACACGTCGAAACCCACGCCCTGGACAGCTTCGACCTCGAAGTGAAAGCCGGTGAATTCATTTCAATCATGGGGCCCTCAGGCTCCGGAAAAACGACCCTGCTCAATCTCATCGGGCTGCTCGACAGCTTCGACAACGGGTCTTATGTGCTCGACGGTGAGGACGTCACGAAGTTATCCGACCGGCAAATGTCGCATATCCGCAATTTGAAAATCGGCTTCATCTTTCAGACCTTCAACCTCATTCCCGACCTCAATGTCTTCGACAACATCGACGTACCACTGAGATACCGCGGCATGCCCGCAAGGGAGAGACGCACTTCGATCGAAGAGGCGCTTTCGACCGTCGGTCTTGTGTCACGAATGAAACACCTGCCGACCCAGCTCTCGGGCGGGCAGCAACAACGCGTTGCCGTGGCGCGTGCAATCGTCGGCCGGCCCAAGCTCATTCTCGCCGACGAGCCGACGGGAAATCTCGATACGGCAATGGCCAACGACATCATGGATCTCTTGGAAAAAGTCAACGAGAGCGGCACCACCCTCGTCATGGTGACCCACGACCCCGATCTCGCACGACGAGCTTCACGCCAGATCCATCTGCTCGACGGTTCGTTGATCGATCTCAAGACCCAGGATTCTCACGTCCCGCTCATCAACGCCGTGCCGGCTGCGTTCGCGAACGCAGACTGCTGATTTGATCTGAGAGGAGAATGACGGTGTTTGTCTATCAACTTCGCCTGGCTTTCAAGAGTCTGCGCCGCAACCCTGTTCTCTCGGCCCTGATGGTCGTGGCGATCGGCCTCGGCATCGCCGTGTCGACGGCCTCGGTGACGATCTATTACATCTACTCCGGCAATCCGATACCACAGAAAAGCGACGTGCTCTTCCATGTCGAACTCGACAACTGGCATCCGGACAAACCGTTTGACAGCGATCACCCTGAAAGAGCTCCTTTTCAGCTCAGCTACCGTGACGCGACGGCGATCATGCAATCCGACGTTCCGACCTACCAGACCGCGGCCTTCCGTGGAGAGTTCATCGTCTTCCCCGACGACGATCAGCAACGCCCGTTTCGAGAGCACATACGGATGTGTTTCAGCGACTTCTTTCTGATGTTTGAAGTGCCTTTTCAGTACGGCAACGGCTGGGACGAAGCTGCCGATCAGACGCCCGAATCGGTCATCGTCATCGATTCAGAGATGAATCAGAAGCTCTTCGGGGGCATCAATAGCGTCGGACGATCGCTCAAGATCCAAGATCGCTACTTCACCATCATCGGCGTACTCGCCCCTTGGCGTCCAACACCCAAGTATTACGACCCGACAGGCGACCCGTTCGGAAAGCCCGAAGGGATCTTCATGCCGTTCAACTTCACTCCGGTCCTCGAGGTCTATTCCAGCGGCAGCACATGGGGTTGGACGCCCGATTCGATCACCAACCACGAGGGATACATGCAGTCCGAAATGCTCTGGATCCAGATGTGGGTTCAACTCGACTCTGCAACCCAAAAGCAGGCATATCAGGATTACCTGGACGCCTATGTTATTGAACAAAAGAAGCTTGGTCGTTTTGCTCGACCCCTGAACAACCGATTGCTCAACGTCATGACCATGCTAGAAGAACAAGAAGTCGTGCCTGATTCGACGAGGAGTCAGCTCGTCGTATCGCTGCTCTTTCTGGTCGTATGTGCGATCAATCTCATCGGCATTCTGCTCGGCAAGTTCCTGAGCAGGGCCCCCGAAATCGGCGTACGCAGAGCCCTCGGCGCGAGCCGTTCTTCGGTTTTCATACAACACGTGCTCGAGTGCGAGGTGATCGGTGTTCTTGGAGGCGGCCTCGGGCTTGCTATCTCGGTGCTGGTGCTCAACCTGATCAACCGCATGTTGTCGACCGGCGAGCACCTCCACCTCGATCTCACCATGGTCGGCGCCGGTCTCCTTCTCTCTCTCGTGGCCGGCCTGATCGCCGGGGTCTATCCATCCTGGCGCATCTGCCACGTCGCGCCCGCCGTTCACCTCAAAATGCAGTGACTGGAGATTGTGATGGAATTCGGTCCAATTTTTCGCGCCCTCTTAAACAACCGTACGAGGTTCTGGCTGATTCTCGTAGAAGTCGCGCTGACCCTCGCCATCGTGGTCAACTGCACCTCGATCTTCCTTGAAAAACGTCAGTCATTTCTCGCTCCTACGGGCATGGACACCGACAACATTCTTGCCATCACCACCGAGCCATTTGGTGAGAACTTCGCAGACGAGGAATTTGTCGAGAGCGTCGGCGAAGCAGATCTCCGGCAACTGCGAAGCCACCCCTCAATCATCAATGCAACCCCAATCCACTTTTTTCCGTTGTCCGGCAGTGGCTCATCAATCGGTCGAAAAGCCGCCGGTTCTGAAATCGATTCCGTGGGGGTGGGATATTTCATGGTCGATGAACACGGGATCGATACTCTCGGCACCAACCTCATCGAAGGACGTAACTTCAATTCATCCGATATCGAACTCAGCAGTGACGACGACGCTCCACAAAACATCATCATCACCAAGGCCTTCGCAGATCGAGTCTTCCCCGACGGGAACGTCATAGGCAGCCGGCTCTCCAACCGGGACAACGAAATCACTGAGACGATCATCGGCGTTGTCGACAGCATGAGCAATTCGTGGCCGAGGTCAGGTTTCGGTGGTCAAACGATGCTGCTGCCAGGTAAACCGCGTGACAACCGCGAAATGAACTATCTCGTACGTGCCGAGCCCGGCACCATCGACTCTCTCTACACTGAACTCGACGAGTTGTTGGTTTCGCTCGAGAACGATCGAATCGTCACGGTGCGGACACTCTCTGAGATCAAACTCCGATACTTCAGACGCACCCTGATGGCGATGAAGATCTGGGCGGCAGTGGTCGTGCTCATGATCATCGTCACCTCACTTGGTATCGTCGGATTGACTTCATTTTCAGTCAGTCAACGCATCCGGGAAATCGGCACCAGACGCGCGCTCGGTGCGACGAGAGCCGCCATCCTGCGCTACTTCCTTCTCGAAAACTGGCTCATCACGACTGCAGGACTCATCATTGGAACAATACTGACCATTCTGCTCAACTATGCACTCGCTCAGTATGCGGAAGCTCCGAAGATTGACTGGATTCTGATGGCCGGCGGCGCCACCGTCTTGTGGGCGGCAGGTCTTCTCGCAGCCCTGATCCCCGCACTCCGTGCAACAACTGTTGCGCCGGAAACCGCGACTCGCACGGTATGAGGCGATACAATCACGATGTGGACAATCAAGATCTGGACAACCAGGATCTCAAAGTGCTCATCGTTGATGATCAGGCTGGTGTCGTCACCGCGTTACAGGTCTTGTTCGAGATCCACGGCATCAGCCACATTTCAGCCTCGACGCCATCGCAAGCGTTGAAAATTGCTGCGACCGAGACCCTCGGAGCGGTGATCCAGGACATGAATTTCAGCCCGAACGAGACCTCTGGTCGAGAAGGAGTCGAACTCTTTCGAGCGCTGCGCGCTCAAGATCCATCACTTCCGATCCTACTCGTCACCGCATGGGCATCACTCGAAGCCGCCGTCGAGCTTGTCAAAGAAGGCGCCAACGACTATCTGCGTAAACCCTGGGACGACGACGCCATCATCAATCGTCTGCGTGACCTGTTGAAGATGCGGGAGCTCGAGGTCGAAAACGGACGATTGCGTTTGGTGACCGAAAAATCCAGGGAGGCGCTCGCCGAAGCCTACGACCTCTGTGGTCTCGTCTATACCTCAACCGCAATGCACAACACCGTCGCCCTCGCCGTCAACGTCGCCCAATCCGATGCCCCGGTGCTCATCACCGGCCCGTCGGGATCGGGGAAAGAACGTCTTGCCGAGATCATTCAGGCAAACTCGCGGCGTTCGGGCGAAGCCTTCTTACGCGTCAACGTCGGCGCCATCCCGGCCGACCTCATGGAAAGTGAACTCTTTGGCGCGGAATCCGGTGCGTTCACCGGCGCCTCATCACGCCGGATCGGCCATTTCGAGAGCGCCGACAGAGGCACTCTTTTTCTTGATGAAATCGACGCGCTCTCATTGTCGGGACAGGTCAAACTTCTGCGCGTTTTGCAAAGCGGCGAATTCCGTCGCCTCGGTTCGAGCCGCAGCTACAAAGCGGATGTGCGGATCATCAGCGCGACCAACGCCAATCTCGACGAAGCCATCAGCACCACGCAATTCAGGGAAGATCTCTATTATCGGCTCAATGTGGTCGAATTGAAGATACCTTCGCTTGAAAAACGCCGCGATGACATCCTTCCCCTGGCCCGATTTTTTCTCAAGAACTTCAGCGACCGAGAGCAGATTCTCAGTTCACGCGCTGAACAGGCATTGCTCGACCATACCTGGCCGGGCAATGTGCGAGAACTCGAAAACCGGATGCAACGAGCCACTGTCTTGAGCTCCCGGCCCGAAATCGAGGTCGAAGATCTTGGTTTTGACGGAACCCACCTTGAACCCCTGTCGCTCACTGACGATAGCCAGATCCGCGACGTCCTCGACGCCCTCGAACAATCGCAGGGCGTGGTCGCCCATGCTGCAGAGGTGCTTGGAATCAGCCGTCAAGCTCTGTATCGCAAGATGTCAAAACTCGGCATCGAAGTGCACCGGAAGGCACGCTCTGAAAGACCTCCGCACTGATGGTGCAGGAGCAGGATCACACAGAGGTCCGGCGATTTCGCACTTCGTTTGCAGGCAGAGTCTATCTGGGCATCGCCGGAATCTTGGTGCTCATGGCCGCAATCGCTGCCGCGTGCAGTGCGTTTCATCTACAACCTTGGTTGATCTTCCTGCTGACACTCTTGATCGGCTTGCCGATCGGCGCTGTGCTGGTCACGAGGATCTTACGACCGCTTGACATCACGCTGAGCGGATTGCGTGATGGCATTTCGAGCTTTCGTGACCGCGATTTTTCCGTGCGCCTTGCTTCCGGCCGCCGTGACGAGATGGGTGAACTCGCCCGGCTCTACAACGATGTCGGACGCCTCCTGCAAAAGGAACGACAGCATCTCCGGCAAAAAGAACTGCTCCTGGAAACCGCGCTCGACCGCTCACCAGTTGCGATCATGCTCGTCAACGCGCTCGGCCGGATTATTTTTTCCAATCCGGAAGCACGAAAACTCCTGCTCGGCGGCGCCCGACTCGAAGGAAGGTCCTTTGCCGAGCTCGAGCAACTCTGCCCCGAGGACATGCGGATGATCCTGGCCGGCGGAGGCGAAGGGATCTTCACGATCAAGCGAGAAGAGATTGTCGAGACCTATCAACTGTCCCAGCGCCGGTTTTTGCTCAACCAGCAGCAACACACCCTTGTGCTGCTGCACCGCCTCACCGACGAACTCGGCCGTCAAGAAGCCGCAATCTGGAAGAAAGTCATCCGCGTGATCTCCCACGAACTCAACAATTCGTTGGCGCCGATTTCGTCGCTCGTTCACTCGGCGAAACTGGTCGCGAAACGGCCCGACCTCAGCCACAAAACAGAAGAAATTTTCTCCACGATCGAAGAACGTCTCAGCCATATCGTCCAGTTCATCGATGGCTATGCGAAGTTTGCGCGCCTACCCGAACCCCGCAAGACCGACGTCGACTGGCGCGATCTGTTGACGCATCTTGGCGATTTTCCGGAGCTTGCGATCGAAGAGCCATTGCCGTCGCGCCCCGGTTTCGGCGATATTCCCCAACTTCGCCAACTGCTGATCAACCTTGTCAAAAACGGCATCGAGGCGTCTGAAACCGGTTCGCGAGTCGTGATCCGCGTTCGCGATGCCGGCAACGGCACCTTCCTTCATATCTCGGACAACGGCCTGGGCATGGACGAAGACACGATGAAAAAAGCGCTTTTGCCGTTCTACTCGACCAAAAAGACCGGCACCGGCCTCGGCCTTGCGCTGAGTCGAGAAATCGTCGAAGCCCACGGCGGCAAGATCAGTCTCCAGTCACAACCGGGCGGAGGCACGATCGTGACGTGCTGGCTACCGTCGTCGTAAAGAAGGGTGCCAGGCCTTAGGAACCTGGGAAGTTGGGAAGCTGGAACTTCCCAACTTTCTAAAGCCTGGCACCAGTTTACAGTTTTCCCGATGGACGTCGCCTGCTGGACCATCCCGAACGCATTTCATTCAACCCGCGCTCGATTCACGGTGGCGCGGCGACATCTTCGCAGTAGCCGAGCGCTGCCGCGCCTTCCTTGATGTCCACTTCGCACCGGAGCTCATTGCCGAGGGAGCAACGGATCGACTAGGGTGAAGAAGAGCACCACCCGGGACGAGGGATGAAGATGGCACCAAACCGCAAAGACCTTGACGTCAACCTCAACCTCAATGTCCGCGGCATGAAACCGTCGGCGACGGTTGCCATCAACGAGCGCTGCGACGAGCTGCGGCGACAGCACCGGCGGATCTTCAAGCTCGGCCTTGGTCAGTCGCCCTTTCCGGTCCCGGCGCCGGTGGTCGAGGAGCTGCGAACCAACGCGTTTCAGAAAGACTACCTCCCGGTCATGGGGCTGCACCAGCTGCGCCGGGCCGTGGCGGACTACTACCGGCGCACCCAGGGGCTCGACTACACCTGGGAGAACGTCATTGTCGGTCCTGGTTCCAAGGAACTCATGTTCCTCCTCCAACTCGTCTACTACGGCGACCTGGTGATTCCGACCCCGAGTTGGGTGTCCTACGCACCGCAGGCTCACATCCTCGGCCGTCAGGTCAATTGGGTCCCGACCTCACCCGACGACGACTGGCACCTGACGCCGGAGCAACTTTCCGAACTCTGCCGGGTGGACCCTTCCCGACCCCGCATCGTAATCCTCAACTACCCGAGCAACCCGACCGGCAGCACCTACACCGTTGATCGCCTGAAACAGCTCGCCCGGGTCGCACGGAAGTATCGGGTTGTGCTGCTGTCGGACGAGATCTACGGCGAACTCCACCACAAGGGCCAACACGTCTCCATCGCTCGCTTCTACCCGGAGGGAACCATTGTCAGCGGCGGGCTCAGCAAGTGGTGCGGAGCGGGCGGGTGGCGACTCGGAGTGTTCAGCATTCCCCCGTCGCTCGCCTGGCTCCAGGACGCCATGGCCGCTGCGGCCAGCGAGACCTTCACCTCGACGAGCGCGCCGATCCAGTACGCGGCCGTGCGCGCCTTCCAGGGCGGCCTCGAGATCGAACGCTATCTGTGGCACTCCCGCCGCGTCCTCGGCGCCCTCGGCCGCTGGTGTTTCAAACGCCTCACCAGTGCGGGGATCTCGGCGCCTCGGCCACAGGGAGGGTTCTACCTATTCATCGACTTCTCCAGCAAGAGCAGCCTGCTCGCCGGCCGCGGCATCCGCACCTCGGCCGAGCTCTGCTCCGCCCTGCTCGAATCCACCGGAGTGGCAATCCTCCCCGGAAGCGACTTCGGCCGGCCGCCGGGGGAACTCACCGCGCGCATCGCCTACGTCGACTTCGATGGTGCTCGGGCCCTTGCCGCCGCCGAGCAGCAACCAGCCAAGGGGGAGCTCGGCGAGAAGTTCCTGCGTCACTACACCCCGGCGGTGGTCGAGGCGATCGACAGGATAGTCGATTGGCTCGACGGCACGCCCGAGCACGAGTGCGAATGAGGCATCGGTCAGGTCAGACAATTCCGGCGAATCTTCCCTACGATCCGAGCCAAGCGTTCGAAACGTCTCCGCGAGAAACCAATCGAGTTCCTCACCCGCTCTGAAAGGAGAGAGATGCCATTCACATCATACCGCGATCGCTCGCCGCCCAACCGCTGAAACGACCGCTCAGCCGCCCTGGCCCCCGCTTGACCGCTGAAACGACCGGAACCGGATTCACGGTTGCTCCTGAAGACTGGATACTGCTGCACCTGCAGGACGGGAAACGCATCCCCGTTGATCCGGAGGAGAGGCCGTCAATCGGGTTGGGAGCTCGCCTCGGGCGGTGCTGTCGCCAGGAGACGGTCATTGGCGGGCCGGCAGTTCGGGTTGGCCGCGAGGGCGGCCTTCAGGTCGTTCCGGCAGGCCTCGGTGTTTCCCTGCGCTTCGAAGGCCAGGGCCCGCAGGAGCAGTGCGCTCTCTAAAGTGGGGTCGACCTCGAGAGCCTCGTCCAGCATCCTGACGGCCTCTTCGAGATCGCGTCCGTGGCGGTCATCGGCGAAGAGATAGGGTTTTGCCAGGGTGACGATGGCGCGGGCGTTTCCGGGATCGAGCTCGAGGGCCCTGGTGGCGGCTGCCTTCATCACATCGACGTACTTCTTTGCGCGAAAGTCCGAGCGGATTTTGGTACCCAGGAGATCGGCTCGCATGCGCTGGCGGCAAGATGATTCCGGAAGGGAGTCGAGGGTTTCGAGACCAAGGTCGGCTGCAGCGTCGATGCTCCGGCCGAGTTCTCTTCGCTGTTTCCCCTGCGATGGATCCAACTCCTCGAAATCGATACGGTCGAGCTCAGCAACCAGCAGCGCAGCTCGGGTGAGATTCTCGCCGAGGGCTTCGTCGCTGGTGCCCGAGGCTTCAAGTGTGCAGGCATCGAGAGCAGATCTCGCAGCCTGCGGATCGTATGTTCGTTCGGCGGTGGTGATGAACTCCAGGCTGCAGGGACCGGCGGCCAGGACCAGCGAAGGTGTGAGAAACACCACTACGACGATCAGCCCCGTGGCCCGAGAAAGAGCATCTCTACTGTCTCGTATGTGATCTGCACGAGATCTTCGCATTGTCCTCGATCGAGAAATCCTCAACATCAGCTCAAGTCCCTCCCTCCCGGCTGAACAATACGAGCATCGCCGGCACCAACCAAAGGTCGGCGGCGAGCGCCACCAGCATCGCTGTTCCCGCCAGGAGTCCAAAAGACCGAATCGGCACGAAGGCGGAGGTCATCAGGGCGAAGAACCCGATGCAGGCGGCGACGGTGGTCAACACCAACGCCGGTCCGACGTGCTCGAGCGCCAGGCGGAGTCGTTCCGTAGTGGTTTCTTGTGGTTCCTGGCGATCGATGGCCACCAGGAGATGCACGGTGTCGTCGACCGCGATGCCGAGAGCGATGGAGGCCACCATGATGGTGGCGGCATCGAGCGTGATTCCGGCGATGGCCATCACGGCGAAGGCTGCGAGCAGGGGCACCACGTTGGGCAAAACCGAGAGGACGGTCAACTTGACCGAGCGAAGCCCGACTCCGACAACGATGAAGACCACCAGGAGCGCGAAGGCCAGGCTCCGCAGTTGGCTGGAAACGAGAGTCTGTTGGGCGTTGACCAGCTGTAGAACCTGACCCGTGACCCGACCCGAGAAGCCCTGCGGGAGTTTGCCAAGTGCCTGAGTTGCTTGTTCCTCGAGATCGAGGAAGAGGTGCTCGTCCATCTCGTTCACGACGGCCGAAAGGCGGATGGTGCTGCCGTCGTGCGCCACCAGGCTGCCGAGCATCTCCCGGCCGCTGGAGTCGAGGTTCTCGAGGAGGGCCTCGGCGTCGTCGCCCGACTGCGGGAGCCGATACCAGGAAGGCGCCATATCGTGATCCCACTGCTCGAGCTTTCGCAGGAGATCGAGGGGCGAGACGACCCTGGTGACGATGGGCGACGCGCCGAGTTC
>Ga0316198_10002531_pt1 | contig 11033 bp, 10 predicted proteins | sample OudBieAanoxic_MG_FD_204935 | JGI IMG/M metagenome (GOLD analysis project Ga0316198, IMG submission 204935) | Coastal sediment microbial communities from Oude Bieten Haven, Netherlands - site A anoxic | ecosystem: Environmental > Aquatic > Marine > Coastal > Sediment | place: Netherlands... | reverse complement strand
CTTTGTCAGGACGACGTCCAGGGGTTTGTAGTTGTGGGCGCCATATTCGTTTTCCAGATCGAGATATTCTTGGGTGTTCATGGGTTGCCTCCTTGGCTGTTCATATATCTGTTGAAACGCCGTACGTGGCTTTGCATGAGTGAGCGCACGGCCGTGGATTGCTGTTTTTCCAGCGCAACGACAATATCGCACAGATCCTGATAGTTTTCCTGCATGAACGGCTGGTCTTTCAGGGGGTGGGCCGCATAGTACTGCTGGATGTTGTCGTGGACCATGCGCAGGACGAATTCGTATACCCGGTTACCTGCGGCTTTGGCAATGGCCAGGTGGATACGATTGTCCACCTGGCAAAACCGTTCCCACGCCTCGATACCTTCACCTACTTGTTTTTTGGCCTGTTTCAGCAGTGATTTGAGTTGCCGGATATCAGCCGGTGTGGCTCGCTGGGCGGCGATGGCGGCCACGCTGCCTTCGACCCCCTCCCGGAATTCGGAGAGCTCTGCCAGGGTGATTTCGCGGTGGCGAACCAGGAGGCCCAGGCTTTCGGCCACCGGTGCCATGCCCGGCTGCTTGACCACCGCCCCGCCGCGCACCCCGCGCTTGATTTCCAGCAGTCCCTTTTGTTCCAGGACACGCAAGGCCTCGCGAAGGGGCCCCCGGCTGGTTTGAAACATATCGACGAGGTCCCGTTGGGCCGGCAGCTTGTCGCCGGTTTTTAGGCGACCATCGAGAATGGCCCCTTCGATCTGAGCGACCAGGTCTTCGAAAATGCGTTGCTGGTTTGTTTTTTTAAACATGGTTTGCCTATATTGGATCTCTCTTCAGCCAAAAGAAAAAAAAGTAGGTTACGTGGCATTTAATGTTAATGGGTAACCCATTTAATAAAATGATTGGCCAAATGTCAATCAAAATTATACGTTGTGGTGTCCGGATGCCGATCATTTATCCGCTGATGAAAATGGCAGCGGCCGACCCGGATTTTTTTATGGACTTGATCATAGTGCGGATTGAGAAAAACCAATAAACCTTACTATTTCGGTGAGATAAGTTCCAGCAACTCCTGGGACGTGTCACGAAGATGCAGGCTCAGCAGTCGAGCGATCGACCTCAGGATTTTAACACCGATTTTCGGGTGTTCATCGCAGATCTGATCGAAGCGTCTACGCGGCAGGGTGAGCAGAGTGACATCGGTGCGTGATTTGACTGTGGCGGTACGGGAAAAGTTGCCGATGACGGCCATTTCCCCTAAGGAACCGCCCGGTGCTTTAACGGCGATCTTCCGTTCAACCTTTCCGTCATACAATTTCAATACGTCCAGTGTGCCGTCAACCACAAAGCAGACTTCGTCGCCCGGGTCGCCTTCACTAAAGACGAGATCGCCTGCTTCAAACCGCGACACATGCATGTGGTCGCTGATCGTGTTCAGTTCATCGGGATCCAGGTCAGCGAAAATTGGGATGCTGGACAGGCAGTTGATGATGGCTTCTTTAAGTATATTCTTAGATTTTGTTGGTTTCACTTGCAGTATAGCCTCAGCGTAAACGAGTGTCTTCTTCAATCTGCCCCGGAAGATGCAACATCCTAAACGAAAAATCCTTGGACTGGTTATCCCAAGACACCACATGATGTCAAATGCAATGCAGGCAAACACCAGATGAAAATTAACCTTCGTTTTGGTGATAATACGGACCTTGTTTTTTTTGGTGGTGTCTAATATATCAGACATCAAACCGATCAAGTCGTCAGGTATTAATCCGCATAAAAGGAGTAATGAATGGACGAATCATTGTCGCATGTCCTGGATTACGGCGTGGATGAGATGGTCGGAGGCGACAGGGATCACCTGTGGCATCACATCAAACCCCACAAATGTTTTCAGAGCCAAGAGCAGATGATCATCGTGGCGGGCAAAGGATTGATGGTCACGGATATCCGCGGACGGGAATACTTAGATGCGACTTCTGGCGGCGTGTGGTGCGTCAATGTGGGCTACGGCCGCGACAGCATTGCCGATGCCGTGGCCGCCCAGATGAAGAAGATGCCATACTTCGCAGGTAGCGTCGGCACGATCCCTTCCATCAAACTTTCCAGTAAATTAATCGAGCTGTTGCCGACAATGGGTAAAGTCTATTATTCCAACAGCGGGTCCGAGGCCAACGAAAAAAGCTACAAGATCATCCGCCAAGCCACCACCATCGATCCGGCTCGCAAAGGTAAATATAAGATTTTATATCGGGACCGGGACTATCACGGTACCACCATTGCCGTGCTGGCCTCCTCCGGACAGGCCGAGCGCAAAAAGGCCTTCGGTCCCTTTCCGGAGGGTTTCGTGCGGATACCACACTGCCTGTGCTACCGCTGTCCTTTCGACAAAAGCTACCCGAACTGTGACATCCAGTGCGCCAGCGTCGTCGAGGAGATCATTCTGAAAGAGGGGCCTGAGCGTGTGGGCGGATTGATCGTGGAGCCGATCACTGCCGGCGGCGGCATCATCGTCCCGGTGGATGAGTATTTTCCCATTCTCCAGGAGATATGCAAAAAATACGGTGTGTTTATGGTCATCGACGAGGTGGTGGCCGGGTTTGGGCGAACCGGCACGTTTTTCGGGCACCAGCATTTCGACGTGGACCCGGACATGATCACCCTGGCCAAGGGCATGGCCAGCGCCTATGAGCCCATTTCCGCCACGGTGGTCAAGCAGCACGTTTACGATCTGTTTCTCAACGATCCGGCCGACCCGGACAAACGCATGCATTTTTTTCGAGACATCTCCACCTACGGCGGTTGTGCCGGCGTCATGGCGGCGTCGCTGGAGAACATCCGCATCATCGAAACTGAAAATCTGGTCGAAAACAGCCGGGTAATGGGGGACTACCTGCTCGGCAGACTCGGGGAACTGCTGGACCACCCCGCCGTCGGCGACGTTCGCGGCAAAGGCCTTTTCTGCGGTGTGGAACTGGTGGCCAATAAACAGGGCAAACAGCCGCCCAGCGAGGCACAGATCGGTGCTGTGGTCGATGCCGTCAAGTCAGAGGGAGTACTGCTCGGACGAACTAACAGCAGCCTGCCTGGACTCAACACCACGCTCTACTACGCCCCGGCGCTGGTGATCACTAAAGATGAGGCGGATCGGATGGTCCAGGCCACCCAAAAAGGTATCGAAAAGGTCTTCGGATGAGAAAAGCGATTGCTTTCACCCACAGATAACAAAAACGTCAACCCCTTTGAGCTGCGTTCGCTGCGGGAGCAGGTTTACCAGTATTTACGCACTGAGATGCTCAACGGCCGCATTGTCCCTGGTGAGTATATCCGGCTCAATGAGATGAGTGAACGGCTGGGGATCAGCAAAACCCCCCTGCGCGACGCGATCATCCAGTTAGAGTGCGAAGGCTTTGTCACCATCCTGCCGCGTCGGGGGGTACTGATGAACCGCCTGTCCCTGCGGGACGTCAAAGACGCATACGACATTGTGGGTGCGCTAGAGGCCTCTGTGCTGGTTGACGTCTGCAGTCGGTTCACCGACGAACGCCTCGATGCCATGACCGCTATCAATGGCAACATGAAGGAGATGATCGAACGGGATGATTTCGACGATCGTTATGCCGAATTTTTCGGATTCAACCTTGTCTTCCACAACCACTTTCTTGACATGTCTGACAATCGACAGGTCAAAAAAATTGTTAGCCCCTTTAAACAAAGGCTCTATGATTTTCCCCGTCGCCGTTTTATTCGCGAATGGGAACGCCAAAATTGCCGGGAACACGACGAGCTTGTTGAACTGATCCGCACCGGAGATGGCAAAACGGCTGCCGATCTGCTGAAAAATCGGCACTGGTCCTTTTCCTATTGTGAGGATTTTATCCGTCAGTTTTATGAAGCCTGATCCCGCAATGACCAAGGATGAAGCGTAACACAGATATCGGACTTCTTCTAAAGAAACGTCCCCCAATCAGGGTTGGTTTTTCGTAGGCGCGGCTTCAAGCCGCGCCTACGTCATCTCGTTTCCTTGCGCATATATGGCCACGCGTGGCCTGAATCGGCTTTCTAAGGAACGGTCAATTTTGGAGGCGCACATGTACGGTATCACTAAGTATACGTTGCTGCTGCTCTGTCTGTTGCTAATTGCCGGCTGTGCCGGACTCAATCGTTACCAGATCGATGGCACCCTTGTCTTAAAAGGCATCGATGCGCCTGTAAAGGTGGTGCGGGATGAAAAAGGAATGGCCTATATCCACGCCGATACCCTGGATGACGCCATTCGGGCCTTGGGATATGTTACCGCCCAGGATCGGTTGTTTCAGATGACCCTAACCCGGCTTTTTGCCGAAGGGCGAATCTGTGAACTGGCCGGAGAGAAAGCCAGGGCACTGGATATCAGGCACCGAACCATCGGCTTCCACCGCCAGGCGATAAAGCATTCCCGCATACTTGATAAGAAAACCCGAGTTTTTTTTCAAAATTATGTCGACGGAATCAATGCATACATCCAAACCGGCGAGGATTCTTTTCCCCTTGAGTTCAAACTTGCGGGAATATCACCTGAACCCTGGACGATAAATGATGCGTTGACAATTTATTACCTGATGAGCTGGGATATGTCGGCGAATCTGAAAACGGAAGTCGTTGCCCAGATGCTCGTGGAGAAGCTTGGCGAGACAAAGGCCAGAGAGATATTTCCACTGAATATAAACCCGGATGATGAAGGCCTTTCCATACGAAGTGCCTCTCGAACACCGGGCGCCACTGCGGTGGATGTGGCGGCAGACTCAAAAACCATGGAATTTTTAAAAGATGGCGCGCTCGAAGTAGGCAGCAACAACTGGGTGGTCGGGCCGGCCATGTCTTCTGGTGGGAAGCCCGTCTTGTGTGATGATCCGCACATGAAGACCGGAATCCTTCCGGGGCCATTCTACCCGGTAGGTATCGTTACACCGGATTTCAGGGTTGTCGGTGTGGCTGTACCCGGGCTTGCCGGACTGCCGATTTTTCGCAGCGACCACATTGCCGTAGGTTTGGCCAATGCATATATTGACATTCAGGATCTTTATGTTGAAACCATTGATCCGACTGACGCTGATCATTTCCTTGAAGGAACCGTTTCCATTCCTTTTACGGTCATAGAGGAAGAAATCAGGATCAAGGACGGGAAGGCTGAAGATGGTTTCCGAAACGAACGTGTTAAAATCCGCTTGACCAAACGAGGACCGGTAGTATCAGATGTTATCAAAGGGCTTGAATCCGACAAGGTCCTTTCCCTCCGATGGGCAGCTTATGAGACCATGACACCTACAATCGGTTTTGTGCCCTTGCTGACCGCCCCTACCGTTGACTCAGCGGTATCGGCAATTGAGAAAATAAATACCATTTCCTTCAACTTCGTCATCGCCGATACGCAGGGAAACATCGGCTGGCAGGTCTCCGGGCGGCTACCCATCCGATCCAACGGAGATGGAACCGTCCCGTATCCCGTGACCGACGGCAGGGACAACTGGCGCGGGTTTGTCCCTTTCGAACAGATGCCCCACGCCTATAACCCGGATAAGGGATGGGTGGGTACCTGCAACCATCACACGGTGACGCAAGACTACCCCTATTACTACTCGTCCCACCAGTCCCCCTCTTATCGATACAGGCGGCTTAAAGGGCTGATGAACACCCCCGGCGAGAAAACCGTCGATGATCACTGGCGCTACCAGCGGGATACCCGCAACCTGATGGCGGAAAAACTGGTGCCATATATGGTCGCGGTTCTGGCTGCCTCCCCCCAAACATTGGACCTGGCAGAGATACTGGACCAATGGGACCTGCATGACGATATCGACGCTGTCGGTGCCACCGTGTTTCATGCCATTTACGAGCGTTTCGCATGGCTTACCTTTTCCGATGAACTGGGAGACGATCTGGCAGCAAAGATGCTGAAGGTCTGGTATTTCTGGCAGGAACGATTTCAGCAAATGGTGTTGACCGACCATTTGGGGCAGTGGTTCGATGATACGACATCTGACGAGACTGTTGAAGAAAAGCGGGATATCCTGATCCGGGCGGCCATGGACGCCCGGGTCAAGCTGTCCGAATCTCTGGGCCGCAACCCGGGACGGTGGCATTGGGGAAAGGTTCACCGGCACACCTTCGTCAGCCCCATCCGGAGAAACGGCTTTGGCAAAGGCTTTCTGGGGGGCGGTACCCAACCGGCAGCCGGCTCCGTGGAGGTGCTGTACCGGGGGCTGTACGAATACGACGACCCCTATTCAGTAAGCGTCTCCGCGGCGCTTCGCATGGTGGCCGATCTGTCCGATGAAGATAAGGTCCTGGCGGTGGTGCCCGGCGGTGTGGCCGGGCGGATTTTTCATCCCCATGCTAAAGATCAGATTGAGGCGTTCATGGATGGTGAGAAGATGTATTGGTGGTTCAGCGACCGGGAGATCGCCAAGCACACCCGTTCGGTTCTGACGTTGACACCCGAAACGACGCTCCCCTTAAATTGAGTATGTATCGCTTCTTCCTTTCGGTTAAACGCATTTGCTGCAGGCCAAGCGTTCTGCTTCTTGCGATACTGCTGGTTGGTGGTATCGTGGCCTGCGAGCGGCCAATTGGAAAGCAGCCTTCTACCGTTCATCTGAGAGCCCGTGCATGGCCGGCGGCCGATGGCCTCTTTCACCAGGACCCCCGGTGGCTGGGAGCTGATGACGCCCACAGCGTGGACTTGGGAAAGGGCCGGGTGCTCTGGCTATTTGGCGACACCCTTATCCGTGCGGGCAACAGCAACGACCGACGCCGAGCCCATCTGATCCGCAACAGCATCGGCATTCAGACCGGAAGCGATCCCGCTGCGGCATCCATGGCATTTTTCTGGAGGCAGACGGCGGTGCGAAAACCGGCATCCTTTTTCCCCGAATCCGAAAAAACATGGTTTTGGCCCGGCGACGGCATTCGTATCGGCAATCGTTTGTTGCTCTTTCTGACGAGGATCGCGCCTTTTGAAAATGACCTGGGATTTGCCATGACCGGTTGGCATGCGCAATTGGTCGACAATCCCGAGGCTCCCCCTGAACAATGGCGGTTAACTGACGTGAGGAAAAATTCAGGCAAGTTCGTCGTCGCTTTGGGTACCGGCGGCGTGCTCTGCAGACAGGGGTACCTTTATGCATATGGAACCAATCAAGGTGGCAATCAGGCCTATCTGGCCAGGTGGAAAGAGGATCTGGCATGGGCAGGGGATTTACGTGAACCGGAATGGTGGTGCGGTGCGGGTCTGGGATGGAAGAAAGAATCACAGATGGACAGCAGACCGGCAGTCCTTTTCAACGATGCCCAAGCCGAGTTCGGCGTTCATTTCGAACCCCGGATCAACCAGTTTGTCCAGGTTCAAACCACTGGTTTCGGTGCCGCCGACCTGGGATGGCGGATCGCCCCCCGACCCGAAGGGCCATGGAGGCAGTTGACTGGTTTTTATTCTCCGGAGGAAGTGTCGATTCCCGGCGTTTTGATTTATGCCGCCAAATCACACCCCTTCATGACCGGGGCGGATCTGGTGATCACCTACGCCACCAATCATATCGATCCACAACGCTTGAACGATGATCCTGCGCTTTACTACCCGCGAGTGCTTCAAGGTTCCTTCGAACCTGCCCGTGTTTTCGACTAATACCTATCGGCAGGGTGAACATGAACGGATGAAGCGCTGCCCCATCATGAAGATAGAGAACGGTTCCGGCATCTATACCTCGTCTTTTAGTCGCCTGGCAGCTTTTCCAGACGGGTCGGTTTGCCGGCCGTTCTGCGAACGTCATTCCACTCCTGACGGGTAATTGCAGCCATATCTCCCGGCAGACTGTCTATGATTTCAAAATAATCCAGATTGTATTTGTTCTTAATAACCTCATCCCTTGGCTTGCAGCGCACCACGTAAACGGTTTGAACGGATTGATGATCAAAATCGCGCCAGACCTGTTGATCTTTCAACATCCGATAGCGGTGACCTTCCAGGGCCCTGATCACTTTTTTCGATTCAAACGAGCCGGCCCGTTCAACGGCTGCTTTGTATTCGTGCATGATGGTGTATGCGGAAGCGGCGGACGTACTGGGATAGCGCTGATGTTCCTTTTGGAAATCTTCAACAAATTTGATGCCCTGTGTATAATTGTATTTATACGGGATCTGCCAGCACCAGGGCAGCGTTCCGACAACACCTTCCATGGCTCTGGGCCCACCGCGTTCAGCCATACCGATGGTCAAATTGGGCACTAAGATCTGCATTCGATCCTTCATCCCCATTTTATGGGCCGAACGGATCGCGTTGGCCATTTCCTGGCCGAAAAGGACCAATACCAGTACATCCGGCCGCTCCTGCTCGGCCTTTTTAAGCGCACTGCTGAAATCCGTGGAGGGAAATGGTGTCAGCACACCCTTGTGAACCGATTTGTCTTCAGTGCCACTGAATTTTCTCAAGGAGGCTTCGGTTGTCCAACCCCAGGTATAATCAGCCGTGATATAGAAGTATTTTTGACCTGAAAAATTTTTTTTGAGGTATGACGACATGGCCTTGGCCGCCATCCACGAATCGTAGCACTCCCTGAACGTATGACGCCTGCCCTCGCTGCCGGTAACCGATGTTGAGTAGGTGAGTGTGCCGAAAAAGAGGGTTCCTTTCTTCTGGCACACCTTGGATACGGCCACGGCAACCGCACTGGAAGAGCCGCCGAAAACCATTTTCACGCCTTCATTGTCGATGGCTTGGGCGGCATTCTTGGCAGCCAGCGCTGCACTGGATTTGGTGTCATAGGTAACCAATTCAATCTGCTTGTTTAAAATGCCACCAGCGGCGTTGATTTCATTTTTAGCGAGATAGGCTGCTTTCCACTGATCCTTACCCTCCTTCCTGTATGGGCCGGTTTCGGGATAGTTCAATGCAATCTTAATTGTGTCCTGGCTGGCAAAGGCCATCGATGCCCAGAGAATCAGGAAAAGTCCAATGAAAATACGGTTGAATACAATTCGGCCGTGTTGCATGTTTTTTCTCCTTTATTGCCGGTTCAATCGGCCTATCCCTTTTTTTCGGCGTTATCGCTCGATTGCTCGGCGAGATGAGACCCGCCAGCTTGTTTATTGCTTTTATAAATCGGTTTTTATTTCTATTACTTGAGCAAAAAAAGTGCCATTAAAATTAATTAGACAAAAGACAGATAATGAAAATTGTTCAACAACTATCAACTCTGAATTTAATGAGGTGAGATAAACATAGAATTTTTAATACGCATTGGTGTTTTTGAAAGGGTGACGGCCGCAGTTCGAGGCAGGTGGCGAGGAAACGGGGGCGGTAATCGCTCAAGCGGGCAGGTGATAGGCCAGAAGTGCTTTTCTGAGCGTTTGCGGGACCGGTATCGACTGGCGTTGCCGGTAGTCGTAGCAGACCTGGACGGATGATCCTGTGGCGAAGATGCGGTCCACATCTGCCTCGTCCATCAGGGCATAGGCAAGTCCGAAGCTTTTTGTGCCGATGGCGGTGACCCGTAGATTCAGCAACAGGCGGTCCTCGAGGCGGATGGGCAGAATGTAGTCGCATTCCAAGTGGGCCACCATGAAGTTGAATCCGCCGGGGGCGGATTGCCTGAATGCATCGTAGAAGAGAGCTTTACGGCCCTCTTCGAAGTAGGTGAAGATCACGGCGTTGTTCACGTGCCCCATGGCATCGATATCGTTGAAACGGATGCTGATTTTGGATTGAAACGGCTGTTGGCGGCTCAAGGGTCAGCTCCTTACGGCATGGCGGGTTTAACTAAAAGGACGGTTCGCCGTCTTTAATGGATATCAGGTCTCCGCTGTTGCCATCGATGTGAAAGATTTTTCGGCTACGGAGATATTTTTTCGAACCGATGGCCTCCATGACATTTTCGGACAGCGCTTTGCGTGAAAACCCCACGGTAACTTGCCAGTGGCGACCATCGCCGGCCATCTCCACCGCTTCCAGCAGGATATCTTCAAACTTGCGGGTGTCGTACAGGTCCTGTAGAAGAGCCATGGCCGTCTGAACCGCTTCTTTAATCGTGAGCATATACCATTTCCCTGCTGTGGTTGGTCGGCTGTCGGTTGAAAGGCCTCGCCGAAAATGTCATGATTATTCTATTTTTTGCCAGATCCGATCTGCCAAGTCAATGTGGAGATTTCATGTGCAGTCAAACATCATTGAGTCATAAGGTAGCTTCGCTGACAGCAGATGTCGTTATCGTCGGCGCAGGACCCTCCGGGTGCAGCGCGGCCTGGGACCTGGCCGTCCACGGCTTCCGGGTTCTTTTATTGGATCGGACTGCATTTCCGCGAAAGAAAACCTGTGCCGGCGGACTGACGGTCAAGGCGGTGCGAGCCCTTCGCTATTCGATTGCCCCGGTGATCCAGCGAAGCGTTTACAACCTGTCGATAAGCTGCCGGATGCGCCATCCAAAACTGCTTAAAAGCAATGCCCCCATCTGCCACATGGTCGAACGGTCGGCCTTCGATTATTTCTGCCTGAAAAAAACCGTGACCGCCGGTCCTCGTTTTGCGGTCGTGAAACGGATCGATAAGATTGTGGAAAACGATCGACACGTTTCCTTGATTACGGATGGCGGCATGATCCGTGCCCGTTTTTTGATCGGTGCCGACGGTGTCCACAGTCGGGTCCGCCGGCTGACGGGACGATTTACCCGGTTTCGCCCCGGGTTTGCCGTTGAGGGAATTGTGGACCTGGCGCCTCCCGACGATCTGAACGTGGGCTTTGATTTCAGTCGGGTAGCCGGCGGGTATGGGTGGGTCTTCCCAAAAGCGGAGCACATCAACGTGGGGCTGTACACCTTGAGATCGGATGTCAAAATCACCCGTCAGGACTTGGTTGACTACTCGGTGCGAAGGATCGGCAGACCATTGCCGACGCTTATCACCGGTTCGCCCCTGGGCATGGGGGGATGGCGGTATCGACCCGGTCGCGGACGGGTGCTGCTGGTCGGTGACGCCGCCGGATTGGTGGATCCGCTGCTCGGAGAAGGACTGTACCATGCCAT
>Ga0316198_10002529_pt1 | contig 11038 bp, 9 predicted proteins | sample OudBieAanoxic_MG_FD_204935 | JGI IMG/M metagenome (GOLD analysis project Ga0316198, IMG submission 204935) | Coastal sediment microbial communities from Oude Bieten Haven, Netherlands - site A anoxic | ecosystem: Environmental > Aquatic > Marine > Coastal > Sediment | place: Netherlands... | reverse complement strand
ACCCGCAGCATGTCGCCGTACGAAGCGATTCGAACACCCTGTTTCGCGAGCGCGACGGCTTCGTCGACCTCGGGCACATCCGTCACGCAGACCGGGCAGCCAGGACCCATAATCACCTGCAAATCCTGGGGAAATGCCGCTCGCAGCCCAAACTTTGCGATCGCCTGCTCGTGGCTTCCGCACACGTGCATCACCGACACCGGTGCGTGGTCGGCTTGGTGCACTAGGCGATCGAGCGCCTCTCGAAGGCCTCGCGCGCGCTCCGGGTCGCGAAATTTTAACTGAGCCAACGGGTCACTGAGATTCATTGGTTGTTCTCTTGGAGCGATCCGTTGCATCGGGCGCTGCGGCGATCTCGGCGCGCACATCGGCCGCCATCAGATCCTGCTCGTCGGCAAGACGTAGAAGCTCGTCGTACAAGGCCAAGGTCTCGGCGGCCTCTTCCGGTGGAATCCGCCGAATCGCAAAGCCGACGTGATTCAAAATGAAGTCGCCTGGATCCACCGGCGCATCACAAACCTCGAGGCGCACCTGTTTCTTCACGCCCCAGAAATCGACGGTTGCGATCTGGTTCTCGCGGTCGACTTCGACCACCTTGCCGGGCACACCTAAGCACATGGAAAAGCTCCTTGGGGCATCAACCTTTGTCTCCCAGAATGGCGTCCGCGATCAAGGCCTGACCGAGGGCGATTCCGCCGTCGCCTGGCGGAACTTCGCCATGCCGTAAAAGCCTGTTTTTATTGGATATTTTTGCCTCGATTTCGCCGGCTAACCAGGCGTTTTGAAAAACACCGCCCGTCAACGCTACTGGCAGGTCGCCGCGCTCTGCCCAAAGTGCCTCCAGCAGCTCTACCGTGACCGCCACGAGCGCGTTGTGGAAACGAGCCGAAACGTCCCCGGCGTGCACTGCCCCCCCGAGGTCGTCGACAGCTGCGCGCACCGCCGGCCGAAGGTCTACCTCCCAAGGAGTGCGCATACGGTCGATCTCGAAGGGGTACGCGTTCGACACAGACTCGTTTGCGACCTGGTCCCATGCGATTGCCACCTGGCCTTCGTAGGTAGACCGAGCTCGGCCTAGTGCCAGCGCGCCAAAGCCGTCGAAGAAACGCCCGACGCCTCGCGCTTGCGGCGCGTTGAGCCCACGTTCGATCATCTGCTTGACCAGCCGAATGGAACTAGGCCTCACGTCACCCAATAGCGAAATGGAATCGCTTGGCGGCGCGCCGTCGTAGGCGTCGTGCAAGAGCGCGTAGCCAATTCTCCAAACCTCGCGCATCGCAAGATCGCCTCCGGCCAAGCGGAGCGGTCGAAAGGTCGCCAAGCGTTCGTATCGCTCTGCAAAACAAAGCAGAAACTCTCCGCCCCAGGACGTTCCATCCTCGCCAAAACCGGTGCCATCGTACGCGACGCCGAGCACGGGGCCCTGAATTCCATGCTCCGCCATGAGGCTCGCCACGTGTGCGTGGTGATGCTGAACGCCGACCAGGGTGACATCGTCGCGCGTCTTCGCGTACCGCGTCGACAAGTACCCGGGGTGTAAATCATGTGCAACGACATCTGGACGAACTTCGAGAATCGTTTGCATCCGTTCAATGGCTTCTTCAAAAAAATCTAGCGCAGCGACCGTTTCGAGATCTCCAATGTGCGGACCAAAATAGGCGGTGTCGCCCATCGCAATGCAGAACGTGTTCTTCAAATGCGCACCGCAAGCGAGGACGGGACGCGCCACCGGGCGAGACAAATAGAACGGCCTCGGTACGAAGCCGCGCGACCGGCGCATGATGGTCGGTGTTCCGGCGATCACGCGGCTGACCGAGTCGTCGCAGCGCATCGCGATCTCACGATTGTGGAGCAAGATCGCATCCGCGATCCCCTCGAGACGCTGACGCGCTTCGCGGTTCTCGTAGCAAATCGGCTCGTCGGATACGTTGGCGGAGGTCATGACGAGAGGTCGCTGCACCGCATCGAGAAGCAGGTGGTGGAGCGGCGTATACGGCAAGAACAGGCCCAAAAGCGCGGTGTCGGGGCTGACTTCGAGCGCGAGGCCTGCGTCTTGGCGCCCGCGCAGAAGGACCACCGGACGCTCGGCCGCGGTCAGAAGCGCCTCTTCATCCGCACTGATCTCTGCAAGTGCGTGTGCGGCATCGAGGCTCGCGACCATAACGGCAAACGGCTTCTCGTCGCGGTGTTTGCGCTCCCGCAGTCGACGAACAGCTGCGCCATCGCTCGCATCACAAGCGAGATGAAAACCCCCCAAGCCTTTGACCGCAACCACTGCGCCGCGCGACAAGAGCGCGGCTGCTTCTGCGAGGGCATTGACCTCGGACGGCGCTTGGCCATCGAGTCGATCCAAGCTGAGCGCTGGACCGCATTCCGGACATGCATTGGGCTGTGCGTGAAAGCGTCGGTCTCCGACGTCGTCGTACTCCGCTTGGCACGCCGCGCACATGGTGAACCCGGACATCGTCGTGGCCGCGCGATCGTACGGAATGCCCGTCGCGATCGTGAAGCGAGGCCCGCACGCCGTGCAGTTGGTGAAGGCATATCCGAATCGCCGGTCGTGACGATCCAACAGCTCTTTTCTGCAGTCCTCACAGGTCGCGAGGTCGGGCGGAATCGACAGCGCCCTGTGGCCGGTCGCACCGCTCGGTTCGATCACGAAGGCATCGAGGTCCTCGTCCGGAATCGTCGTCTCACAGAGCTCCACGATATGCGCTGCAGGCAAGGTATCTCTTTGTAATTCCTTCGTAAAACGGTCGAGGATTGCCTGGCTTCCGAAGGCCTCAATCGTCACGCCACGAGGGTCGTTGCGCACTCTTCCAACGACGCCCACGCGACTTGCCAGCCGGTAAACCCAGGGCCGAAAGCCGACCCCTTGTACGGTCCCTCGGATTTGGATGCGATGCCCAGCCATCACGGTCCGTCCCCGGCGACGCTGAGAACATACGCGGTGAGGTCCCACTTCTGTCCCTCGCTCAGCGTCGGCCAGGCCGGCATTGAAGTACCGCGCATACCTTCACTCAAGACTTCGAACACGGCAATCGCGCTGGTGTTCGAGCGCCAGTCGCTGCTGCCGAAATTCACAGCTTTTCCGGACAGTCCCTTGCTCCGCACTCCGTGACCGTCCGCCCGTTCGCCATGGCACAGCGCGCACTTCTCTTTGAACAGAGTCCTTCCGCGTGCACGCGCTTCGTCGGACGAAAGTTGGGCGACGGGGATCTCGATTTTGTCGTAGTCGATGGCGGACGGGTCGACTTTGGCGCTACACCCCAAGAGTGCGAGCGACGTGAGCAGTGCTCCCATGGCCTTCATCGCGACTCTCCGTAGATGGGACCGGTGGATACCCGAGTGAGCTGAGCTCTTCGACCACGCGCTCGACGAGCTCGGGGATGCTTGCCTGGACGGCGGGCGTTCGTTCGAGCCCGAGCTCGATAGAGTCCGGAACCACGCCGAGAATCACCACCCGGTCCGGATACCGATCGAGCAGGCTCGCCCCTGCCAAGAGGTCCGCAACCCCGATTTGATGAGGTGAAAGGCGCTCGTAGACCGCCGGAGCCACCTCTTCGCCCTCGATCCGAACCTGCGTTCCGGGCGGCCCGTCGGCCGCGATGGCGTCCACGAGGATCACCTGATCGGCGCTGTCGACCAGAGGCAGGAGCGAGAGCCCGAGCGTGCCGCCGTCCACGACCATGACGCCCTCCGGGAAATCATACTCCCGAATGAGCTTGTGTACGGCGGCGATCCCCGCCCCGTCGTCTGTGCAGACGACGTTGCCGAGCCCCAGGACGAGGACCGGCGTGCGGTCAGTCATCCCGGTTGCGCCAGCTCTTCGGCAGGAACTTGTAACCGCTGAACAACGAGTCGATGAGGCCCATCCCTTCGACGCGAGACACCAGCATCGCGCTCCAGATATGGTGCGCCACGAAGCCGAGAAGGAACCACATCGCAATGTGATGGATCCAACGCGCCATCTGTGCACCGCCGAAGATCGGAAGCAGGAACTCCCAGAACTCCATATAGCCCGTCGCGCTCACCGAATAGAGCGCAAACCCAGTTAGCATCAGGGTGAGGTAGATCGCGAACACCGCCAGGTAGGTCATACCCGCGAGGGGATTGTGACCCACGTTGAGCGGTGGATCTTTGCTGAGGAACGAATAGAACTTCAGCATCTTGAAGACATCGCCGCGTCGCCGCTTGCCCACGGGGACGAATTGATGCCAACGCGCATAGTACGAGCCCACGAACATCCAGACGATGCGTGACAGCACCGCGAGCGCAAAGATGATCGCCGTGTAGAAGTGCACGACCTTCACCGTTGCCATCACGAAGTGCTCACCTCCCGGCTGCGCTGGGATCAGGTACGGGTTACCGATGTAGATCCCCGTGATCGCGAGGATGAACACCGAAACCATGATCAGCCAATGGGTCGTTCGGACCAGAAGGTCCCAGACGTAGACTCGTTCGATGCCGTGTACGTCGTGCCGACGGGGGCTCACCTCGGGGCGAGCACCGCCCTTGACCGCGGCAGTCGGCGGGGGAGTCATCGCACCTTCACGCGAGTGATCTCGCGCCCTCCAGGTTCGACGACGTGCACGCCACACGCCATGCATGGGTCGAAGGAATGAACCGTCCTCAGGATTTCGATCGGCTGCTCCGGGTCGGCGACCGGGGTCCCGACCAAGGCTGCTTCGTAAGGACCTGGCGTACCGCCGGAGTCCCGTGGGCCGGCGTTCCAGGTGCTCGGAACGACGCACTGGTAGCGCTTGATCTTTCCATCTTTCACGTGGACCCAGTGCCCAAGCGAGCCGCGTGGCGCTTCATGGAAGCCGGCTCCCATCGAATCAGCAGGCCAGGTCTCCGGCTCCCACTTGCTGTTGTCGTGGATGCGAAGCTCACCCTTGCCCATGTTGGCGGCAAGCTCGTCGACCCAGTCGCCGATCTTGTCGACCAGTATCTGTGTCTCGATGCCACGCGCCGCGACCCGGCCGAGCGTCGAGAACAAGGCCTCGGGCCCGACGCCGAGTGTCTTGAGGACGTGGTTGACCAGGCCTTGGACCTGCTCGTGACCCTGAACGTAGTTGACCAACATGCGCGACAAGGGCCCGACTTCCATCGGCACTCCGTCGTAGCGGGGAGACTTCAGCCAGGAGTACTTCTTCGACGTGTCCAGGCGTTCGAAGGGTGGCTTCGGGCCCGTGTAGTTCGGCTTGGTTTCGCCCTGCGACGGGTGCAGCGCTTGGTCCTCGCCGCCCGCGTAGTCGTACCAGGAGTGCGTGATCTGCTCGGTGATCTTCGAAGGGTCGAACTCCTCGACTTTCGAGAGGTCGCGAGCCCTGATGATGCCGGGCTTGATGAAGCGCTCCGGATTCGCTTCGTCGTCGAGCGGATACTCGCCGTACACCATGTAGTTGCCGATGCCCGCGCCGTAACCGGCCCAGTCTTTGTAGAACGAAGCGACCGCGAGCAGGTCTGGGATGTAGACCTTGCTCACGAACTCCTGCGCGCCCGCAATCAGCTTCTTGAACTCCGCGATCGTGTGGATGTTCAGTGAAGCCTGCTTGTCCGGATCGACCGGAGTCGCCATGCCGCCAACGAGGAAGCTCTGCAGATGCGGGTTCTTGCCGCCCAAAATGGCGTGCATTTTGATGAACTCACGCTGCCACTCGAGCGCTTCGAGATAGTGTGCGACCGCCATCAGGTTTGCCGCAGGCGGCAGCTTGTACGATGGATGACCCCAGTAGGCGTTGGCAAACGGCCCAAGCTGACCTCGCTCGACCAGCCCCTTCACGCGGTCCTGAATGCCCTTGAAGTAGGTCGCACTCGACTTCCCCCAGTCCGAAATCGACTGGGCAAGCGCCGCGGTCTCCTTTGGATCCGCTTCCAGCGCCGACACGATGTCGACCCAGTCGAGCGCATGTAGATGATAAAAGTGGATCACGTGGTCCTGGATGCACTGGGACGCGATGATCAGGTTTCGGAGGATCCGCGCATTCGGTGGCGGCTTGGCGCCGATCGCGTCCTCTACGGCGCGAATCGAAGCGATCGCGTGCACCGTCGTGCAAACGCCGCAGATGCGCTGAGTGAAGGCCCAGGCGTCACGTGGGTCACGGCCTTGCAAGATGATCTCGATGCCTCGGAACATGGTCGAAGAAGACCAAGCGTCGGAGACTTGGCCGCCTTCGATTTCCGCTTCGATGCGGAGATGCCCTTCGATGCGGGTCACGGGATCGACAACGATATGAGTCATTCTGCGCCTCCTTCATCGGTCCGTTCGGGCGGGCTATCGGGTGGGTGATCCGCGCCCGTTCCAACGAGCTTCTTTCCGAGGTGCACCAAGGTGTGCCCCGCAAACGCGGTAGTGACACCGATGGTCGCCCAGAAGCCGATCTTGTCGATGTTCGAACCTTTGCCGAAGCCGGGGAAGCCAGGGAGGTGCGCGTAGAACGGCGTCATCTTGTCCCAGAAGTCCGGTTCCGCGCAGCCGATGCAACCGTGGCCGCATGCGATCGGCCAACTCGTGTTGTCATTCCAACCGACATTGGGGCAGTTCTGGAACGAGACGGGACCCTTGCAGCCCATCTTGTAGAGGCACTGGCCATCGCGATGGGCTTCGTCGCCCCATTGCTCGACGTACTGTCCGGTGTCGTAGTGCGCACGCCTCTCGCAGTTGTCGTGAATCGACTTCCCGTAGGCAAAAAGCGGGCGATTCAGCTTGTCGAGAGCTGGGAACCGTCCGTAGGTCAGGAAGTACACCAGCGTTGCGGTGAGGTTCTGGGCGTTCACCGGACAGGCCGACAGATTGATCAAGTTCTTCACACCGGGCACCGCATCGGACACGCCGAGCGCGCCGGTCGGATTCGGGGATGCAGCCGGGATACCGCCAAACGATGCGCAGGTTCCGACTGCAATCGTCGCCAGCGCGTTGCCGCATACCTCGTTGGCGATGTCGATCGCCGCCTTCCCGCCAACGGTGCAGTACGCGCCGTTCGCGCCGGTTGGGATCGAGCCCTCGACGACCGCGAGGTATGCACCCTTCTGGTTTTTGACGACGTTGTGAAGGTTCTCCTCGGCTTGATGACCGGCGGCCGCCATGATCACCTCGTGGTAGTCGATCGAGATCAGATCGAGGATCACCTCGGCTGCCGTCGGCTTACTCGCGCGAAGGAACGATTCGGTGTTTCCCGCACAGTCTTGAAAGTTGAGCCATACCAGGGTTGGCTTTGGCTTGTTTTCGATCGCGTCGGCAATCATCGCCGTCGCGCCTTTCGGCAAACCAAACATCACCGCCATCGCAGAACAGAAGCCCATGAACTCGCGACGTGACACGCCGCGCGCCTCTAGTTCCCGCCGGAAGTCATTTCCCGGTTCATCCATTGGATCCTCCTCGCTGTTGCAGAGCAAAGGACACGGCACTACTTCTATCAGCCGCCCAGTGAGAGGACTCTACCGTCGCAAGGCCCCCGAAAACAAGGATTGAGCGCTCTTGAGAACCGTTTTCTTCACGTCGCGCGCATCTTTCGTTTTGCGGCGATTACGCGAAATATTTGCGCCGATATTTGCCGAGCGAGATGCGTACGCGGTAGCCTTCCTCGGATGTCCGCCAACCCAGAAGAGTATCGGTTCTTCGAAGTCGTCCAGGGCTACATCGAACAGGCGGCCGCGCTCACGAGCCTTCCGTCTCACGTGAAGGCGATCCTCGCGGAACCGAAGAACGAGCTCATCGTGCATTTCCCAGTGCGAATGGACAGCGGCGAAATGCGCGTGTTCAAGGGTTATCGGGTTCAGCACAATAACGTCATGGGCCCCTACAAGGGCGGAATGCGGTACCACGAGCAGGTCTCGCTCAACGAGCTCAAGGCGCTTGCGACGCAGATGACCTGGAAATGTGCGCTGCTCGGCATTCCATTCGGCGGGGGCAAAGGTGGAATCAAATTCAACCCGCGCGAACACTCCATCGACGAGCTACGGCGCATCACGCGGCGATTCACCCATGCGTTGGGCAGCAACATCGGCCCGTCACACGACATCCCGGCCCCCGACATGGGCACCAACTCCCAGACCATGGTTTGGATGATGGACACCTACCTCAATACCGGGCCGACCTACGAGAAGAGCGATCAGCGCGCTGTAGTGACCGGGAAGACCATCAATTCGGGTGGCTCGGAGGGCCGCGAAGCTGCGACCGGCCAGGGGGTGGTCCATTGCATCAAGGAATGGGCGCGCGAGAACCGCTTCGACCTCGAAGGCGCCACGGCCATCGTACAGGGCTTGGGCAACGTGGGCTCCAACGCCGCCGTCCTTCTTTCGAAGCTCGGGGTTTCAACGATCGCGACCGGCGATCACTCCGGCTATCTGCGAAACGAAGAAGGCTTCAACGCGCACAAGCTTCAGGACTACGTGCAGGCGAAGGGCTCGATCGCAGGCTACCCGCGCGGCGACGAGATCACGCGGAAAGAGTTTTTCGAAACCAAGGCCGACCTCTTCATTCCGGCCGCGCTCGAAAACCAAGTCGGCGCCGAGGAAGCAACCAATCTGAAGGTGCGCTTGATCGCGGAAGGCGCAAACGGCCCGATCAACCCGGACGGAGCCGCGGTGCTGGCCGATCGCGGGATTCCCGTCATCCCCGACATCCTGGCGAATGCGGGTGGCGTGACCGTCAGCTATTACGAATGGGTGCAGAACCGGAACAGCGAGCACTGGGACTCTGAAGAAGTACAGCGACGGTTGCTTCACATGATCCGCCGCGCGTACCAGCGCACGATGTTCTACGCGACTGAAAAGAAGGTCGATCCCCGAATCGCGGCCTATGCGCTCGCGCTCGAAAGCCTCGCGACGTCCTACGCAGAGCGCGGGATCTTTCCCTGAATTATATGGAATTTCTGGACCCGCAGCGGGAGGCCGCCGCGCCCGTCGCGCCTTGACAATTGGGGCCTTCGGAAGCAGTCCGATCCGTCATGATCCCCCAAGCGGTCTTTGAAGGAACGATCCCGGAGGACGGCGTCGGGGACTTGCTCGGAGGACTCGAAGAGATCCGCACCACCGGTGTGCTGACCTTTCAAAGCGAGTTGGGCTCGGGCACCGTTCGGCTCGTCCAAGGTCAGGTGGCCGATGCCGAAACATCGGCCGACGAAGAACGCGCGCTCCAGGTCCTGCTCACGCTCCGCGAAGGCGAGTTTGCAGTGTATCCGAAGCTTCCGCACCTTCCGGTGTCGCGCGGCACCGACACCACGCGGCGCGGCTCGCTCGCCGTACACCCGCCGGCTGATTTGATGCGCTACTGCGAGGGAGCCGGTCTCACGGGTCGGCTCCTGCTGGAGCATCGCGGACGGCTCGCGATCGCCTACTACGAAAAGGGCGAGCTTCAGGACGTCAGCATCGATGGTGGGACGGCCGCTGATTACGTGCTGGCGCTCGAATGGACCGACGGGACCTTCCGCGTCGACGCGGTCCCACCGCCTCGAGAAACATTGCCGCCGGCGCTTCGGGACAAGGCTTCGAGCGCGCCACCGAAGAACCCAACCGTCCTTCCCCTGCTCGACGCCTTCGAAGAGGGTCTTGCCGACCTCGGCCGCGTCGACGCGACCCCGGTTTCCGGACAGGGCCCCCGCATGGAAGACCTCGATGAGGACGCGACGATCCGCATCATTCGCCGGCCGGGAGAGGACGACCTGCCCGACCTTCGGCGGAGCTGGCACGCGCTCGACTATTCTCCCTCCTTCGCGACGGAATCTGCTACAACCAGCGCTGTGAAGTCGAAGGACGACGGCAGGCCGATTGGCTTCTTGCGCACCCTAGGATGGGTCAGCGGGGTGTTTCTCGTGGTGGCCGCGTGCCTCTGGGTTCTCGCCTCGCTCCCACCACTGGAGTAGTCTGGCTGTCGTGAGCCCGCGCTTGCGACCGGGACGCTGGCTGCCCAGCCGGATGGCCTTCCTTTATCTGGTCTCGCTTCTAGCGGCGGTCACGATCTCCTCCTCGATCGCCGCTGCGCAGGATTTCGATCCGCGAGGCGAACCCTATCGCCCCGGCGACGTCGTTCCGGCCCCCGCGGAGCAGGGCGAATCCGAAGACGAGGACCCCGAGGAGTTTCGCGACCCGTACGGAGTAGCCAGCGAAGGTCGCCATGCGGATCAAGTGTCGTCGCAAGTCCGCTACGTCCTCGAGGGCATCGTCGTCACCGGCAACAAGAGAACGAAATCGCAGCTGGTTCGGAAGTTCGTTCCATTGAAGCAGGGTGACTTTCTCGACCCGGAATCTCCGGAGCTCCTCGATACCGAATGGCGGCTGATGGGCACCGGCTGGTTCGACAGCGTCGACATCCGTCTCGAACGTGGTGCGGAACGCGGCTACGTGGTGCTCGTCGTCCAAGTGAAGGAGCGCAACACCTTCGTCATCGAGAAACTGGTCGCGGGCCTATCCAAAGGTGTACGGCAAACCACCGACAGCGGCCGCACCTTGTTTCCATGGCTTGGTTTCAAGGTTACCGAGACCAACCTCGCGGGTCTCGGCATCCGCTTGTCCGGGACCGCGCTGGTCAGCGAATTCCAGCAGGGCGGACGCTTGGACCTACGGTACCCCAAGCTCATCAAGAGTGAATACGGCGTCCGCTTCGCCACGTTCTTTCTCAATGGCAGGGAGTTCTATGGGAACAATCCCCTGGTCAGCGTGCCCTGCGGCGCCCCGACCTGTCCTGGCACGTCTGTCGTCACCAATGCCGTCGTACGCTATCGGCGGGGCGGTTTCATGGTCGGCACCGGCAAGGAGTTCACGACCAAGCTTCGCTACAGCCTGGATTGGATTGGTGACATCGTCAGCGTGCTCGGTCGCCCTCAGGCGGCCAGCGAAGTCGTCGGCAACGAAATCCAGCCGATCGATTTCGCGATTCAAGACGGCAGGAGCTTCGTTTCTTCGCTTCGGTTCACGCTAACCTTCGACAAGCGCGACGACCCCGGCATCACCAAAGAGGGCGTCTTGTTCGTCGGCGACGTGATGCTTGGGACCCGCGCTCTCGGCAGTGACTACGACTTCATCAAGATCGACG
>Ga0316198_10002528_pt1 | contig 11038 bp, 8 predicted proteins | sample OudBieAanoxic_MG_FD_204935 | JGI IMG/M metagenome (GOLD analysis project Ga0316198, IMG submission 204935) | Coastal sediment microbial communities from Oude Bieten Haven, Netherlands - site A anoxic | ecosystem: Environmental > Aquatic > Marine > Coastal > Sediment | place: Netherlands... | reverse complement strand
CCGAACGCAGTTCGACCGGTCGATCCGCCGATCCGGCCAGGACGCCGGAGATCGCGAGTGAGAGGATCAGGAATCCCTGCGCCGCGGTTCGAATGGGCGCTTTCTCGATCAGGTTACGGATCATCGTTGTTCTCCAATGCAGAACTTGGACCGTCGGATGGACAGTAGTCACCAAGGCACGCCATTTATACGGCGTTACGGCGGCATCCACTGTCAGGGAAAGGCTGAGTTTCGATAGAAAAGAACCTGACCACGGCTCTTTGGCTCTCAAAGAGGATCTTCGCGGTCGTTTTTCGTCAAACATCGCGGAAGCGGAGCGTGCGAGAATCTGACGAATCGCGGAGGAACAAGCGCGGATCTGCCGCGCTTCGACGCCATCCGCCGGTGGGTACGGGGCAGTCTCCGGGACGCCCGACCGCAAGAAGACCGTTCAAGCAAGATTGGGTGTCGACGTGGGGGTCGATCCGATCAAATCGAGCATCGCATCGCGATGCCATGCTGCCGGTCCCGTCTCCGGCCCCCGATATCCGCGTTCCACGACGAAAAATCGACTCGGGAACCAACAACTGCAGGCAGTCGGTCGATGCATCAGTCCGGCCGCCCGGCGAGGAGGAACAACGATGAAGAGCATCTCGAGAGTCGCGGGCGTACTGCTCGTAGTCGCCCTGACGATGATCGTCCTGCCGATCCATGCGGCCGAGGGCCGGTATCCGGTCTGGCAGCCCAATACACTGATCGGACCCGGGCAGGAGGGACAGTACATCCTGACCCGGAACATCACGGCGCAACCGGGCGCGCCGGCGATCGACATCCAACCGGGCACGATGGCCGTGGAGATCGATCTCAATGGGTTCACGATCTACACCGCCGACCTTCCCGGTATCGTCGCAGTGGATGTGGACAGTGTGGTCGTTCGCAACGGAACGATCATCGGTAGGTCCGACGCCAATCTGATCGACGTCTTTGACACGACGAAGCTCGTCGTCGAGGACGTCAAGCTGGAGTGGGCCGTGGACTCTCCGTCTCCGAGCACCGCCATTCACGCGGTGCACGTCAAAAATGTCGCCCTGCGCCGGAACATCGTCTGGCAGACCGCGGGCGATGGGTTCTATCTCGAAGGCTTCCCGGCCACGACGGATCCGGGCAATCCGATCACGGGGATCATCGAGGACAACGTGATCAAGGACACGGGCCAGGGGATCGTGGTGATGGAGGGCTCGAGCGTAGACATCGTCAACAACCGGATCGAGAAGACGCTGACGCACGGCATCTCGATCTCGCCGTCGCCGCAGGGCGGTGTCGGGTGCTTCTCCTGCCTGGTGGCAAAGAACACGATCTCCGACGCGGGAAGGGACGGACTGAACCTGCAGCACTTCGAGGTCAGCAAGCTTCACAACAACGTGGTCTTCAGAAGTGCTGGCATGGGGATCTGGATGGATTCGCTCAGTCAGGACAACCTGATCCTGGACAACGTCTCGGGGCAGAACGGGCAGCACGGGATGCAGATCGACGCGCCGCAGAACCACATCGAGCGCAACACACTCAACACCAACGGATCGGGTGGGGGAGCCTCATTCGGTCTGATGTTGAACGGCCCGGCCAACACCATCCGAGGCAATACGGCTCAGGGCAACCCCGGTGGCGCGTGCCCGGGGCCGGCGACGACCGATTATTGTGACGCCACGGGCGGATTCAACAACTCGATTGGCGACAACTTCATGCCCTCGCTTCTTTAGGCTGTTTCGATGAAACGACTAATGCTACTGCTGGCCCTGTTGAGCTTGCTTGGCCCGCCGGTCGTCGCGCAGCGAACTCTAGTCGTCTCGCCCGACGTGCCGACGGATGATCCCGGGGGATCGGGTACGACTTTCCTCCCCTGGGAGGCTCTGGCCTACAACAATCCGAACTACCTGAATCTACCGGTACTGACGCTCCCGGTGATGGCCGACATCGACGCCCTGCACAAGATGGATAGGCGGGCGCCGTTGGCCGGGGGAGCCGTGTGGCTGATCTCCGTCGAGTCGCCCACCGAACTGCCGCCGGGCGGAGGTGTCTGGTTCCAGCCCGAGGACGTCTTCAGCTACGACGGCGCGTTCTACACGATGCGATTCGACGGCTCTTCCTCTGGCGTCCCGGCCGGCGTCAACCTCGACGCGGTCTTTCTCCTGGGTGACGATTTTGGGGACCTGATCGTCAGCTTCGACGTTCCGGTTGATCTGCCGTCCCCGACCGGGATCAAGACCTTCGAACCGGCGGACCTCATTCGCTTCGTTGCCGGCGTCTACATTCCGTTCTTCGACGCTTCAGCGTCCGGGGCGGGGGTTGCGCTGACCAGCAACGCGATCGGTGCGGACCACTGCGAAGGCGTGGACGTGATCTCCTTCGACGTCCCGACCGATCTCTTGCCGTCGGCGGTCTTTCCGTCGACCTTCATCCCGGGTCACATTCCCGCGTGGGATCCGATCGGGATGAGCTACCTGTCGTTCGAGAAGTTGGTCCTCTGGCCCATCACTTCCGGCGTCGACGCTCTCACCTGTCAGGCCAACCCTGGGCGGGTTTACGAGAAGAGTGTCTATCCGTTTCCGATCAAGTTCTCGAAACCCTCTCCGTTCCTCGGGCCGATCACGATCAGCTGGGCGCCCAGTTGCTCCTCGGGGGCCGAGCAGTACGGGATCTACGAAGGCTCGCTGGTCAACCTCCGAGCGGGTATCTACGACCACAAGCAGTTGACGTGCTTCGACACGGGCCTGGACTTCCAAGAGACCGTGACACCGACCAACGTCGACAGCTACTTCCTCGTCGTTCCGTACAACTTCTCCGAGGAGGGGGCCTACGGGATCGACCGTGACTGGACGCGGCCGCCGCCGATCGAGATCGAGCGTCCGCAACCGGTCGCGGTAGGGGACCGCTGCGTGCCGCCACAGATCCTCACACCCTGTCCGTGAGTCCACCCGGACCCGTCGCGCCGCCCTCCCGGCGCGGCGGGTCCGGTCTCCCTCTCACCGAACTCCACTGACAACCCGTTCCCTGGACGGACACCTGGACCCCGTTTTCGGACATCCTGTTCCCTATTTAGACAAGTGGCCCTTCCTGCGCGTGTACGACATTTCGTGAGTGCCGCCCTATACTGTCGGTTCTCCGAGGACTTTTCGTGAATCTACTGAACTGGGCGTACGTGGTCGTCGCGACCGTCTGCGGCACGGTGGCGATCCAGCATCTGATGGTCGCAGCGCGACTGCGCGAGCGACGGATCTACCTCCTTTTTGCCATGACCGCCCTGGCCGCGGCCGTGGATGCCCTGGTGCAGCGTGGATTCCTCTCGGTCCAGACCGCGGCCGGGGCCGAGCGTTACCTGGCGTGGTCTGCCGTCTCCATCTGTTCTTTTCTAGGGTTGTTCATCTGGTTCGTCGCCATGCGGACCGGGGTCGCCCGCCGTTGGCTTCTCTGGACCGCCACCGGGTTGCTCGCGGCGACGGCCGCCATCGACTTCATCCTCCCCACCGGGACGCCCGCCTTCGTTCAGGTCGCCGGCGTGCGCGAGGTCGCGATGCCCTGGGGCGAGGTCGTTCGTATGATCGACGGGACGCCGTCGCCCTGGCGGATCGTCGGCGATCTGGCCAATATCGCGTTCCTCGTCTTTCTGTTCGACACGACCGTGCAGTTGATTCGACGGTCGAGACGTCGCGAGGTCTTGTTGGCCGGGGGCAGTCTCGCGGTCATCGGTCTATCCGTCCTGGCGATCATCCCGATGGACCTCGGCCTGATCGAGTTGCCCGCATTCCACTCGTTCGCGTTTCTCCTGATCGTGGCCGGCGCGAGCTGGGATCTCTCGGACCGTGTCGTCAAGGCGGCGCAATTCTCTCGGGAGGTCGCGCGCGGAGAGTCCCGTTGGCGCCAACTCGTCGAGAACGCTCCGCTGTTGCTGGCGGTGGTGGATCGGGATGGCCGAATCTCGTCGGTCAACCCGCACTACGAGAAGATCACCGAGCGGCGGCGTGAGGATGTCATCGGCCGTCCCATTCGTGATTTCGTGCCCGAGAGCAGTCGCGGGGAGGTCGAAGCGGCGTTTCGCCGTGCGATCTCCGGTGAACCGGACGGCGAGTACGAGGGGGAGATCCTCGTCGCCTCCGGAGAACGCAAGGTCGTCACGTGGCGCAGCGTCTTGCTGCGCGACGGTCACGGCGCGCCCGAAGCGATCCTCAGTCTCGGGGCCGATGTCACCACACGCCGGCATGCGGAACGCGCCCGTGACGAGGCCTTGCGCGACCTGAAACGCTCGGTCCGAGATCTCGAAAACCTCCGGCAGAGGCTCGAAGAAGAGAACCTGCTCCTGAGGGAGGCTGTGGGCCAGGAGGGGAAGCACCCGTCCATGGTCGGGTCCAGTCCGGCTCTGATGTACGTGATTCACAAGGTGCGGCACGTGGCTCCGACCGGAGCTTCCGTGTTGCTGACCGGCGAAACCGGAGTCGGCAAGGAACTGGTGGCTCGGATGATCCACCGGGAAAGCGCCAGAGCGTCCGGGCCCTTCGTTGCCGTCAATTGCGCCGCGCTTCCCGCCAATCTCGTGGAGAGCGAACTGTTCGGCCATGAACGGGGTGCTTTTACCGGTGCCGACCGCATGCGCCGCGGCCGTTTCGAGGTCGCCAGCGGCGGGACGCTGTTCCTTGACGAGATTGCTCAACTCCCCCTGGAGTTGCAGCCCAAACTCCTACGGGCGCTTCAAGAAGGGCAGATCGAGCGAGTCGGGTCCGACGGGACGCTGAGCGTGGACGTGCGGGTCATCGCCGCGTCGAACCTCGATCTACGTGAGGAGGTCGACGCCGGCCGCTTCCGCCAGGATCTGTTCTACCGCCTCGACGTCTACCCGATCACGATACCGCCGTTGCGTGAGCGCCTCGAGGACATCCCCGCGCTGGTCGAACACTTCGTCCGCCAGGTGTCGGCGCGAGAGGGGATTCGCGTCAGTGAGATACCGCCCGAGGTTCTGCGCCACCTTGCAATGTATGCCTGGCCCGGAAACGTGCGCGAATTGCAGAACGTTATCGAGCGTGCTGTGGTCGGGTGCTCCGATGGGGTGCTTCGCCTGACCGAGCCCCTCGTGAAGCGCCCTGCGCGGGCGTCATCGTCAGACGTGCAGACCGAGTCACTCCGCCTCACACTCGACGAGTTGCAGCGGGACTACATCCGACAGGTACTGCAGGAGTGCAACGGAAGGATTGCGGGCGCGGGTGGCGCGGCGGAAGTTCTGGGCCTGCACCCCAACACGCTTCGCTCGCGGATGCAGAAGCTCGGAATCACCCTCGAGGGAGCCCCCAGATCGTCCAGGAACGCGGAAATCGAGCACGGAAACCGGATTTCGTGACGGTATTTCGTGTCCGTGGTCGCGTTCTGGTCGTGCTCGAGTGGCGACGCCCCAGAACTCGCCCGAAACGCACCCGTCGAGTCCTGGCACAGGTCCTGCCTTAGGGCCTGTCGATGAATTCCGTAGAACTGACTCGGGGGATCGAGATCTCCTTCCGGACGCGGCCTGCCAATCGACGTGAAGTGATCCAGGCGCTGGAGACGCTCCGCGAACGGGTGCTTGCGTCAGGTCGGCCGAGTGATTGCCAGATCTCCGAAGACTTGACCGAAACGAACGTCTTCCGCTGGTCCGAGTGGTGGCCTGAGGATTCCGACACCGCGGCGATTGCGAATACCGATCGCTTTCGCGCGCTTCTCGGGGCCGTCCGCCTTCTCGGCTCATTGGAGGGTTTCCACCACGTCACCCGCGAAAAGGAGAGCTAGCGTGAGGCAACCGTCGATCGCAAGGAGCGAGAAACATCCCCTCGGACTGGGCTGCGCGTTGCTGGCCTTGATCCTCTTGCTGTGCCCATCGACGGGACTCGCCGAGGAAGAGGAGGGGGGGGACGATCTGAGAGCAGCGGTGCAGAATCCGATCAGTTCCCTGATCAGCCTGCCGTTCAAGTTCAATTTCGACTACGGTGCGCCGAACGGCGAAGCGAGTTTCCTCAACATACAACCGGTCTATCCGGTCACGGTCGGGGAATGGAATCTGGTCAACCGTCTGATCGCCCCGATCATTGATAGTCCAGGTGAGGTTGCCGGGACACCGTCGATACCCAATCCCGTCCCTGGGGACGGCGCCACGGGTCTGGGCGATATCAACTACTCGCTGTTCCTCTCCCCGGCGAAGGCCAGCAAGATCACCTGGGGTGTCGGCCCATCGATCACGTTGCCCACCGCGACGGACGATCAACTGGGAAGCGCGCAGTGGAGCGTCGGGCCGACGGCCGTGGCGCTGGTGCAACCGGGATGGGGAACTTACGGTGGACTGGTCCGGCAGCTCTGGTCCTTCGCGGGCGACTCGGATCGCGCCGCAGTCAACCAGTTCCTGTTCGAACCGTTCGTCAACTACAATCTGAAGAACGGATGGTACCTGATCACGGACATCATCATCACCGCCAACTGGGATGCGGCTTCGGGGCAGCGCTGGACCGTTCCGCTCGGGGGCGGTGCGGGCAAGCTCTTCAACATCGGTTCGCAGGCGATGAACGTACGTGCAGAGGCCTACTACAACGTCGAGCGGCCCGACGCGGCACCGGAATGGCAGTGGGGCTTCACCGTTCAGCTTCTTTTTCCCAGGTAGAAAATGCGAGTGATTCAAGGAACCGAAGGGAGTCTGGTATGAAAGCGAAGTGGATCCTGGGTATCGTTGCGCTGGCCGTCGTTGCCATGGCTTGCGGGACGGGCCAGCAGGGGACGACGGGTGGCGGCGAGGACGAATCGGTCGCCAAGTACGGCCAGGTCTTCAAGGGCAAGATCGCCAAGTCCTACGCCGATTCGGAAGAGTGGTGGCCCAAGAGCCCCAAGCCTCCCGCCGGCACGCCCAACGTCATCATCTTCCTGCTCGACGATACGGGCTTCGCGCACCTGGGCAGCTTCGGCGGCCTGATCGACACACCGCACATCGATCGCCTGGCAAACAACGGGCTGCGCTACAACAATTTTCACACCACCGCGCTCTGCTCGCCGTCGAGGGCGGCGATCATGGCGGGACGAAACCACCACCGGATCGGCCTCGGTTCGCACTCGTTGACCGCGATGGGCTTCCCCGGTTACAACGCGTTCCCGCCCGAGTCGGGCAAGTCGGTGGCCAAGCATCTGCAGAAAGCGGGCTTCGTCAACTACGCCATCGGCAAGTGGGATCACACGCCGCTGTATGAAGTCTCGGAAAGCGGACCGTTCGACCGCTGGCCCAGCGGTGAGGGCTTCGACCACTACTACGGCTTCATGGCCGCCGACGCCGACAACTACCGTTCGCTGGTCTGGCGCGATCACTATCCGATCGAAGATTGGATGGACAAGCCGGGCTATCACTACAGCGAGACGATGGCCGACGAGGCGATCCGCAACGTGACCTCGCACGTCTCGGTCTCTCCGGACCGGCCGTTCATGCTGTTCTGGGCGCCGGTGGCGATGCACTCCCCGCACCAGGCGCCACCGGAGTACATCAAACGCTACAAAGGCAAGTTCGACGCGGGTTGGGACAAGGCCCGCGAGACGATCCACGAGAAGCAACTCGAGATGGGGGTGCTGCCGGCCGGAACGCAGTTGACCGCGCGTACGGAGGAGATTCCGGCCTGGGACTCGCTGAGCGCGGACGAGCGCAAGCTCTTCGCACGGCAGATGGAAGTCTTTGCGGCAATGTTGACTCATGTCGACGCGCAGATCGGGCGCATCCTCGAGATGCTCGAGCGCACCGATCAACTCGACAACACCCTGATCTTCGTCACCGCGGACAACGGATCCTCGGGCGAAGGGGGTCTGACCGGCAGCTTCAACGAGACCTACGTCTTGAACGGGCTGCAGACCCCGTTCGATGCGAACATGTCCCACTACGAAGACTGGGGTGGCCCCACGACCTACCCGCACTTCCATGCGGGCTGGGCGCTTGCGGGCAACACGCCGTTCCAGTACTTCAAGCAGATCGTCCACCGTGGCGGGATCCAGGACGCGATGGTCGTGCACTGGCCCGACGGGATCAAGGCCAAGGGCGAGGTACGCGACCAGTACCACCACATCATCGACATCGGCGCGACCATTCTCGACGTGACCAAGACACCGTTCCTTGAAGTGCTCGACGGCGAGGAGCAGGTGGCACTGGACGGGGTCAGCATGGCCTACTCGTTCGACGCGCCGGATGCGCCTACGAATCACCCCGAGCAGTACTACGAACTGTTCGGCAACCGCGCCATCTACCAGGACGGTTGGAAGGCCGTGACGATTCACGCCGGCCGGATGCCGTGGGACCTGAACCGGGTGCGACCCTTCGAGGACGACGTCTGGGAGCTCTACCACCTGGACGAAGATTTCTCCGAGTCGGTCAACTTGGCCGAGCAGCATCCCGAGAAGCTCGAGGAACTCAAGGCACGATGGGAAGAGTTGGCCTGGGAAAACAACGTGTATCCGCTTTACGACGACATGATCCAGCGTATCGCCAAGCAACAAAACCGGCTGTTCGGTGACCGCAAGGAGTTCGTCTACTTCAACCCGGGCGCGCGCCGCATCGCAGAGAAGGCATCGGCGCCGGTCAAGGGGCGTTCACACACGATCGAGACGACGCTTGACCTCACCGGCAATGAAGAGGGCGTCATCGTGGCCTGCGGTGGCTTCACCGGGGGTTACACGCTGTTCATCAAGAACAACAAGCTGTACTACGACTACAACTACTACCACGGGCTGTACTACTCGCTCGAGTCGGCGCCGCTTCCTCGAGGAGACGTGGAGATCAAGTTCGCCTTCACCGAGGACGGGGGAGTGACCGAGGGAATTCCCGGTGGACACGGTGAGCTGTACGTCAACGGCAAGAAGGTGGACGAGGTCGCGATGCCCGAGATGCACATCTCGACCTTCTCGCTGTCCGAGACCTTCGACGTTGGTGTGGATGCCGGCACTCCGGTCAGTTCCAAGTACCGCGTGACGAACCATTACCCCTACACGGGCGAGCTGGACAAGGTGGTCTTCCGACTGACTGATTGAGGTCGTGGCATGGGAGAGTCGGCCTGGCCAGGGTACGGACCTGGCACTTCCGGTGTGTCAAGTGCGCTTGACACTTACACCAAACGCGCCTAACTTAAAGAAATGGTGAACGTCAGGACGCTGGAAGGGCTCCTCAAGGCGCGAGGATGGAGTCAGGCGGAACTCGCTCGACGCATCGGCCTGAGTCGTCAGGCCGTGTCGCTCTGGTTTCGGGGAGCAGAGGCCAACCTGCAGGGGCGGCATCTGCTCCGCCTGGGTCAGGTGCTGGGCGTTTCCGTCGAGGATCTCGCCATGCCGCTGCCCTGCTTCGAGCCGCAGATCCACGCACGACTGCTCGCGACGTTGCTCTGGGACCGGGCCTATCCGGACCTCGATGATTTTGCCCTGGCCCTGAACGCCGGAGATCCGCGAGCCGTGGGTCGGTTCGTGGAGGTCTATGGTCTCTTCGCGGCGGAGGCGACCCTCGGCTCGCGCGTCTGGGATGAGTTCCCCGAATACAAGAGACACATTCACCCTGGCCGCCGACTCGAGCTGGAGACGTTATGGGCCTGGAACGAAAGCCGGAAAGCGGCCTAGCCGCCGAGGTCCTGCCGTCTCCTCTCTATCGCGCGCTCGTGCACGTCTTCGCTCAGGGGATCCATCGCACCATGTTGGTCGGCGGAACCGCACTGGCGGGGTACTTCGCAGGGCACAGGCGTTCCGACGATCTCGACTTGTTCACCGAAGACGCGCTGGCCCAGAGGGCGGCCGTCCTTTCCGTCAAGTCGCTGCTCGATATCGGTGCGAGCTTGACTGAAGAGAGAAGCTCCGCGCATTTCTATCACGCGGCGTGTCGTCTGGATGGGCACGATTTCACGGCTCAGGTCGTCCTGGATTCGAACCTGTTTGCTGTCGGCGCCAGCAACGAGGCGGACGATGGCGTCGTGGTTGCCGAACCGGGGACGCTACTGAAGATGAAAGCTGCGACCCTGGTAAGTCGCGCGAGCGAAAAAGACCTCTTCGATCTGGCGTGGTTCTTCGAACAGGACGACGCGATCGATGTTCCGACACTGATCGCACGCGGCCAGGAGATCGATGGCGGCATGAATGGGGAGTCTCTTCTCATCAGCCTCGTCGGAACGGAGTTACGGAAGTCCGCCTGTGGGTTTTCCGCCACCCGGAGTCCCGAGCAAGTCTTCGCCGAGGTGACTCGCGTCAAGAAGGGTTTGATCCGGGGTGTCGAAGGCTACCTCCGGCAGCAGTCGCCACCGCCGATTGCGGAACTTATCCGGAAGCTTCGCTAGGGTTGTCCGCGGTCAGTGCCAGATCCGACGACGCTCCGTGACCAGACGCAGGTAGGATCGGGTTTCCTCGGGGGTCCTGGACAGCAAGGCTCTTTCGACATGCTTCGGATCCGCCTGTGACGGAACGCGCCGCTGCGGGTCCAGGCTGCGAAGTGCCCGACGGGTGTTTCCGGGCCCGCAGTTGTACCCGGCGATGGCGGCGAGCGTCCGTGATTCCAGCGGATTCAGTTCTCCGAAGTAGCGGGTCAGCAAGAGGTGGAGGTAGGCACAGCCCAGCTCCACGTTGTTCTCCGGGCGGTAGAGGTAGTTCGCGTCGACGACTCGTGCCTTGCCATAGAGAAACTGATAGGCGTCGAGGGCTCCGGATCGCGGGACGAGTTGCATCAGACCGAACGCCGGTACCGGCGATCGCGCGAGTGGGTTGAACCAGGACTCGGTGTGAATCACGGCCAGAACGAGATCCGCAGGTAGCTCGAATCGTCGCGCCTGTTGGTGAACCAGTTCGATGAAGGGCTCCGACGCTCTCGCGAGATGGTCCGGTACCATCGGTAGGGTCAACGAGAAGACAGTGCGAGATTCACCGCTCGGTGTCATCACCCGGCGTTGCCGCAACTTTCCGGATGAGACCTTGCTCTCGACGAGGTCTTTCACGTCGTCGACCGTGGCCGGTGTTTGGTCACCCGCGTCGACCAGGTTTTCCAGAACGTTTCGGCCGG
>Ga0316198_10002527_pt1 | contig 11039 bp, 12 predicted proteins | sample OudBieAanoxic_MG_FD_204935 | JGI IMG/M metagenome (GOLD analysis project Ga0316198, IMG submission 204935) | Coastal sediment microbial communities from Oude Bieten Haven, Netherlands - site A anoxic | ecosystem: Environmental > Aquatic > Marine > Coastal > Sediment | place: Netherlands... | reverse complement strand
TCTTTCATTTTTCTCACTTGTCATATTATTTTACTCATGAGAGAAGTTTCCCCCTCCCATGAGTACCTACCAACTTCGATTATTCGTCTTTCTGACCCAGTTCCGTCTTAATATCACCGGAAGCGGTCAGCGCGGAGCTCTTAACAGATTTCTTTAGGGTTTTATGCCCGTCGAAAAATGCTTCATTAACGACAACATATGCTGGCACATACCAGCTATCGATGCTCTTCGACCAGAACAAATCTGAGATAGATGGATAATCGTCTCGCTTCAAACTCTGCTTTTTGTACACCTCGATTTCATTACCTTTCCTACCTCGCTTAACCTTCCCTGGAAGCTTGGTATTCCAGGAAATAAACATCATTCCCTGTTGCTTGGCTTCCCCACGAAGGATCCCCATGCTTGGGGCCCCAGGGATAAAGACAATCTGAGCTTCACCAGACTTGACGGTTGTGATACCGTCACTAGCGTCTTCACTCACTTGACCAAAGCTTTTTAAGGTTTTATCCTTTGGATTCGATTCCTTAAGAAGCTTCCACGTATAGGCAGTCCCACTACCATTCATTCCTGTTATCCAGACTGATCCTTTTTTAAGATTGGAATACTTTTTAATTTTGGATTCCTTCGGAACAAGACCCCAAAAATATTCTCGGAACATTTCCACCAAAGTATCAACTCCATCCTCGGCATAGGATTTTGCCACATCCAACTGGCTCATCCCACCATGAATATAGGCTTGGGATACCCAATTGCATACCTGCTCAGATCCATTACTTGGCAAAATCGCAATATCAGCATCAGCATATTGTTTACCGATATACTTTAATGCTTTGCAATAGTATCCATCGACACCACCACAAGCCATATACATGCGATCGGATTCAGCGAGCCATTCGAGTCTTTCGGACATATCTAAGGATTTCATTTCCTCGATATGTTCTTTGACTTCATCATCGGATAACAGGACGCCAATACCAAATGCATTAGATGATACTAATAACATAAATACAACAGTGATAAACATTCGTAATGATTTCATAAAGAAATCTCCTTTTGTATTTATATCATGTATAATACAATTATTCATGATATAGATTATTATTTTTTCTCTTTATAGACTGGAATCGACACACCAAATTCCCTGGATGCATCAAATAGAGATTCGATCATTTGAGACGCCGTTTTATCTAAATAGTCTCCATTTAGGAACTCATATGATCCGTTTTTATGTGCAATAAGACTATTAGTACTCAGCAACTTTCCTCGTGCTCCTGCAACATCAGGATCAGGGAATTCATCAGAATCAGGTTCAAACCAAAAAAGACGGCTTTTCTTTAATTGATCCTCCTGTTCCTCTTCAAGAACATGATCATTCAAAAATTCCGCTTTATGAGTTGGCATTCCCGATTGATCAAACGAAACATAGCAATCATCATAAATCGGCTCCTCAGAAACTAAAGTCCGCACCTTCTTTACTCCAGGAGACCAGCCATCCTGGATTTTCCAGGTTTTTTTCACTCCGACTTGTTTGCGCTCTTTTGGCCAAAACCCACATTTCTTCCACAGTTCTGTTGGTCTAGACCCTTTTAGCATTCCAATGATCGGTTCACCTTCTTCAGCAAGAACAGTACCATCCCATGCTACTGAACGATGTTTGTGATATTGTCCATCACATTCACCGAACTCAGTAATCTCATGAACATTCGCATGTTCCCGAAATGCTTCAAGCGCATACGTCATTGCCGAACGAATTCCTGCTTTTTTCGAGAACGTATCTTTTGGTGAACAAAAACTATATGCTAGAACACGATCTTGACCAATATTCTCAACGAGTATTTGTGTAATCGCAGGTCGATACACTTTCACGATCCCCTTATTACGAAATTCATGATACAACTTACTCATGAATTCCATGTGCCAACGACCCGAGCTCTCAGACATGTCAACACCATACTGTTGACAAAAATGAGAGCATAACTCTTCCAGACTGAATTTTCTCTGAACAATATCATAAAGAGCCTGTTCTAAACAAGATGGAATAGGTCTATGATACTTAATATGCAAATGGTATATTTCCATAGCCACTTACTCCTTCTTCCTGCGGAATTTTTTGGGGATATCCTTCATAATTGAAAGAATTCTGCCGAATCGAGCTTGAGGATGAATATCGATCCGATTTCCTTCTCTCTGAATTTCATGTTTCGATAAATCACTTACTGTCACTGAGAGATTTAATTGAGAATTTATATATCGTGCAGCACCCTCTCTAATACGTGTGTCAAAACTCCAGTCTTCCGGAGTTAATTGCAGATCCTCTAAAGATGCTTGCGGAAGAGTTTGTCCATCCCACCGAATGTGAACTTGATACACTGGATCATTATCCACATCTATTGGTGTAGGAAATTCAACTATTTCAGACATACAATATCATAAATATAAGGAGCCTTTCGACTCCCCATATTCATGCCTTTTATCAGTCCTCAAATTCACTAATCAGGATTCCCTTATCATCATGAAGATAATGAAAGAATGGTCCAATATTCGATACAACTTCATCGAATGTTTCTTTAAAACTCAGTCCTTCTTTCACTGGAACCATCTCTTCTCCCTCTTTCTTTTGAATGACATATGTCTTACTTCGACGTGTGCTCCCTTCAGGAAGAACACGGAAGTAAAATTCATTTGTCTGATGAATAACTTTTTTCCGTTCTCTGAGGTATCTCTCAATGAGATCATCTCTACGCTCTCGTTTCATATATTCCTTTACGATAGCGTAAGCCTCGTCAAGCATTAATAGTCCTTCACCAGTTCCTTGTGAGGAACATTCCTGAGATAATTCAGGTTCCGATCCGACAACTTTTGAATCCCAATCACTATATCCTCTATGATTATAGTCATCGAGAACTTCTATAATTTTTTCTCTAGTCATGTAAAGTAATATACCATTTAATAGCAACACTAAACAATGGTATATGTAAGATAATACCGTTAAAACTTAATCTAACACGGCACTCTTACTCTTACTATTACAATGACTCTAACTTAGACTATTACTCTTCTTCACCGAAATCTTCAATGATTTTCACAAAAAATCGTCCTATTTTCACAGGGTTATAATACCCCTGATAGAGTGATTTAGCAATCATTCTCCATCCGAGATACAATACGGTGTTTTTTTCGTCATAATTCCAAATTCCACGAATATGTCGTCTTTCAGAAAGACTTATATCCGAGAACATAGATGCCTCCTCTCGCATGAATTCAATTGAAAAATCATCAACTGGTTCACCAAGTGGAGCAACGGATAGACCGTATGTCGTATCTGGACCGACGATATTTTGAACAAGAATAAGTAATATATCATTTCTTGATCGTCGGTTTCCTTCAGTGAAGTGTTGTTTTCGTAACTGCGCGAATTTCTTCACATGTATTTTTGCATGGTAGTATAAAATTTTTTTGCATATGTCTCCCGAAAAAAAGTGTGAGATCCCCTCTCGGAGATCTCACATAACTCAGGAGTGTGGGAACCTATAGTCACTCCGTGACTCCTCTAATCTCCCCACTCCAACCCTGTTCTCACGCTCTTGATTTCTTATTCTTCAGGAATTGTATTTTCTCTTTAATCTTTGGCGGAAGACGCAAATTCCGAACGAATGATAATGCATTCAGTCTTGCGCGTTCCGCGTTTTTATGAGCTTTATCTCTTGCACACATAATTAGGTGACAATTTCATCTTCGGGATCTTCTGATTCAGGATCTTCCTCTACATCTTCTGATTCCGGATCTTCATCGTCTTTAGGATCTTCCTCTTCTGATTCTTCATCAGAATCGAGTTCTGATTGTTCGCTATCAGAAGGAGTTTCAGGAATATCTTCATCAGGTTCTGTGCCTTCTTCAAGATCACCAGATTCGTCTGGTTCTACGATATAGTTTTCGTCAAGATCCTGAAGTTGAGCATTGCGGACAGCTTCTACCTGAATGGCAGTTCTTTCAGCTTTCATTCGGTCATACTCTTCTTGGGAGATAACTTTAGGTTCTTTTTGTCCTTGCACCTTCACAATATCATCGAAGAGTTCTTCTTCATCTTTGTCAGCACAAAGTGATTTGAGATGTTCACGAGTTTTGGCATTGAGAACAATTTCTTCTTGTTCATCGATAATACTCGCTTTAAATACAGGAATTGGATTCCCGGTTTCTTCATCAAAAGTCCAATCCTGTTCCTGAGAAATACCTGATACGGCATCTGATACTCCCGTCCCCTCAAGGTGGAGCTTTGCGCCCCACTCTTTCTTATCGGCGAAATCAATTCCAGTTTCATTCTTGAATGCTTCCAGATTCGTGCAGGTACCCGTGTACCCATTCTGCTTAAAGAACGAGAGTCTCCAGGTTTCAGTGCCAAATTTTCCACCATATTCAGCAACTGACCAACCACTTTTCTTCTCCCCTCCAACAAGCTTTTTCCAGTTCGGGGGTTCCGCAAAACGGTAAGGCGGAAAGTTCATTTTCTGAGCAAGCTTGTTATATTCTTCTTCGGCCTTGTCACCATACTGCTCGATGTATTCGGCCTTGACTTCTGCCGCCTGCATCCGACGTTCCCAAAGAATATCAATTGACCCCATAGTTTCTTTGGTTCCAACGACACTTTCCATGGAAGTAAGATTGACGAAGACAATATTCTGACCATGAATTTCGGGTTCTTCACCCTCTTTTGCAACACCCATAGCCATGGTTCGAATTGTGGAGAATTTATGTGCTAAATTAATAGCAATAACTTTTCCAGTTGTATTTGTTTGAACATGTTGTCCTTCAACTACTTGGTCGGCCATAAGTTTTTTCTCCTTATGTGAACAATTAATAAAATACTAAGGTAAAAATCTGTGACTCGCGATATTTGCAAGCCCATGACAAGTCTGATGAGCTACACTATGATACCGCTCTTTCCTCTTGAAAAATAGCTGAAAAGAAGTTTGTAACTTCTCTAACTCCTTATTCATACTATCCACCTGAGGTTTGCATTTGATGTCCTTACTGATTCTTCCGTTTACCCATTTCAGAGCTGTTTTCGAGTCCACATATACTGTGATCTCTTCTGGTTCGGGACATACTTTGGGATGTTGTAATACATACATCACTCCCTCGTATAATCCTGTATACTCACAATATGGAGCTGTTGCACTCCATGGGTCACATTCTCGATTCAAGGAAATACTATGATTTAATTCCTTTTTCGGGTAAGGATTCCCACGCATAACAACAATTCCAATTCCCCCGTAGTATCGCACACCTTCTGGTGTATGAATATCAATGGCTGAGCCATCAACAACAACATTATATTCCATACTCATTATCCTTCTTCGGTAAACTCAATGGAGAATGTACCTCCACCTTTCTTTCCAGGAGTAAAAGACAAATCGACAAAATGGAAACCTTTGAATGGCCAAGTATCAAATAAAATACCTAACACATTTTCAGTAGTATCAATTTGTTCATGTTGTATCTTATTTGGCTGAATATCTCGTCCTGCTTGAACAATCACAGCAGGACCGATTCTATTTCGATACTTATAATTTGGAATAGGAATAAAATTAAGCATTTCTCGATGCTCTAAATCATCCCAAATCGGTTTCAATCGTTTCAGATATGAGGATTTATCTTCATCATCAGGGTCTCCCCATAATGTTCGTACTTCGACAAGATTGTATACTGTTCCACGAGAATACATATTCACATGCATTCCATTTTGTATTCTCTCAGGATGCATAAATAACTCATCTTTCTTCTGAGATATTATAAGAAGCTCTAGAAATAGTGGTGGTGACATTAATGCCGCCTTCATTTTCCGTCCATTGTATCGATCTTTCATTTCATACCACATAAAGGCATGAAAGATTTCTCGAACACTGAACAACATTCCAGTAGACTTCTTTAAACGAATAATCTCAGACCGTATTCGCTTCATGAAAAATTGCCGTACCTGTTTAACATGTTTTCGATAAGACAACTCCCTTTGAAAAACAAATTCTTCTGATTGGTCAATATCATAACTCAAGATCGACACATCTTGTGTGTCTACCCGTACTTTTGTTGGAGCTGATCTTAATTGATTATTGACCCACTCATTCAATTTCCATGCCAATGTACGAAGATGTTTAGAAGGAGGCCGGTCATACGGTAATATAAGTCTCATTTGCTCAATAGACATAGGCTCTACGAGCATTGAGTAGTTTGGATATACTGCTTGTTTTCCGATTTGAGGAGGGTCACCGATTTTTCCTTGATCTTTCCACTTCTCCATTTCTTCATCAAGGGTTTCATCAGTAACATATCGATCTGCATATAATACATTTTGTACTATCCATCCACCTTCTATACCGATCTCTTGTAAACATGTATCTTGAGGTACTTTCCCAAGATCGAATTCCTGATTATTATGCTTTCTCCACGCACCAGGAAAGGTATCAATGGCTGGTATATACACACCATCCTCATCTATCCCTGTTTGAAGTAATCTATATAAATCCTGAAGGAACTGCATGATCTCATCAAAACGTATTGCAGTTGGATTCTTTACAGCATCCAAGGCAAATTGCCAATAACTGTAAATCCTGACAAGGAAATCATCAAACTCCACTTTCATTCCTAACTGAATGAGTAGTTTGCGATTCTCCTCTTTATGCATGTTCAGCATACCATACGCACGCGCAATACGTCCAATAAATCCTGCACATGCTGAACGTATGCAATAAAATACTGTAGGAATAAAGTATTTATGCATTTCATTAAATGTTTCGGCTATAATAGCTTCCTTAGGGATAGGAGTCTTTGTTTTTGCCTCTGATTGCGAATCAGCATTTTTCGTGAATTTTTGCACAAAATCATTAGATACTTGTTGATTTCGAGCTTCAACACATTCCCGAAATTCAGGTGAATCATTGGCGATATTAATATCTCCGTCACCATCACTTTTTTGTGGAACAGCAACAGAGTTCTTATCAACTTCTAATGCAAACGACAATGTATCGCCGCCTACAATTTGAAAATCAAGCGTTATTTCTGTTACAATAAAGTCTTTATGATTTTGTTGAAGTATTTGTGAATAATAATACTCCACAAACCCTTCATGAGATAAAGAACGTTCCTCTATCTCACCAAAGAAAATACCAGTAAGAAACTCATTTGCAGTATCCTCTTCTTCAAAATCATACAAACAACACCACTCAGTAAGGAATCTCAACAATTCCTTTCCATTCTTGAATGGTGCTTTCTTGACTACTCGTCGATGAATAAGTTCAACTGCACCAAGATCCAAATTAGGTAATTGAACTAAAGCTTCCATTGAAGATATTGTACATGCATTGACATTGATCTTTTTCATGGTGTACCTCCTATTTTTGCTAAAGGAACACCCATAACCCAACCTACTGCATAATCAGCAGTGAAGCTAAGCATACTATAATTACACCTATAAAGAAAGCCACCATGTTTAATATCTACAATATCAAGTTTCTCTGGTAATACACATTTACAGTCTTCTACACTACAAATAGCGTCAAAATCTCCTTCGTAGTGCTCATAATTACCGTTTGGATAGAGTGCCGTAATCTTTCTCCCGTAATCTTCTTCACGGAAAACACCTTTCCAAATACTTGTAATTTGAGGATTACTTTTAGGAGGGCCATCCAATGATGTAAATCGATATTGCATTGGATGGACTTGACACAACATTTTGGCAACATCACTTTTTTGATCAATATTACAAGGAACAGTACTTCCGCTCCCTGTAAACGGATATCGTCCAGATGTTCCTGTTGTGTACTGAATTAATGGATATCGTCCCCCTTCCCACGAGGGAACTGTGACAAATCTTTCCGGTGAATCAGGATATCGGATTGTGGGAATTAAGATCCCTTGTACTGCCGGATCTAATCCTGTTGTAATAATTTTAATGACCTTATCCTTAACGGAATCAAGAAGAACATTAGAGAACATTGGTAATCGACTATAATAGTCGATCTTCTCCTTATTCTGAAGAACATTAATCATTAACATCAAATACTCACTCATTGCCGCAACATCTGGTACTAATGCTTGTTTTGTTGCAGTTGATTTTGCAGTTGATCGAAAATCTTCAATCACCGAAGCATATTTTCTAGTATTAATTTTTCGAAGTAATACATCAATATTTCGTTGAATCCTCTTTTTCCACTCCAACGCGTCCGGAGCAGAATCATACAACGAAATATCAGTATTAACATCCGGTTTACCCTTCCACTGGTTTGTCAACTTAATACCAGCTCCAGGCCATCTTGCATGAGCATTGATGATTTCTGAATAATACCTAAGAGGCATAATTCCAGATCCATCATAAATTGCCCACGCCTTTCCTTGCATTTCATAATCTCTTACGAGATTAATGCTTGGAACAATATGACCAGGAAGAACAATAGTACCATCTGGTAATGCCATTAAATTCATTCTCTTAAAGACAATACCAGAATCGCCATGGCACATAATATATGAAAATCTTCCAAGATTCTCATAATATTGTGCCACCTTATAAAATGATTGCATGAGAGGACGAGTACTCTCATCCCCAATCTTAAGTTCACAATCCTTGATCGTTGATGTATAACCAACGACACCAGAATCGTGACGCACGCCCTTATATGGGGCATAATACTTACTTGCAATTAACTGTTCGCCACTTTGTGAACCTTTCTTCCCTTTTCTTTCTGATAAATCTCTTGGAAATATCAAATTCCCGATCCATGCATCTGGGAAGAATTCAGAAGCGACATTATGAGAAGGTTCTAATGTAAAATGAGTTCCTTTCTCAATAATTGGTTCTGCCCGTTTCACACCATTTTTTCTCATATCTCTACCATTAATGGTGTATCCAGGCAAATCTTTTTTACTATAGGCAGAAACATAAAACTGCCCATTGTTTTGTAACTCCAAAGAAGGCATGTGTTCTCCTAAATGTTGCTGAATACAATTAATAACAAGAACAATTACAACATTTGAATCATACGACACGCTGAAAGCGTGTCGTAATGTTACGTGCTCTCAGCACGTTATTCCTTCTCTAGGAACCCGTAACGTGCATGTATGATATAATATCTTTCATGCACGATATTTTCGTGTTTTTTGATTTTTCCAGGTGTAGCGCCAACGGCGCATATGATGAAATGCACGATGTATTGCATTTCTGCATTTTTCTTTTTTTCCCGGATTTGCGACGAAGTCGCCCCTACCATTATGCACTATTTAATCTGAGTCCCTAGAGTTCTTATTCCAGATTAACCCCAACCTAACATATATATTTACCACCCACCCCTTATAATGTAATACATGATAATGTGCATAATGTTCTGTACGACTCCTCACCCTTTTCCAAATTAGTTGTACACGGATTTCTTTCTTCAAGTGAGTTAAAGATCTACCGGTTAAGAAAGTTTTCAACATATTAAAGATTCCCACCCAAATGCATACGCTCCCACCCTTAAGGAATCCCACTTCTTCATAGTCCCAATTGGGAGCATGAAGATATGTTTGAGATTCCTGTGGAATCTTATGAGAGGAGATATATTTTTCCATAAAAAAAGCTCTCTGCCAAAGACAGAGAGCTTTATCTAGGAGGTATTCCCATATTGAAGAAGGATATATTCCCCGATATAGAAAGTATAATATCCTATACCCTTCAATATACCAAATGTCAAGTGGAGTTATTCGAGTGATTCTAATCCCCATAGATTGGAGGATTGCTTTGTGCATAGCAAAAGACACATCCTCGTTCACAAGGATCAGATCCCATATTCTCGTATATTCCGAGATCACTGTAATACATACATCCACACTGAATTCCTTTCCCTGATCGTGACGATGATCCATGAAATTGACGATCTTTCAGTTTTGGATTGACTTCCATAGCCCATGTAGGGTCAGTACATGCTGCTGGAAGAATCCGTCCAGGAAAGTCATCTTTAAACATATAACTTTCTGCACATCCTTGTAACGTGATATGTTGTGGAGTGACATCCAGCATTTCTCCTAAGATATCACGTTTTTCATCAATTTCTGGTTCATACACAGAATAATCCATAACAGATAATTTGTTACCAGCACCTTTATAATGAGGCACAAGGAAATTAATAACAATACGTGTAATCCCATACATTTCAGCTTCTTCGATGAGTTGTTTCCAATGATCTTGATTTGGGATACGTGATCCATCAGGTTGTGTTCCCACAATAATTGGATCAAACCGATATCGAATTGCTGTATGTCCTAATACATTAACAGCTTCCTGTAACTGTTGATCTTGAGGTGTCACATATGGTTCAATTGGATAATAATATCCATTACGTGTGACAAACATCAGAAATGTCACACCTTGTGATTGCAAGTATTCAATCATAGGACGATAGATAGACATAACTTTTTGAGGAGATTTTGTCCAAAAGACTAAGACAATATCCTCATATCGTTCTCGCCAATCAAACCATGAATGCCATCTCAATATGTCAGCATATGATGGATTTGCCGGATCAGATCCAACTGTTTCAGGACCGGATCGTCGTGTAAAATCAATCATGAGTACTCCTGGTGGAGCAGGTTCAATTCTAATTTGTCCTGAGTTGTAGCCACTAATAGGTCGGAAGTATCTCCAACCAGATTTTGTTTGATGTCGCACAAATTTAGGATAGTTTCGTTCGAACCATCCATAATCATTTTGATTCATAATATATCTCCTGTTTATCATGAAGATGTATAATAATTTTTCTCACATCTCCGATATAATATCTCACGAGAAGAATATTCTCACAAGTATAGATCTCATAATATTCCCCTACAATACCAATACTCTGTATATCCTCTAACGGATACATACTTGCTCCTAAATCAATAGTGATTCGCACATATACGGGAAATCAAAAATAAGACGCCTCACATCCTTTCTACGCTATTTTTTCTGAACCTGGGTATTACATCATGATTCATAATAAAATTGAATAGAGAGGACGTGAGGGGCCTTAAAA
>Ga0316198_10002526_pt1 | contig 11040 bp, 7 predicted proteins | sample OudBieAanoxic_MG_FD_204935 | JGI IMG/M metagenome (GOLD analysis project Ga0316198, IMG submission 204935) | Coastal sediment microbial communities from Oude Bieten Haven, Netherlands - site A anoxic | ecosystem: Environmental > Aquatic > Marine > Coastal > Sediment | place: Netherlands... | reverse complement strand
ACCTGCGAGCCGTGACCTCGTGCAGGCGGGCGCTGATCTGGGTCCCGGACCCCGACGAGACCGAGCCCTTCCTGCAGTTCTTCGCGGAATCGGATCTCGACGTCGAGATCGCCCGGAGCCCGTCCGAGGTGGCCCGGGCCTGCAATCTGATCGTGACCACGACGCCATCGACCCAAGCTCTGCTGCAAGCCTCCGGCGTCCGCCGAGGAACCCACATCACGGCCGTGGGCTCGGACACCTCCGACAAGATCGAACTGGCCCCCGCGATCCTGGCGTCGGCCGACGTCGTCGTCGTTGACAGCCTGGCGCAGAGCGAGAGCCGGGGGGAGGTCTTCCGCGCAGTGCAGTCCGGAGACCTGGAACGGGAAAAGGTCGTGGAACTGGGCGCGGCCCTCGCCGATCCGTCCCTCGCGAGGACTGACGACGATCAGATCACCGTCTGCGATCTCACCGGTGTTGCTGTGCAGGACATTCAGATCGCAAAAGCCGTCTTCGCCGAAGTCCGCAAGCGAGACGACGAGAGGCTGTCATGAACTTCCCGATTTTCGAACTCGAACGAGTCCAGTCCCTGTACGAGAACACGGTCGAGTACAACCTGACCGAGAGCGGACTGCACCCGTATACCCTGCGCGAGTTGCTGACGCCGGCTCAGATGGAACGCATCGAAGAGACGGTGCTGGGTTACGGACAGACCAACGGCTCGGTCGCCCTCAGGGAACGGATCTCGGCACTCTATCCGGCACAGGCTCCGGAAAACGTCCTGGTCACCAACGGCTCCTCCGAGGCGAACTTCGTCACCTGTCACACGTTGCTCGAGCCGGGTGACGAGATCGTCGTGATGGTCCCCAACTACATGCAGATCTGGGGCGTCGCCGAAGAGCTCGGAGCCATCCCGATCGCCTTTCACCTGCGCGAGGAAAACGGCTGGGCTCCCGACCTCGACGAACTCCGCCGGGTGGTGACCGACCGCACGCGCATGATCACCGTCTGCAATCCCAACAACCCGACCGGCTACACGCTGACCGACGAGGAGATGCGCGAGATCGTCTCCATCGCGGAGCGCGCCGGGGCCTGGCTGCACGCCGACGAGGTCTACCGTGGGGCCGAACTCGACGGGATCGAGCGCCCGAGCTTCATCGGCATGTCGGAGCGCGTGATCGTCAGCGGAGGCCTATCCAAGGCCTACGCCCTGCCCGGGCTGAGACTGGGATGGCTGGTCGGTCCCGAACAGACCGTCGCGAAGTCATGGGCGTTTCACGACTACACCTCGATCACGGCCGGGATACTCGGTCACACGATCGGCGAGATGGCGCTCTCGCCCGACCTGCGACCGCGCATCCTCGAGCGCAGCCGTTCGATGCTGCGCCAGAATCTCGAATCGACGCTCGAGTGGGTTCGCTCGCAAGGCGGCCTGCTGCGGTTCACGCCACCCAAGGCCGGGGGGATGGCCTTCATGCACTACGATCTGGAAATCAACTCGACCGAGCTTGCCGACTGGTTGCGGACGGAGAAGAGCGTTTTCATCCTTGCCGGTGACTGCTACGGGATGGACCGTTACTTCCGCATCGGCATCGGGGCCGAGAAGAACTACCTCATGGCCGGTCTGGACCGGGTGCGCAGTGCACTGGCCGAGCGGTTCGGGGTCTAGGAGCGTGTGAGATGAGCAGGAGCGACTCACTGTACCTTCACGAAGAGATCTTGCTGCTGGCGTTGCGTGACGACAAGGGCACGATCGCGGCAGGCCCGATGTATCAGTACGCCATCGGCGGTGCGGTCCTTGCCGAACTGCTGCTCGGCGGACGCGTGCGCATCGAGACCGTCAAGAAGAGAGCCATGGTCACGCTCGCCGACCCGACCTTGATCGGCGATCCCGTCATCGACGAGTGCCTGGAGAAGGTACGGACGTCCAAGAAGCGGGCGGTCGCTCAGACCTGGGTCGCCAGATTCGCCAGCCTCAAGAATCTGAAGCACCGCGTTGCGGAAGGCCTGTGCGATCGAGGGATCCTCCAGGAAGAAGACGCGAAGGTCCTGCTGGTCTTCACGCGCAAGACCTATCCCGAATTGAACCCGGTGCCCGAGCGGGCACTGGTCGAACGGTTGCGCCAGGCCATCTTCACCGACACCGACGACATCGAAGCCCGCACGGTCGTCCTCGCCTCGCTGGCCAACAGCGCCGGCGTACTCAGGGCCGTCTTCGACAAGAAGGAACTGAAGGGCCGCAAGGACCGGATCGAGAAGATCGTCAACGGAGAGGTCATCGGCAAGGCGACCCAGGAAGCGATCCAGGCCGTGCAGGCGGCCGTGACGATGGCGACGATCATCACGACGACCACCACGGCGGCGCACTAGCTCATCACAGCCCGAGTACGTCCGTCCCCTGCTCGAAGATGATGTCCGTCGGGATGCCGGCGTCGTTCAGGCGGTCCAGGTCGCCCTGAAGCTTCGCGTTGACGATGCTCATGCGGTCCACTAGCTCCGTCGCGCCCGCGTAGTCGCCGTCCCCTTGCAGAACGAGGATCTTCTCCGACAACGCGTCGATCGCCTCTCTCATCTTCTCGAAGTCCGCGCGGTAGACCCCGGTCTCCTCGTCGCGCGTGAAGGCGCCGAACTCCTCGAAGAAGTTGAAGCGGATCATGTTCGCGCGACCGTGGGCGCTGGCCGCTCCGAACCGGATCGAACGGAAAATGCCGGCGAGGAACGTGACATAGTAGTCCTCGAGTGCCCCGGCCTCGAGCTCACCCGCCTCGTGCAACTTCGTGACCATGTACAGTCCGAGGATATCCGCCTTGCCTTCTTCCATCGTCGAGGCCTTGTCCTTCATCGCCTCGCGAACCATCGAGGCGCCATCCAGCGTCTGCTTGACGCCCAGTCCATGGGCCACCTCGTGGAACATCGTGTTGGCGAAGAAGGCGTCGAAGGTCACGTGCGCGCGCTGGTCCTCGACGATCAGCACGTCGGCGATCGGAACCAGGATCTTGTCGAACTTCGCCCGCATCGCGTTCTTCAGTTGCAGGCGTCGCGTCCCCTTCTTCAACTGCACCTGTTCGTCGTTGGGCAGGTTGATCGCGATCGTCTTCGATCCCGCATTGCAGTCACCAGCGAAGTAAACCGCATCGTATGCGTTCAGGTCCGCGTCGCTGCCTGGCATCTCGCGCTTGTACTCCGCGCTGACCGGCAGACCGCGCTGTAGGTCCGGCAGCATCGCGGCGTAGCGGGAAAGGCGCTCGCTCCAGGCCATGTCCTTGACCAGCACGAAGGTCTCGAACGAAGCCTTGTAGCCGAACAGCTGGTCCTCGTAGCTCTCGATCGGGCCGATGACCACGTCGATCGGGTTGTCCTTCATGTCCATCCAGGCCATGTCGCTGGGCTGGTAGTCGTCGGACAGCAAGGCCTCGGCACGCATCTCCAGGTACGCCTTGAATGCCGCGTTGTCGGCAAGCGCCGCCGCCTCGCGTAGCTTGGACGCCGCCGTCTGCACCTGTGCCGCAAAGAACTCGCTGTAGGGAACCGCGACCAGTTGCCCCGCATCGTCCCGCCTGACGATCGTGTAGAGACTCTTCAGAGCCGCACCGCTCCCGGGAGAATCCGCGGCGGCATTGAACTCCGCTTCGGTCATGTCCGCCGGATAGAGGTTCGCACCCGCGGGCTTCGCCCCCACGCCATCCACGAAGGGTGCGTTGTCCGCCAGCCGATCCCACGGACCGTAGTTCAACTCCGCGAACTTCCGGGCATCCGCATCGTCGATCGAGTTCATCAGCGCCGTCCTGTCCCCGTAGGCCTGAATCCAGAATGCGTCGTCCATGGCCTGTCCCGCCTCGATCAACAAGGCGATCACACGCTTCTGGTTTTCGCTGAGATGATCCAGGTTCGACGTCAGACGAACCGAAGTGTATTTACCCAGTTTCTTGGCCATCTCCGAAGATCCGTGACCCGGATCTTCCCCGACCTCCGCCGGCCGGTCACACCCGGAAGACGACACGATGAACACCAAGCTGATTCCCAGAGCAACGGACCAAACGGAACGCATGATTGCACCTCCAACGCGCAATATTAGCAGCCAAGCGACACACCATCTTCTTGACACCCAACACGCATCGTGCATCATCGATTCGTCAACAAAAGGGAGCGCCTCAATGCACAAGATCAAACCGGCAGACCTCAAACCGGGAGTAACACTGGAGACCATCGAGAAGGGGCTTTCCGGAGAGAAACAGGCCACGGAGGACGAACGTCTGATCCGAGGAAAGGCCCTGATCTTCTGGGACCCCGAAAACCCCGGGAAAAAGCTGGACGCCATCGACACCGACGCCATCACCCCGGCCAAGGACTGCGTCTCCGAGAGCCTCGACGCTCTCGACGAGAAGTGGAAGGAGGGAGCCTTCCGCTACCTCATGCCCGACTTCAGAAAGAGAGTCCACGCCGGAGAGACCTTCGTCATCGCCGGAGACCGCTTCGCCATCGGATCCTCCCGAGAGATGAGCCCCGCCGGCCTCAAGGCCGTCGCCGAGGAAGTCGGCCTTCAGATGGTCATCGTCTGTGCCAACAACATGGGCGACATCTTTCGCCGTAACTCGTTGAACCTCGGCCTGCAGGTCGTCCAGGCTCCCGATGCCGTGGACGATGCCCTGGACGGGGACGAGATGACCTATGACCCCGTCAGCCGCAAACTGACCAATGCAACCCAGGGCAAGGCCTATGACCCTCTACCGTTGACCGAGAAAGAAGACGGCATCCGGCGTTCCGGGGGGATCTTCGAGGTCGGTCGGCGAGAGTTTGTCGAGTCCGTGCGCCGCGAACCGCAAATCGAATGGCCCGACGAGGCCACGGCCGCGCGCTTGACCACCACCGAACAGATCGTCTGGGCCCACCGCGTGAACAAGGACACCGCCGTCGAGCCCGGCGCGACGCTACGCCTCTACGCCGACTTGCTTCCCGCCTCGGACGGTACGGCACCTTTCGCCATCCACACCTTCAATCAGATCACCGGAGGCAAGGCGATCAACCCCAGGCAGGCGGCCGTCGCCAACGATCACTTCGTCTTCACCGGAAAGACCTCCGACGACCACCAGACCGCGATCGGACACGAGTTCGCGCGAATTCACGGCATGAAGAAGCCCTACTTCGCCAACGCGGGCGACGGCATCTTTCATTTCTATTTCCCCGAGCAGGGACTGGTCATGCCCGGGCAGTTCATTCCCGGGGCCGATTCGCACAGCCGGGCCTATGGCGCCTATGGGGCCGTCGGAATGGGCGTGGGTTCGACGACACTCGGCTTCGGCTGGTCGACCGGCTACGTCTACTTCACGCTGGCCCGAGCCCGCCGCGTGGTGCTGAGCGGCAAGCTGCAGCCGTGGGTCTCCGGCAAAGACGTCGTACTGCGTCTTCTCGAACGCTGGGGTGCCAAGCAGTCCCAGGGCATGTCGGTCGAGTTCGTCGATGCCCAACGGCAACTTCCCATCGCCTACCGCAACACCATCGCCAACATGATGGCCGAAGCCGAGGCGCAGAACGGGATCTTCGCTCCCGACGAGACGACCTACGACTGGTTCCGCGCCAAGGGCATGGACAACCTGCCCTACCCGCCGATCCAACCCGGGGCGCAGGCAACCTACGAGATCGACGAGACGCTCGACCTGTCCGAGGTCGTACCGATGATCGCCAAGCCGTTCAGCCCCGGCAACGCCTTTCCCGCCGAGGAGGTTGCCACCGCGCGCGTCCGATTCGACAAGGCCTACATCGGCTCGTGTACGAACGGCAGTTACGACGACCTGCTGCAGGCCGCGCTGATCGCCCGAGCCGCGCGCCAGGCGGGCCGCGAGCGGACCGTGACCGATTTCGTCGTCTTCCCCGGCTCGATCGGCGTCAAGCAGACGATCGAGAATCCCGACCCGCGCCTGGGTGGCGAGTCGATCGCCGAGGTCCTGCGTTCGATCGGGGGCCAGATCCGCGAGTCGTGGTGCGGTCCGTGTTTCGGGCAAGGCCCCGACGCTCTGGCCGAAGGCCAGGTCGCGATCACCTCGTTCAATAGAAACTGGCAGAATCGGATGGGGCGCGGAAGCATGGGCTACCTGGCCAGCCCCGCGGTGGTTACCGCGTCGGCCCTGCTCGGCTACATGGCCCCGCCCGACGAACTCGGCCTCGAGTGGGACCCGGAGGCATTCGGCATCTAACGCAGAAATGGGGACATTCCTGATTTCCCGGCGCGCGGGCATTGGATCGATCATTGCTCCGTAGCTCGGGAAATCAGGAATGTCCCCATTTCTATGTCCCCCTTCCTCCTCGTGCGGGTTGGGTACGGGTGCGATACTATCGGCCCGACGTCTTCGGAGGTTTGGTCATTTTACGCCGTATTCTGCTGCTTTTTGCCGCGTGCGCCGTAATCCTGGGTGCCGCGTCCAGCGACCCGGGTTGCCTCGCCGCATGTGAACCCGTCGCCACCGATTCCCCTCGCACGCTCGTGCTGGCCCTCGACGGCGTCCCGCTGCGCCTCGTGGTCCAGGCGAAGGAGCAGGGGGCCTACGCCGGCTTCGAGCCGCCCCAACCGATGATCTCGACCTTTCCCTCGGTGACCAACGTCGCCTTCACGGCGATACTCTCGCCCTTCGGAGTGGATCATGCGGGCGGGTACGAGGTTTCGTTCTTCGATCTCGAACAGAACAAGGTCGTCGGTAGCAATCCCTTCGGCTACCAAGATCGACTGTTCGCCTGGCGCGACGCCTTCGACGTCACGAGTCGCACCATCGGCTCCAAGTTCAAGACCTACACCCGACCCAAGAAAGTCAGCCTCGACGCCGTGACCAAGGCCGAAGACGTCCTGTACGATGAGCCTTCCAAGGAACTGGTCCTGGCACACATCGGCGCTGCCGACGCGCTGATGCACCTGCGCGGCGACAAAGCGATGCTGCAATTGCTGATGGAACTCGACGGACGGATCCAGGAGATCAAGGAACGTCACCTGGCCACCTTCGGTCGCCCGCTGCGAGTGGTCATGCTCTCCGACCACGGGAACAGCGCGATCAAGATCCACCGGGCCAAGGGCATCAAGAAGGCGTTGCGCAAGGCCGACCTCGAGGTGGTCAAAGGCCTCAGCGACAAGCATGGCCAGGTCGTGGCTCCGACGTTCGGCATCGTGGGATACGGTGCGTTGTTCATGCACGAGGAAGATGCCGAGACCGCGAGCCGGGCCGTAGTCGAGAACCCGCGGGTGGACCTTGCGGCATGGCTGTCGAGCCCGACGGAGATGTTCGTCATCGCCGATGTGGGCGCGGCCGTCGTGCACTGGCGCCAGAAACTCGACGGCGGTTGGAAGCTGTCGTACGTTCCCGTCGACGGCGACCCGCTGGCGTACGAGTCGGTCCTGGATCGTCTGCAGATCTCGGGACGGCTCGACCGGGACGGCTTCGCGGATGAGGACGATTGGTTTCTCGAGACCGCCTCATCCGAGTACCCCGACGGCCTACGCCGCCTGATCTACTCGCTGACCGGGACCTACGTCGACAACTACGCCACGGTCGTCTTCTCGCTCAAACCGGGTTTCGCCTGGGGCTGGACCTCGGCTCACCTCAGTTCGAAGCTCAGCGGGGGTCGGCTCGAAGGAACCCACGGCGGTCTCGATTACGACTCGACGGTCGGTTTCTTCATGACGGACGACCCCGCCTACCAGCCTGCCACCGCGGTCCGTGCCGAGCAGGCGCTCGCCCCGTTCGCCGGAATGAACGACTGCCTGATCGTGGCCGACGACGAAGCGGAAGACGAAGACGGGCACGGTCACTAGCCGGGGATGTAGCTCCCTGCGCCGCTCGGGCTTTCAGACCTTCAGGCCGATCGAACGCATCAGTTCCAGCGCGTTGCCCTTGCGCACGACACCCGGGCGCAGCGTGTAGTCGAAGACCACGCGATCACCCTCGAGTTGATCCTCGAAGTGGACGTTCGCCGCGCGCGGCTCCAGATCCTCAGCGATCTTGGCTAGCGCCAGGTCGTGCGTGGTCACCATGCCGATACTCCCCTGGTCGACCAGGTTGCGAATCAGAGCTTCCGCGCCGATACGCCGGTCGTGAGAGTTCGTCCCGTGAAGGATCTCGTCGAGCAGGAACAGCAGGGGTGGAGAGCCTTCACCGATATCGACGATCGCGGACAATCGCTTGATCTCGGCGTAAAAGTGCGACAACCCCTCCTGCAGCGAATCGGTGACCCGCATCGACGCTCCGACTGCCAGCGGCGACACGCGCAGTTCTCTGGCCCGCACGGGGCCTCCGGCGAGTGCCAGCACCACGTTGACGCCCACCGTGCGCAGCAAGGTGCTCTTGCCCGACATGTTCGATCCGCTGACGAGCAGCAACTGCAGACCGTCGCCCAGTCGTACGTCGTTGCGCACGCACGCGGCCTCGGACAACAGCGGGTGCCCGATCGCGCGGCCGTCAAAGAGCGGTGCGTCGTCCACGACCTCGGGCATGGGATCGGCGGGATGCTCGAACGCGTAGCCGGCCAGGGACGACAACGCCTCGATCGCGCCGACCGCGTCCAGCCAACGCTCGATACCGTCGCCGTACTGACGTCTCCAGCGCTCGACTGCAAACGCCAGGTGAGTCCCCGAAAACGTCAGCGCGGCAAACGGGGCGAAGAACATGTTTCGCCGCGAGTCGTTGATTTGCACCAGGCGCGCCAGGGCAGCGATGCGTCGGGACGGCGGGAGTCCGTGGGTGTCCAGGTTCGACCGCAACTCGGACAACAGCGGCGACTGGAACGATTCGCTCTCCAGCCCGGCCAGGATCGCTCCGATCAGTTCCAACTCGTGCTCGGGCCGGTCGACCTGGATCAAGACGCGAACGACCCTCCGACGGAAGACCAGCGCAAACGTTCCCGACACCACGGCGGAGGCCAGAAAGACCGGGAAGGCGGCCGAGACCGTCAACGAAGCCAGCAGCGTCACGAGGTTTACGACCCCGAGTGCCGTGGCAACGATGACGGGCCATCGCTCGGTGAGCAGCGGTTCGCCGCTGGCCCACTGCGTCAGATCGTCCGCGTCCAGCTCGGCACGGACGTCTTCGCCGACAAGCGCCAGTTGTTCTCGCAGGTCGAGCCGCGGCCGCAATTCATCGACTGCGGCCTGACGCTCGCGCACGGTCGCGGGTGGCGCCGGGGAACTCAGCCAGCCGGCCAGCATCGCCTCGCCGGGCCTGGTCCGGGCCGCGCAGATCAACTCGAACAGCGATCCACGTCCGAAGATGTCAAGGTCGGCGGCGTAGGCATGGTCCGCATGGAGATAGGACTGACCGGGGTTGCCCTGGCCGGCCCAGCGATCGGCGAGACGCTCCAGCCCACGTTCGTAGAATCCCGCGGCACGCTCGTCCAGCTCCCGCAGCCGGATCACGCGCGCGTGCCACAGCACGACGGCCACGAAGGCGGCGACGGGCACGAAGATCCAACCCCAGGCGATGATATCGGTGAACAGGGCCGGCCAGGCGAGCCCCGCAGCCAGCAGGAACAACACCAGACGCACCATCGAGATCCGCCCCTCGGTGCGGCGACGAATCGCGGCGATCCGGCGACGGATCTTCAGCCGGTCTTCGTAGACCTCACGGGGATCGTCGATCGATGGGATTGCGTCGGACATGGCTCGGCTCGCGAGATAGATTAGCAGGAGCCGTCAACTCCGACGCGATACAGGTGTCGGGGGCCGGTATTTTGGCAGATCAGCCGATCTTGCGGGCCTCGAGCGCTGCGTTTCGAGGCTCCGGGGCCGGCTCGACCAGGTCGAGTCGTTCGACGTGCGCCTGGCCATCGCGGGTGTCGATGCGCAGGATGATCCGATCGCCGGTCTGTTCGAGTTCCAGGCTCCGGACGTGAATGATCGACGATTCGCAGTCGTGAAGCTCGGCATCGACCTGAATCTGCCCGATCACGGAGTTCGACCACTCAGCGGCATCCGGTTGCCCCAGAGGGGCCACGGAAACCGACGGATCGCTCACGAACCCGGCCAGCGCCGTCCCGCCGCCCGTCTCTGCCGATGCGGCTTCGGCGGCGGGGATCACGTCACCCACGGACTCGAGCGGGGCGACCTTGACCGACACGAGAAGGAGGAGCAATCCCAGAACCACGGTCGCGTCTTTCAGGCTTTGCATGGATCGTTTCCCCGTCCTTTCACTGCATACAACGCACGGACCCGGATTTAGGTTTCCTGTGTTTCTCCGCTTTACAACCTTTTTGCATCTCCCGTGCCAGCCGCTTGCGCCCGCAAGAACGGCCCGCCGGGAGGACGGGGCACCGGCGAAGACCCCATTTGGGGCACGGCAACTTGATTTGGGGTGCCGGCCGTGGGGTCAGTCGGCCTCTTCGGGTAGTCGGGCAAAGCTCTCGTGGAAGGCTTCGCGGTCCAGGTCGTGCTTCCGCAGCCGGTACTGCAGGGTCTTGTAGGAGATGCCCAGCAGGCGTGCCGCGGGGCGCAGGTGTCCCCGGGTCCTGCGTAGTGCTTGCTGGATCAGGTGTTTCTCCAGCTCGGGCAGACGGATGCCTCCGGCCGGCAGCTCGAAACCGTCCAGATTCCCGAACGCTGCCTCGGCGGGAATACCGACACCGGGCGGAACGTCGTCCGAAGTCAATCGGTCGCCCCGCGTCAGCACCACCATGCGCTCGATACAGTTCTCCAGCTCGCGCACGTTGCCGGGCCAGGTGTGCTGCTGCAACCGGTCCAGCACCTCCGGAGCGACGTTGATCCCTTCCCTGCCGAACTTCTTCGCTGCCCGTGAGACAAAGTGATCGACGAGCATCGGTAAGTCTTCCACACGGTCCCGCAGCGGCGGCAACACGATCGGGACGACGTTCAGCCGGTAGTACAGGTCCTCTCGGAAGGTCCGATTGCGTATCGCTTGCTCCAGGTCCTCGCAACTCGCAGCCAGGATCCTCACGTCGACCTTACGCGTGGCCGTCGAACCGATTCGCTGAACCTCGCCCTCCTGGATTGCGCGCAGCAGCTTGGCCTGCAAGTCGACACGCATGGCGCCGATCTCGTCAAGGAAGAGCGTGCCGCCGCTGGCCTGCTCG
>Ga0316198_10002525_pt1 | contig 11040 bp, 9 predicted proteins | sample OudBieAanoxic_MG_FD_204935 | JGI IMG/M metagenome (GOLD analysis project Ga0316198, IMG submission 204935) | Coastal sediment microbial communities from Oude Bieten Haven, Netherlands - site A anoxic | ecosystem: Environmental > Aquatic > Marine > Coastal > Sediment | place: Netherlands... | reverse complement strand
CGGCAGGTAACCGGCCTTGCCCGGTCGTTTAGAGAATAACTATCTGATAATTGTCTAAAAGGCGGTTCACGACCCATTCCTGTCGTTTAGTCGCTGCTAATATAAGAAATGACTTAAAGACAAAAAACGACCCTATGTAGCCGTTCGTCTATTTTACTTGTTAGTCAAATGTAAGTGCTCTTCAAATACTCTTCAACGAGTAAACGGAGGTATTGGGGAAGGCAGACTCCGACCCGGAGTAGTAGTTCGCGCCAAGACTGCGCAACACGACAAAAAATCAAAATTAGGTATTGGAGGGACTAATCATGAAGCCACGCCTTTTGGGTGCGTTATGCGCCACTGCGTTAGCTGCAACGACAAACACACAGTTAGTTCACGCCGCTTACTTTACCGGCTTGGGCGGTTTACCGAATGGGACGTTTTTAGAAAGCAAGGCTCTTGGTATCTCCGGAGATGGATTGGTTGCCGTTGGATCTTCTGATTATTCACCCCCCTCGTCAGGCAGTTCTGTAAGGGAAGCGTTTAGTTGGACGCAGGCAGGTGGATTTGTTGGCCTAGACGATCTTCCCGGAGGAGAGTTTTTGAGCGCGGCCCGTGGCGCTTCATATGACGGTTCCGTCATTGTGGGTAGTGCACGCTCCACTTCGAGCGAAGAAGCCTTTCGCTGGACCGAAGCAAGCGGGATGGTTGGCTTTGGCGCACGAAGTGAGGCTAACGACGTTTCTGCAGACGGGTCGGTTGTGGTTGGTTGGAAGGAAGGGCTGGGTAGCTTCGAGGCTTTTCGCTGGACCGAAACGACCGGTATGGTCGGACTCGGTACTGTTGACGGGGCTGTTCAAAGTTTTGCCGAAGCTGTTTCTGCGGACGGCGAGATTGTCGTTGGCCGGACAAACACGGAGTCTTTTCTCTGGACCGAAGCGACAGGCATGGAGGGTTTAGGTGATTTGGGTGGCCCACTACCTTTTCCCGTAAGTGAAGCGTACGGCATTTCAGCTGACGGATCAGTTATCGTCGGCGGCGCGAGAAATGGCGCGGGTGAGGACGAAGCCTTTCTCTGGACTGAGGCCGGCGGTATGGAGGGTCTGGGGATCCTTCCAGGTCAAGACTTCAATGCCTCCTCCGACGCCTCAGCGGATGGTTCAGTGATTGTAGGACTTCCAAGTATCTTTATTGGTGGTGAGGCCTTCATCTGGGATGAGAGCAATGGTTTGCGACCACTCAAGGCCGTGCTAGAAAACGATTTCGGCCTTGACCTTTCCGGCTGGGACCTGATCGCGGCTACCGGCATTTCTGATGAAGGCAGCACCATAGTAGGATATGGAACCAACCCTGATGGATTTACCGAAGGATGGGTCGCCAATACTACAGTGATCCCCATCCCCCCAGCCCTCTGGCTCTTTGGCTCTGGCCTGCTGGGGTTGATCGGAATATCTCGAAGAAAGAAAACAGCTTAACCATTTTATTCAGAGACGGTCCTTCGTGGCCGTTTCCGATTGTGCTGTATGTCCGTTGTTGGCCGAAAGTGCTCGTTTAGTGGTCTCTTATATTAGCCATCACTAACGGAGACTTCCGGTAGAGTAAGGATGTGACGCGGTGGTTTAAGGTTTGGCCTATCTGTTGCCCGTCTGGTCAAAAAACTCATCCGTATAGAGATATCAACATATTAGCATCTAAAGTACGCGTTCTATTTGTTTACCTTACGGCGTTATTCCTTAACTTCCTGTTGTCGAGAGAACGAGACATCGACAGCTATTGTCACTCCGTTTGCTGATGTGCTGCTGGGTGGCTGATCAGAAACTACCCAAGGCGAGCTAGCCTCCGAACTTTCTGATTCGGATACCGGTCAGCTGCTGACCATCCTATATTTGGCTTGGCCTGCAGGGTTACAGAAGGACCCGGTCTGCCAGTTTCCCTTCATGTACTCAGGCAGCCTGTGCATGGCGAATTACCAGTCACGCGGCGATCAAGGTACGAAGGTTGCCTTCAGGAACAAGATTGGTTAAGTGTCGGTATTCAGGCGATAATTAGCAACTCGCCAGAGACAGGTGCTCTACGTCGCAGAATTAGACCCAGCAATCAATGATGATGAAGTATTGCGGTATGCTAAAGAACGCCATGCCCTGTTGTTAACGGCGGACACTCCCCATTCAGCCAGCTGGCTTCAGATACAAGACGCCCAGCGGTGGCAGGGTAAGATAAAGCGAATGAGATTTAACATGTGCGGCTACCGGCGCGCTGTCAACGCCGCCGGCATTGCCGAAGCCCGCGCCGCCGTAGCATTCGGCGTCGCTGTTCAACAGCTCAAGCCAGCGGCCACCCCGCGGCACGCCCACGATATAGTTCTCGCGCGGCACCGGGGTGAAATTACACGCCACCAGTATCATGTCGTTCGGATTGCTCCCTTTGCGAATGAAAGTGACTACACTATTTTCCGCATCGTGAAAGTCCACCCATTCGAAACCGCTGTACTTGAAGTCCAATTGGTGCATGGCAGGTTGTTCACGGTAGAAATGGTTCAAATCCCGCACCCATCTCTGCATACCCTGATGAGCAGGGTCATCCAGCAGATGCCAGTCCAGGCTGCTCTCGTGGTTCCACTCGTTCCATTGCCCGAATTCGCCACCCATGAATAACAGTTTCTTGCCGGGGTGAGCATACATATAACCGAACAACGCCCTAAGGTTGGCCATTTTTTGCCAGACGTCGCCGGGCATTTTGTTTAACAACGACCCCTTGCCATAGACCACCTCGTCATGAGACAGGGGTAGTACATAATTCTCGCTAAAGGCATACCAGATGCTGATGGTCAACTTGTCGTGGTGATATTTACGGTGTATGGGGTCTTGCGCCATATACTCGAGTGTGTCGTGCATCCAGCCCATTTTCCATTTCATGCCGAAGCCCAGTCCGCCTACATACGCCGGTCTGGAGACCATGGGCCAGGCGGTGGATTCCTCGGCGATGGTCTGTACATCGGGAAAATCGCGGTATATGGATTCATTCAACTTGCGGAGGAATTCTACGGCGTGCACGTTTTCATTGCCGCCGTATTCATTGGGGATCCACTCGCCCGGCTTTCTGCCGTAGTCCAGGTACAGCATGGATGTCACGGCGTCCACCCGCAGTCCGTCCGCATGGTATTTGTCCAGCCAGAGCATGGCGCTGCTGATCAATATCGAGCGCACCTCGAAACGTCCGTAGTTGTAAATATAGCTGTTCCACTCCGGATGATAGCCGCGCCTGGGATCGGCGTGCTCGAACAGATAGGTGCCGTCGAAGTAGACCAGACCGTGTTCATCATCGGGAAAATGCGAGGGCACCCAGTCCAGAATGACGCCGGTGTTGTGTTGATGCAGTTGATCCACCAGGTACATAAAGTCCTGGGGACCGCCATAACGGGCACTGGGTGCAAACAAACCCGTGGTCTGGTAACCCCAGGAGCCGTAAAACGGATGTTCCATGACCGGCATACACTCCACATGCGTAAAACCCATGTGATGCATATAGCCGCTCAGCTGATCACCCAGTTCGCGGTACGTCAGATGACGGTTATTTTCACCGGGCAGACGCCGCCAGGAGCCGGGATGGAACTCATAAATACTCCAGGGCGCATCAAGACCGTTGTGCCGGGCACGGTTTTGCACCCATTCGCTGTCTCCCCAGGTGTAGTCAAGATCCCACACCACCGATGCGGTATCGGGCGGCAGCTGCCAGCGGAAGGCGAAGGGATCACCTTTGGCTACCTGATAGTCGTGCTGATGCGAGGTAATAAAATATTTATAAATCGCGCCATTGCCGAGACCGCCGACAAACCCTTCCCATATGCCGGAACCATCTTCGCGGGCGCGCAACGGATAACCGTGAGGGTCCCATTCATTGAAATTGCCCATCACCGCGACCGATCTGGCGTTCGGTGCCCACACCGCAAACAACACCCCTGTTTCGCCCTGACGATTGCAAAGATGCGAACCGAGTTTGTTATACAGACGGTAATGATTGCCCTGCTTGAACAGGTAAACGTCATGAGCTGTTAGCAGGCTAACGTCGTGCCGTACCGGTGAATCTATTATGGTTTTTTCAGACATTACGGTCCCCGTAGGATACAAATATTCGAACGAGCCATATGATATTGTTATCGAACAATATTAAAGATAGTCTGTACGTGCTATGTCGAACGCAATACAACCTTTCCATCTCCTCGTAATGGCCCTGGCCGGCTGGTTTAACCGCCATCAACAGGTGGTCACCTATTATCTCATTGAAGAGAGAATCGTGTTCTTGCTGCTCGAAGGGCAGCGGCTTTGGTTCAACGATAAACAGCGGCCGTAGAAGAAATCGACATTTTCTACACAGAGTGGGTTAGAAGAGTGACTTCCCACTGAAGCGCTGTAACCAACTGATTCAAAGGATGAATAAATCAACGTCCACGGCTTGCAAATCCGTGGACCTCGGCTCGACTCCGGGCGTCGCCTCCAATTAATTACGGTTAAAATTAACTTGATAGAAAGAAGTCAGGCCCCCGTTTATCTGTTGCATCTACCACCTTTACCCGCCGAAAACCGCCTGAAAACACCCCAAAACCACACCGAAAAGTGACAGTGACACGCGTCGACGTGATGGGTTGTACGTGGACGCAAGATTTTTCGTTTTCGTCCGCAACCATTCATGCCGCCTTCGCTAGCCTTGGCCCCGCCAGGTCCAAGTAGTCTGGCGAGTGTTGCCAACAAGTGTGCAAGCATCAGCAGCAGGTCCTTCATGGGAGGGTAGAGTAGGGAAGGGAAGGTTGTCCTCGGGAACAAGGCTGTCTAAGTTTCCGTGTTCAGGCGATAATTAACAATTCGCCACCGACAGGCATGCACCGGACTACGCAGTAAAGAGCAAAAGCGGATTGCACATTAGGGTCTCTTTGGTAATGGTTTTTCCAGGCTGGCCGTGCTCAATAGGATTACTTCGATTTCTTCGATGATTTCTTCCTGGCGCCGGGCGTTGGATTGTCGTCGCAGCTCGTCTGATTCTTCATCCAGATGCTTTACAGCACCTTCCAGGTGTTGGACACGTCGGTGATTCTCGGCCATGAGTGAGGCGTAGAAAATCTCATGTAAGGCTGCAAACAGATAATGATCCGACAGTTCGATCAGAAAATCCGCAGGTGCCAGATTCAATACCGGTGGAAGGGGAAAACGTGGTGGTCTGTCTAAGTAGTCTTGAAAGGGTGGCAGCAGTCGTTGTGTGACAATAGTGTCGTCATGAACCTTGTGGTAAAGCGCATAAAGGGTCAGCGTCCCGTAATGTGTTTGCAGCGCAGCCAGCGTGTCGACAACGCGAGTCAAAACCGCTTCCACTTCTTCGGCTACACTGGCACCATCCAGGCGTGCAGCGACATGCGGGTCGTTCAGCAGTAAGGTATGCAGTTTCTGTCCTGTCGCGACCAGGATGGTAAAATCCTTGTCCTTCTTGTCTTGTTGGATCGGTTCCAGGCGGTGTAGTAAGGTCTCGTTAAAATCGCCACAAAATCCCCGTTCCGAGCCGATAACTAAATAAACTTCCCGCGCAGCTTGCATCCTTGGCATTGCCTCGGGGTAAGCACTGACGAAGTCGGTCGCCACGATTTCGATACTGTTGACTACGGCATGCTGTGCGTCGAGAAGATGATCGAGCTTGCGGGTCTCCATGTACGCCAGTGTCTTCATGGAATTCATGATGTCGCGGACTTCTTCGATACTGCGTCGATGCTCGTCAAGCTTGCGGCGGCTTGGCATGACTATGACCCTCCGGGAGCTGGCGGTAGCCAGGTGGACACGGCTTTTGTCCATTGATCTCTGGGGCTGTCGAGCGTCGTAGACGCGTGTTGTAGTCCCCTTTCCAGATCAGAAAGCAGTTGCGCGATGGATTCCAGTTCAATCGTGTCAAAAAGGCCGTCATTGAAAGCTACCAGCCAAGCCATTTGAAACGCTTCGGGAAGCGGTGAAAAACGTTCCTGTTTCAGGATCTCGCGCAGGACGCGCCCGCGCTGGATGGCTGCTTCCATGGAAGCTTCCAACCGCGCGCCAAAGCGGGTAAACACTTCCAGCTCCAGAAACTGGATATAATCCAGTTTCATACGCCCCGCTTCTTCCTTGATGCGCGGGTGCTGCGCCTGGCCGCCGATGCGCGAGACGGAGCGGCGGATATCGATAGCAGGCCGGAAACCACCAGAAAACAAGTTCTGCTCCAGGTAAATCTGTCCATCCGTAATTGATATTAGATTGGTGGGGATGTAAGCGGCGATTTCGCCCTGTTGGGTCTCAACGATGGGTAGCGCGGTCATGCTGCCGCCCCCGTGGGCTGCATTTAGGCAGGTGGCCCGTTCCAGGAGGCGTGCGTGGACGGAAAAAATGTCACCAGGGTAGGCTTCGCGTCCCGGCGGACGACGCAGCAGCAGGGATAATTCGCGGTAGATTTTGGCGTGGGTAGCCAGATCGTCGTAGACCACCAGGGTGTCGCACCCCTGTTGCATCCAGTACTCGGCCACGGCGCAACCGGCAAAGGGCGCCAGATGTTGCAGGCCCGGAAGACTGCTGGCTTCGGCCACGACAACCGTGGTGTACTCCAGGGCATCGTATTCGCGCAGAAGCTCGATAGTACTGATGACCGTGGAGCGTTTCTGTCCAATCAGTACATAGACGCAATAGACGTCCTTGCCACGCTGATTGATGACTGTATCCAGCGCGATCGAGCTGCGGCCCAGGCCCTCATCACCGATGAGCAACTGGCGTTGACCTTTGCCGATGGGGATCAAGGTGTCGACGATCTTGATACCCGTGTACAGCGGCGTATGGACGAAATCGCGCGCGACAATCGGCGGTGAGGCGACTTCCAGTGGCTGCCAGCGGGCGTAGGTTGGGCGTGTGCCGCCGTCCAGCGGCGTGCCCAAGGGATCGATGACGCGTCCGAGCAGGCTGTCGCCTGCCGCTATGCTCAGGGGTCGGCCGGTGAGTTCCACACGGGTGCCAGCCCCCAGCGCTTCGGTCTCGTGCAGTAATACGGCACCGATCAACGTTTCGGTCAGATCAAAGACCATGGCACGGCTGCCATCTTCGAAACTCAGGATATCGTCCATAGCGGCGGAGGGGAGGCCGCTAATCCAGGCGATGCTGTCGCCCACCGAGACAACACTGCCGCGCTCGGATACTCGCAGGGCCGGCCGGTAGCGCTTTAACCAATCCGCCTGGCGTTCGAGCAGGCTGTCTTTCACGTCAGGTGTGCTGGGCATTACGGGAAAATTCCGCAAAGCTTCCGAGTTCGTCCTGGAGATTAGCGCCGAGCACCCAGGCGCCGACGGTGATGCGCACGCCGGCCAGAAGCCCAGCATCCTGTTCAAAATGTAGTGGAAGGTCCGCTCCGGTTGTTGCATTCAACGCCTTCTGGAGTTTCTGGCGCTGGGTGTCTGAAATCGGGAAAGCACTGGCAATGACAATCGCTTCCGAGCTTTGACCCCACCTGTTGTGCAATGCGGCGATCCGTTCGGCCGATAATTGTGGCAGCTCATCTATAACCAACTCTAACAGTTTTGCTTCCAGTTCCGGGCCGGCGGCTTGCCCAAGTACGCGGGAGGCAAAACGGGTGGCCTGGATCAAAGCGGTTTCTTCGGCTTTATGCAGGGCATCGGCCTGACGCCGGGCCTCTGCGATCCGGGTCTTCTCTCTTTCCTGTTTCAGTTCCGATTGCAACGCAGCCAGTCGTCGTGCGCGTTCTTCTTCGATTTCCTTCGCGAGCCGCTCGCGCGCCTGTTGCCGCTCCTGTTCCCAATCGGCCAGCCGGTCGCGGTACTGGGCTTGCAGGGCTTCGGCATCATCGTGCAGCGTTTTGGCGTCGGACAGGTTTTTTTCAATGCCGGCCCGGCGCCGAGCGAGGACATTCAGTACCGGCCGGTAGAAAAACCGCTTCAGGATCCAGACCAGAACCAGGAAGTTGACGATCTCGAGTACAAACGTCGACCAGTTCAGTTCCACCGCTACTCACCTTGCATCGTGGTTGTTGCCTTGCCGCGAATCATCATGCGCGACTATGTGAGCAAATATTCAAGTAGCGGGTTGCGGAATAGCACGATGAGCACCACGACCAGCACGTAGATCGCCAACGATTCAATCATCGCCAAACCGATAAACAGTGTGCGCATAATGGAACGTTCCGCCTCCGGTTGCCGTGCCAGAGCATCCATGGCGCGTGCAATGGCCCAGCCCATGGCGATGGCGGGCAGCATGACTCCCAGGGCAATACCGATGGTTGCAGCGACCGTAGAGGCCAGGATAAAAGTGGACAGGTCGGGCATGGCTTACTCCTTTTTATTTTGCCGGAGTTGTTGGGATTGTAACCCCCCGGCGACGTAGATCAGTGCCAGCATACCGAAGATATAGGCCTGTACGAATGCTTCGACGATATGCAGCATCAGGATAGGGATAGGTGCCAGGAAGCCAGCGACCAGCAGAATCAGCAAAGCGGTCATCTCCAGGCTCATGATATTGCCAAACAGGCGCACCGCCAGTGCGATTGTACGGGTGACTTCACTGATCAGGTGAAACGGCAGCAGTATCGGGCTGGGTGTCAGGTAGTGACGCAAATAGCGCTTGAGTCCTTGGGCGCGGATGCCGAACCAGTGCACCGACAGGAACACCAGGATTGCCAGCGCGGCGGTAGCGGACAGATCGCGCGTCGGTGAGTGTACACCCGGAATCAGTCCACTGAGGTTAGCGATCACCAGGAATACCCAGAGAGTTCCTATAAAAGGCATCAGTTGCTGTGCCTGTTGGGGTGCGACGGCAGCGACAGCCTGTTCTATGCTGGCAACCACCCCTTCGAGGGCTGTCTGCAGTGGACCCGGTTCTGTGGCTAAATGCTGGGTGGTAACCCAGGCGAACAGGCCAAGCACTCCCATTAGCAGCCAGGTGGTGACGACGGTGGAGGAGATTGCAACCGGTCCGATTTGAAACACCACGTCGGCGAGAATGTCGCTGCCTTCCATTCCTGGCTATTCTCTTATAAGAAAGTAAACATTGAACATACCCATGATAACACCCAGCAGGATGAGGCTCACGGTCCAGCGGATGGAGTAGCCTGCCACCAGACGATCAAGCCAGTTCCCCAGGTAAGCGCCACCCACCACCGGCAGCACAAATACCAACCCTAGTGTGCCGATAAAAATTGTTTGCGACATCAAATTGGAACGCTCGCGCTCCGCTTTCTTCATGCGTTGTGCCTGTCGCTCAACCCGTTTTCGCAGTTCATCATGATGCTGCTGCATATGGCTATCCACCTTTTTGGCCTAGATCCCACAGGCGCTTGAGTAACGATTTCTCCATGCGCCGCAGGCTTTCCCGGGTCGTATGCAACTGTTGCTCTTCGGTGAGCAATTGCTCTTGTAGCGCTTCACTGATGCGCGTGTAATCATCATCGCGCAGGTAGCGGCGTGTGCTGAGCGTAAGCACGTTGTTGAAGAAATAGAGCACGGCGCCCGGCATCGCCAGGTATTGCCAATTTGTGTCATCAATGCGAAAGTGCGCCAGTCCGGTAACGAGTATTGTCATCACGCGGCTGTGATCGGGTAGGATACCGAAGCTACCAGAAGCGTCTTCTCCGACGAAGGAATTCACACCATCAATGCGCTCGGAACGGGACGCATCCTGGAGTAACAGGGTAAAGGTAGTCATTGCTGCGCTTCCTGCATCGTGCCGCGCATGTAACAGCGATCCTCCGGCACGTCATCGTAACCTCCCCGCAGAAAGGTTTCGCAATCCTCCAGTGTTTGTTCCAGGGATACCGACACACCTGCGATGCCGGTATGTGAGGCGGTGGTCTGGAACGGTTGGGTGAGATAGCGTTGTAGCTTGCGCGCGCGCATGACAATCACGCGGTCCTTGGCAGAAAGTTCCTCGATACCCAGCATGGTGATGATGTCTTCCAGTTCCCGGTAGCGGGCGAGGTGTTCGCGGACGCCTTCGGCGATGCTATAGTGACGCGAGCCCAGCGTGTGTCGATCCATAAGCTTACTGGTCGATTGCAAGGGATCCACCGCCGGGTAGATGCCTTTGCCCGCCTGGCTACGGGATAGAATCACCGTCGTGTCCAAATGACTGAGAATGGTGCTGACCGCCGGATCGGTCATGTCGTCTGCGGGGACGTACACCGCCTGCACAGAGGTAATCGCACCTTGCCGTGTCGATAGTATACGATCCTGCATCTCTGCCACCTCGGTGGTCAGGGTAGGTTGATAGCCGACCGTGGCCGGCATACGCTCCAGCAGGCTCGAGACCTCGCTGCCCGCCTGCACGAAGCGGAAGATGTTGTCCATGACGAACAGTACTTCTCTCTGCAGGGTATCGCGCAGGTATTCGGCGTAAGTCAGTGCCGACAGCCCGACGCGAAAACGCACGCCGGGCGATTCGTCCATCTGTCCGAACACCATCAGTGTCTGCGGAAGCACACCGGCCTTGTCGATTTCGCGCCACAGCTCATGCCCTTCGCGAATGCGCTCTCCCACACCGGCGAATACGGACACACCCTTGTGCAGTCTAGCCACCGCCCGCAAGAATTCCATAATAAGCACCGTCTTGCCCACACCGGCGCCGCCAAACAAGCCGGTTTTACCGCCTTTGACGAACGGGCACAGCAGGTCGATGACCTTGGTGCCAGTTTGCAGCACCTGCCCGACACCCACCGCCTCATTAAGGGGTGCCGGTCGTGTGTGAATGTTGCGAAATGCTTTTTCCGGTAACGGATCTCCACCGTCGAGCGGTTCACCAAAAAAGTTCAACACTCGGCCCAGACAATCCGGTGAGACAGGGACATGCAGTGGCGCTCCCGTGTCGTAGACCGGCATGCCGCGACGCAGACCCGCGGAACGATGCAGTGTGATAGCGCGGGTGCGCTGCTCATCAAGGTGCTGGTGAACTTCGAACAAATAGGTTTCGTGATCGAGGTGTGTGCACAATGCTTGGCGCAAAGAGGGCAGTCGGTCACAAGCAATGACGACAACCGGGCCGTGGACTTCAGTGATTATGCCGA
>Ga0316198_10002524_pt1 | contig 11042 bp, 7 predicted proteins | sample OudBieAanoxic_MG_FD_204935 | JGI IMG/M metagenome (GOLD analysis project Ga0316198, IMG submission 204935) | Coastal sediment microbial communities from Oude Bieten Haven, Netherlands - site A anoxic | ecosystem: Environmental > Aquatic > Marine > Coastal > Sediment | place: Netherlands... | reverse complement strand
CTCCATATGTTATACCGTCCTTCTCGATTTGTTCAACTTTTCGCGGCTTCCCTTACCGTTTTTGTTTGCGTACAATGCCGGCAAGCAGCCCCGGAAACGACCCCTACGGGCTATGTAGCTGAAAAGGCCATGGTGGTTTCTGCCCGAAAGGAAGCCTCAGAAATTGGGGTGCAAATTCTTAAAAATGGCGGAAATGCTTTCGATGCCATGGTGGCGACAGAACTGGCCCTCGCCGTAGCCTATCCTTTTGCCGGAAATCTGGGTGGCGGAGGTTTTATGGTGTACCGCAGGGCAAACGGAGAAATCGGATCTTTAGATTACAGAGAAAAAGCACCCTTGACGGCCCATAAAGATATGTACCTGGATTCTCTGGGGAACGTGATTCCCGGGATGAGTACCATAGGAGCCACGGGTACTGGTGTACCTGGAACTATAGCCGGAATTTTCGCGGTTCACGATCGCTTTGGAACCCTGCCGATAGCTGAGATCATTAAACCGGTGATCGATCTGGTAGAGAAAGGTGTAGTCGTCACTGAAAAACAGTCGAAACGACTGGAGAAATATCGTGAACAGATCATTGAAGTGAATGGGGATAATACATTGTTTTACAATGAATGCAAAACAGGAGATACATTGGCTTATCCTGCTTTAGCTAATACGCTAAAGCGCATTGCACTCCATGGTCGGGATGAGTTTTATACTGGTGAAACGGCCCGAATACTTGCGCGTTTTATTCAGGAAAAAGGTGGTTTTGTCACCGAAGAGGATCTCGCAAAGTATCAGGCCCGATGGCGGGATCCGATCGTATTCACCTATAAAGACCTGCGCATCATTTCCATGAGTCCACCGAGCAGCGGAGGAGTCACTATGAATCAGATTTTAAAGATGATGGAGCCCTTTGACCTGGGAGCCTATGGGCACAACTCCGCTGAAGCAATTCAACTCTTTACGGAAGCCGCACGTCGTGCCTACGCCGATCGTAATTATTTCCTTGGCGACCCCGATTTTGTTGAGATCCCGCTTGATGAACTCCTGAGTGAATCCTATTTAAGCGAACGTATGGGCAACTTCAGTTTTGATCAGGCCACGTCCTCTGATGCCGTTTCCCACGGTGCGGTCGAAATAATGGAGAGTGAGGAGACCACCCACTACTCCATTGTAGACGCCCAGGGCAATGCAGTCTCGGTCACCACCACACTCAATGGTGCGTATGGATCTAAACTCTATTGTGATGAACTTGGTTTTTTCCTTAATAATGAAATGGATGATTTCAGTTCAAAACCCGGAACGCCCAATATGTTTGGGCTTATTGGAGCAGAAGCCAATAGCATTGCTCCTGAAAAAAGAATGTTGAGCAGCATGACCCCGACCATTGTCGAAAGGGACGGCGCGCTCTGGATGGTTGTGGGTACCCCTGGAGGCTCGACCATTATTACAGCGGTCACTCAGACCATTCTCAATGTATATGAATTCGGGCTATCCATGCAGGAGGCCGTAAATGCCCCAAGATTTCATCACCAATGGCTCCCGGACATAGTAACCTTCGAAAACGAGGGGTTTTCGAAATCTCTGAAGGATAGTTTAAGGGGCAAAGGGTATCAGATTAATGAAGGACGGACGCCTATTATCGGAAAGGTCGATGCAATCCGGGTGATCGAAGGGGGACGCCTTGAAGGCGGTGCTGACCCCAGGGGAGATGATCATGCAGTGGGCTATTGATTAAAATCTGAAAGCCTGTATTTGTGAATTAGTATTTGCCAGGCGGAATCACCACACTTCTCCAAAATCCTTTCCAAATAAGCTAATTAACCCCGTCTGGGTTCCCTTCTCGTGCGTAAACAAAGGGGCTGCCCCGGTGTAATCCTCTCTAAAAATGTCTTTTTGAGAAACCCCGACTAAGAAAGTGGACAACAATCCTGCGCGCATAAATCCGGGAGTGGTTCTTATGAAACGCCCAGCTTTTCCTTGAGTTCTTCCATGGACTGTTTCAGCTCGCGCAATAATCCATTTTCCGTATTTGTTTCAATGCCAAAGGTGATTTTACTGCTGACCAGCCACACCTCCTGTATATCTTCTGTGTGTATTTCGTAGGGCGAATAAGAGGCGTTGAGGGAAATAAGACGTACCCGGTCAGATCCGGGAATTTTTTCCATCTTCTTAACAACCACAGCATCCTTCAAAACAATGACATAAAACCGATTGGGATTGATATCATCCCAGTTTTCTATACCCCTGGCAAGAACCCAGTCTTCCGGCTTTAAATTGGGGAGCATACTGTCGCCCTCAACCTGAAAACCCCGGTATGAGGCATTCCGGAATTGTGGAAGCGGCAGGTCAAAAGCGGGAAGCTTGCGATACCAGCTGGTATCCTGAATATTTTGAGGGTACCCGGCCGCCGCTTTCGCATTCACCAGAAGAATATTCTCTTTTTCCGCCGAATCGACGCTTACCACCTTGGGCATTACACTCACTGAATCCGTATTCAAATAGCGTTTATTACTCTCCCCGTAAAGCCAGAGCGGATTGATGCGATACAATCGCAGCAATTCTGAGACCACCTTTCCCGTTAATCGGGTTCGCCCGCGCTCGATATCTGCGGTAGTACTGGATATCCCAAGATTTTCAGCGAATTCGGCCTGGGTAAACCCCAAATCCCTGCGCACCTCGGTGAATCTTTTAATAACTATTTCGTTTTCCATATCTGTCGCTAATCTTTGAATTGGAGCCCCCTGGGCTATCAAATGTATTAAAAAATGGAATTAATCCTAAATATAATATGGAATATTTCCTAATTATGGCTTTATTCCATATATTTGGATATATTCCTATATCATGAAGCCACATACTTATTTTTTATTTGACGGTAGTTTCGCAGGATTTCTCAATGCGATTCAAAGGGGTTTTGAGGAATCCCACAACAGGATTTTATTCAACCCTTCAGAAAGCACGGACACCCTTCCCCTTTTCGGGCCTGGAGTGAAAATTGAAACGGACACCCGAAAGGCGAAGCGTTTATGGGAAGATTTAGGGCTATTGGGGACCGAAATACAAAAACGGGTGTATTACAGTTTTCTGCATGAAAATGCAAAACTCCAATCTGAGATCTATCAGTACGTGGCCTACCTTTTTTGCCCGGATATCGAGGGGATAAAGCCTTTGGGTATTCAAGCGGGGAAACTACTGGAAAAAGCAGTGCGCGAAGTAACCCGGGAACGCCGCGAGCAGGAGCGGAAATTAAATTTTAGAACCCATGCGGATGGGCTATGGTACAGTGAGGTTCGACCAAAACACAATATACTTCCGCTCTTATCCAGATATTGCAGATCTCGTTTTCCATCCGATCCGTGGTTCGTGGTAGACACCGGACGTAAAAAGTCACTAAGCGCGGTATCCGGAAAGCTTACACTGACCCCCTGCCTCGAGCATACGCAACAGGAATCCAATACATTAAAAAGACTTCATAGGGAAGTCGACACCACTAATGACGTAAATACATCCTGGAATGCAACCCCGGACTACGCCAAAATTACCGATGTCAAAAATCGGAGAACGCAAAAATGGGGGGCAGACTGGGGGCAACAGGCCGTTTAAGGAGATTGAATCGTTACGCTTTTGAACTGCGTTCGCCTACAAATTGATCACTCTTGTTTTTAAAGAGAATATTAAAAGTAGTCAGGCTCCCATAGATACGTGTAATATACTGTTGAAGATCCACCTTTTCCTGATCGTCCAGGCGGTCACTGGAGTTAATTTTTTGTTCCATCACCCTCAGGCGATCACGAACCATAACTATTTTATGAAAGAAAGCACTAATTCCGATTTCTTTTGGGGTTAAGTTTGGATCTCCCGGCTGCAGGACTATATTTCCGCCCTTCCATTTATCGGAAAGAGGTACAAGGGTCGTTACATCACTCCATTTCCTGAGAATATCTGTCAGTATAGTTTCCACTTCAGAAAAACTAATCGAATCCACTTCGTCGCGAATGGCTTCAATAACCTCAAAATCAGAGCCTATGTCAATGGTTTCAATGCCTGAATCCAAAAAAGAAACCCAATAATGATCTGAACTTACATTGATTACTACACCTTTACCGTAATCAGAATGTGAAATACGCGATCCAATACCTAATAGTTTCATAACTCCGTGTTTTGGGACCTAAATTAAGACGCGGATTTATAATAGCCAACAAAAACCAAGGCTGCTTCCTATTTACATGCCAAAATCGTAATTTTGCAACTTGCTAAAATCATGAAGTTTCCCAACGATCAAATTATCGCAGTGCAGGGTGCCAGGGTTCATAACCTGAAGGATGTTGATGTTGAAATCCCCCGGGAAAAACTCGTAGTGATCACTGGACTTTCCGGCAGCGGCAAGTCCTCCCTTGCGTTTGACACCATATATGCCGAAGGACAAAGACGCTATATCGAAACTTTTTCGTCTTATGTAAGGCAGTTTTTAGGCAGTCTTGAACGTCCGGATGTGGATAAGATTGACGGACTTTCTCCTGTTATAGCGATTGAACAGAAAACGACTTCCCGCTCACCGCGTTCCACGGTTGGGACTATTACTGAGGTTTATGATTTCCTGCGTCTGCTTTTTGCCAGGGCCTCAGATGCCTACAGCTACAACACTGGCAAAAAAATGGTCAGCTATACCGATGAACAGATCCGCGATCTGATTGTTTCGGACTACGAGGGAAAGCGGATCAGCATTCTCGCACCGGTGATCCGATCCCGGAAAGGGCACTACAGAGAACTGTTTGAACAAATAGCGAAACAGGGGTATGTTAAAGTGCGGGTAGACGGGGCCATTGCCGATCTTGAAAAAGGAATGAAAGTGGACCGGTATAAAACCCACGATATTGAAATCGTGATAGACCGCTTACAGGTCGCGAATACTCCCGAAATCCTCAAGCGATTGGACGAAAGTATCCGAACTGCCATGTACGCCGGGGACGACGTCCTGATGATTCTTGAAGAACAAACGGAAACCCCGAGGTATTTCTCCAGAGATCTGATGTGTCCGGAAACCGGAATTTCATATCCGGTACCGGAACCCAATACCTTTTCATTTAATTCCCCGAGGGGGATGTGCGATACCTGTAATGGCCTGGGCCATATCTATGAAGTTAACCCCGGGAAAATTATTCCCGATCCTGCGGTATCGATTAAGGCCGGAGGGATCGCTCCCCTGGGGGAATACAAAAAATCCTGGGCGTTTAAACAGCTGGAAACAATAGGTCTCAAATACGGTTTTCTTCTGGAAGATCCCATCGAGCGTATTCCCCCGGAAGCCCTGGACGTCATACTCAATGGCGGGAAGGAGGCCTTTGAGGTGGACTCAAAGACCTTGGGCGTTCGCAGAGCCTATCGCATAGATTATGAGGGCATTGCCTCCTTTCTGAAAAGTCAGTTTACGGATAGCAACTCCGTCCATATTAAGCGATGGGCCAAGGGGTATATGGACAAAATTAACTGTCCGTCATGCGGGGGAAGCCGATTGCGAAAGGAGGCCTTATATTTCAAAATTGGGGGTAATAATATTGCAGACCTCGCCGCCATGGATATAGGCGAACTTTCTGAGTTTTTCGATCATCTTTCCGGCAAACTCGATGGAGATCAAAAGAAAATAGCTGCCGAAGTAGTCAAAGAAATAAAAACCCGTCTTGCTTTCCTTCTGGACGTCGGTTTGGAGTATCTCTCTCTGAATCGCGGATCAAAAACCCTCTCCGGAGGGGAAGCCCAGCGTATCAGACTCGCTACCCAGATCGGTTCCCAACTTGTGGGCGTGCTCTATATTTTGGATGAACCCAGTATCGGATTGCATCAAAGGGACAACACGCGATTGATAAACTCCCTGAAAGCCCTCAGGGATGCGGGGAATTCAGTAATTGTGGTGGAACACGACCGGGACATGATAGAAGCTTCCGATTACGTCATTGATATTGGACCCCGGGCCGGGAAACACGGCGGGCAGATTATCTCTGAAGGACCTCCCCACCAATTATATGATCACCAAACCCTGACTGCAGATTACCTTAGCGGTCGAAAAACGATTGCGATTCCACCAGAACGGAGAACCGGAAATGGGGCGCATATCGTTTTAGAAGGTTGTACGGGGAACAACCTCAAGGATATTACTGCGAGTTTTCCTTTGGGCCAAATGATCGGTGTTACCGGAGTCTCCGGGAGCGGGAAATCCACGCTGATCAATGAAACCCTTTATCCCATTATGAATGCGCATTATTTTAATGGGGTTAAAAAACCAATGCCCTACAAGGCAATTCACGGCCTGGAGCATATCGATAAAGTAATCGACATCAATCAGGCCCCTATTGGAAGAACACCCAGATCCAATCCCGCTACATATACGGGCGTTTTTAGCGAAATTCGCTCGCTTTTTACAAAGACCACGGAAGCTTCCATCCGCGGTTACAAGCCGGGCAGGTTTAGTTTCAACGTCAAAGGAGGGCGGTGTGAAACGTGTCAGGGTGGCGGACTCCGGGTTATTGAAATGAATTTTCTTCCCGATGTTTATGTGGAATGCGAAACCTGTAATGGCAAGCGATTTAACCGGGAAACCCTTGAGATTCGGTATAAAGGCAAGTCTATTGCCGACGTCCTTGAGATGACCGTGGATGAGGCTGTTGAGTTTTTTGAACACATCCCCAAGATTTACCGCAAACTCAAAACGATACAGGATGTGGGGTTGGGCTATATTTCCCTCGGACAGCAAAGCACCACACTTTCCGGTGGAGAAGCCCAGCGGGTTAAACTGGCCACAGAACTCTCCAAAAGGGATACCGGTAAAACATTTTATATTCTGGATGAACCGACCACAGGACTGCATTTTGAGGACATTCGCGTTTTAATGGAAGTGCTCCACAAACTCGTGGATAAAGGAAATACCGTATTGATTATAGAGCACAATATGGATGTTATCAAAATCGTGGATTACATCATCGATATTGGATACGAGGGCGGACGCGGGGGTGGCCAGGTTGTTTGTGAAGGTACCCCGGAAGAAGTGGCTCAGGATACCCGGAGTTACACGGCCCGGTTTTTAAAAAGGGAACTCTTTCCCTCTGAAGTGATTGCCAATTGAAAGTAAGGCATACCATGCTGTCTTTCCTAGCGTTAAATAGGATACTATGAAGAAAGAACAACACCACAAAGGTTGGAACGAAATAAAGATCAACGATTCCTGGGCGATCTTTAAAATAATGGGGGAATTCGTCAGTGGCTATGAAAAGATGAGTGCCATAGGGCCCTGTGTCAGTATTTTTGGTTCTGCACGGACGAAACCCGACAATCCATATTATAAATTAACGGTCTCTCTTTGTCAGCAGCTCTCCCAATCCGGATATGGTATCATTACGGGAGGGGGGCCTGGAATTATGGAAGCCGGAAACAGAGGTGCCAGTATTGCAGGTGGGACATCGGTCGGTTTGAATATAGACCTTCCGTTTGAACAAAATGACAACCCTTATATCGACAGGGATAAAAGTCTGGATTTTGACTATTTCTTCGTCAGGAAAGTCATGTTTGTCAAATACGCTCAGGGGTTCGTCGTGATGCCGGGAGGCTTCGGCACCCTGGATGAGCTTTTTGAGGCCCTTACCCTTATCCAGACCGAGAAAATAGCGCAATTTCCCATCATCCTCGTGGGGACTGAGTTCTGGTCCGGACTCCTGGACTGGATTAAGAGCACCATGCTCGAAGCCGGAAATATTTCCCCTGAAGACCTCGATTTAATTCGATTGGTCGATACGGCCGAAGAAGTGGTGTCCCTAATTGATTCTTTCTATAAAGGACGCATGCTGGCTCCGAACTTCTAATACATGAAACCCGATCTGGCATATTCCCCGGTGCTTCGGTTTATTGGGATACTCTGTTTGTTTCTCAATGCTCCTGCCGCGCTCTATGGTCAGCACCAGAATAAAATTATCGCAACCCTCGATCAGGAAACCAAGATCATTGAAATCCAGCAGGAGTTCACCTATGTCAACGATTCTGACGACACTCTTGAAGAACTGTTCTTTAACGACTGGGCGAACTCCTATTCCAATAAAACAACTGCTCTGGCCAAACGGTTTTCCGAGGAATTCAGGAAATCCCTTCATTTAGCCAAAGACTCAGAAAGAGGAATTACAGATATACTCGCCGTTTCCGATGAAGAGTATCGAAATGTCTCCTGGGAACATCTGCCGGGAAGTGATATCATTCGTTTTACCTTGAATACACCCCTCAGGCCGGGAGCTAAAGCTAAATTTTTCCTAACCTACACCGTCAAACTACCTCCGAACAAATTTACGCCTTACGGATATGGCACCGATGGAAGTTATTACCTGAAAGACTGGTATCTGACCCCGGCTGTCTACGATTCGATCTGGAACCTGTATTCCAATAAAAACCTGGAGGACTTATACACCGGAATCACGGATACCGATATAAATTTCATCTTTCCCGACTCTCTTTATCTCGGTACGAATTACGTCGACCTGAGCCTTACAAGTTTTCCCGGAAATCAATTTGTAACCCTGAAGGGGGTAGGGCGAAAAAGCTGTGACATCATCCTCAATACCACAAAGCCTTTTAAAAAACACGTAACGTCCACTCTTTTTGTCGTCACAGATATCCGGTCTCAGAAGTACAGTGAGATTCTACAGGGGATTTCCATAGAGCGTATCACCCGCTTTATTTACGAGAACCTGGGGGACTTTCCATATGAACAACTCCTGGTAAGCGAAATCGACTTTAATAAGAACCCCCTTTATGGGCTGAGCCAGCTACCCTCCTTTATCCGTCCGTATGACGAAAAATTCCAGTTCGAGCTCAAATTCCTGAAGACGGCCTTAAACAGTTATTTAAAGGAAACCATATTCCTCAACCCCCGAAAAGACAAGTGGATTACCGACGCGATTATCAATTATCTGATGATCATGTATGTCGATTCGTTCTATCCGGATCAGAAACTGCTGGGGAAACTTTCAAAGAGTTGGATCCTGCGGGGTACTTATCTGGCAAAAATGGGTTTTAACGACCAGTATTCCTTCCTCTACATGTGGATGGCGCGAAGAAATCTGGATCAGGCCCTGAATACTTCCAACGATTCGCTGATTAAATTCAATCAAAAAATAGCCAATACCTACAAGGCGGGTCTGGGCTTGTCTTATGTCGATGCCTATTCTGGCGGTGGGGTTGTCGACCCTGCTATTAAGGATTTCTATGAAAATTATAAATTGAAGGATGTAACTCCCCAGGATTTTGAACGCACCTTAAAAGCTTTTTCACCTAAGGATATTGACTGGTTCTTCAGAACGTATGTCACTACCAGTGATCAAATCGATTATAAAATTAAAAGAGCGGACAAAATCAATGATTCCATTCAGGTAACCATTGAAAATAAAACCAATACCGAAGTGCCCATTTCGCTCTTTGGTCTGCGTAATGATACAGTGATCTCGGACTACTGGTTTAAGAGTTTTACCGAAGCTCAGACCTTTCAGATTCCCGATCTGGGGGAAAAGCGTCTCGTGCTGAATTACGACCAAAATATTCCGGAATTCAGCCAAAAGGATAACTGGAAGTCTATGGGTGGATTTTTGTCCTCCAATCGGAAATTGAAATTTCAGTTCTTCAGAGATGCCGAAAACCCATATTACAATCAGGTGTTTTATATGCCGGTAGTGGACTTCAACATTTACGACGGTTTTGCCCCCGGAATTCGCCTGACCAACAAAACGTTGATTCAACGCCCCTTTCAATTTAATTTTGTTCCACAATACGCCATACGTGAGGATGCGTTGGTGGGGAGCGGTTCCTTAATCTACAGGCACTATCACGGAAAGAGCGGGTTTTATGTGACGAATTACTCTCTAAGAGGCTCTTCGTTTCACTTTCAAACCAACTCGAGATATTCGACCATTACCCCTGCCGTGAGTTTCGGATGGCGCCCTGACGATTTAATCCCAAATATCCGGAGCAGCCTCTTGATGCGCTATGTAAACGTATTCCGGACGATAGACCCCAATCTGGACCTGGAAACAGATCCGGATTACAGTGTATTGAACTTCAGATATAAATATCTCAATAACAATATCGTCAATTTTTTCTCCTGGTTCGCTGATGCCCAGCATTCTGCCGATTTTACCAAGGTTGCTGTCAATGTGGATTACAGAAGACTGATGATCAACAACAGCCAGGTCAATCTCAGGTTTTTTGCGGGTGCCTTCCTTCGGAATGATACGGATTCGGATTACTTCAGTTTTGCATTGGACCGACCTACGGATTATCTTTTCGATTTAAATTACCTCGGGCGTTCAGAAGATTCGGGACTCGCGAGTCAGCAAATTATCATCGCTGAAGGAGGGTTCAAGTCGCAACTTGAAAATCCTTTTGCCAATGAATGGCTCGTCACCGGGAATGCCAGTTTTAGTTTATGGAGATGGATCGAGGCCTACGGGGATATCGGATTTTTGAAAAACGAAGGCGTACCTGCGCGCTTTGTCTATGACTCGGGTATACGTTTAAATCTGGTGACGGATTATTTTGAGCTCTACTTTCCGCTGTATTCGAATAACGGGTGGGAAATAGCGGGGCCGAATTACAACGAAAGGATTCGTTTTGTAATCACCTTAAGCCCCAGGACCTTAACGGGTCTCTTTACCCGGAAATGGTTCTGAATTTAATACATTCTCAGTTTTTATTTATTTTGTAAGGTGTATTGACAATTTTTTTCGCATAAGTAGGTTTTTATTGTGAAATCGCTAATGTCACACTTCCAGTGTATTGCACGAATCGACTTCCTTTAGTACCTTTGATATAAACCCTTCCGGCGGATGAAAGTTGAATTAGACCCTGAAAAAGACCTCTCCTTTAACGACTTCAAAACACAAATACTTGAGGACTATCGCATTGCCGTTCTCAGCAGGGAGTGCAGTATGCTCGGGCGCCGCGAAGTACTGACCGGCAAGGCTAAATTCGGAATCTTCGGAGATGGTAAGGAACTTCCACAGTTGGCCATGGCGCGGGCTTTTAAA
>Ga0316198_10002523_pt1 | contig 11047 bp, 5 predicted proteins | sample OudBieAanoxic_MG_FD_204935 | JGI IMG/M metagenome (GOLD analysis project Ga0316198, IMG submission 204935) | Coastal sediment microbial communities from Oude Bieten Haven, Netherlands - site A anoxic | ecosystem: Environmental > Aquatic > Marine > Coastal > Sediment | place: Netherlands... | reverse complement strand
GAGAGGATTTTATTTTATACAGATGATGTGGGAAATGGACTAAATAAAATAGAAGAGGGAGGAGATAAGGTTGTATATAACTGGAATGGAGGACCATCGAACACAAATGGGGTGATATTAAACTATGATAAAGTTATGTTTAGAATTATCAAGATGCCTGAAAATAAAGTTATAACAGAAAATATCAATTATACAGTTGGAGAAAATACTCATACAGCAGAACTACCAATATATTATTGGAATCCATATAAGAAGACTAATCCTATAAATTATTTGGATCCTGAAAAGATGATAGATATAGGAGATGGGCAGGATAGTGAGGGAAGTTTGAAGATGGAGGCCTTTCTATTTGAGAATACAAATAATTCTTATAATGAAAATTATGTAGATATAATAATGGATGCTGGTTCAGATAAGGAAATGACATTCTCAAATGCTGTAATATCATATGAAGCTGCCAATAAAAACCTAAGATTGATAGGCTTATCTATAGGAGAATATATCGTGCAGCTTTATACAGTAAAAAGGGGTCATGATGGAACTTATAAGGTTATTACCTATGAAAATCAAGATACATTTGTGATGGATATTCCGGAGATAGCCAGTGAAGAATTTGACAAGGAAAATAACATACATAAGATAGATTTTATAACTACTGGTACAAGCAGTGGAGCTATTCAAGTGAATGTAAACTTTATTACTAAGATGGAAAGAGAGATAAATTTAACGGCAGATAACCTCCAATCGGTTGGTATGCCAGCTTTCAAATTATCGGAAAAAAATGAGGGAACGGGAGAAGTACAGGGAAGTGGAGAGTATAGTCAAATAAATATAAAGGAATCGGATCAAAGGAGGTTTTTATTCCCTTTAGATGTAGTATTTGTAATAGATAATTCGGGATCTATGCAAAATGAGATAGATGCAGTAAAGGATGGCTTATCAGCTTTTGGTCAGGAACTCTATGACAGGGGATTTGATGTGAAATATAATTTAATTACCTTCGGTCCGAGACAAAATAGTGATAGGATAGGAGATTGGGCTGCCAAAATATCCAGCTATTATGATAGCAATTATATGGCTATCTATAAGGAAAAATGGTTTGATGGAGGAGATATTGGTGGGAACTTTGATAACCAAAGAGCAAAAGAGCTGGCAGAATTAAAAGATGCTTTTACTAAGATAAGTGCAAGTTCTGGCTATTATGGAAGTGAGGAAAATAGTGCTTGGGGAATTCACTACGCCATCGAGAAACTCCGTGCCAATGGTAGATATTTAGGTTATTCAGGGGAAATAACAGATGAGACCAGCAGTGGGTATATGCCGTCTCAAAAAATGATAATATTCTTAACCGATGAAAATATGGATACAGGTTATATTGGTAGTTTGGGATATAGGTCGGGAGATGTCCTACAAAAATTATACAATAAATTGAACACTACCTATAATGGAATGGCTGATAATATTAACTTGACGGGGTTATTCCATCTAAGGAGAAGGGGAAATGCAGCAAATAGGGCAAGTAGAAATTTAGAATTTTATGAATTGGTGCCGGACTTAGAATATAAGTATACCAATGGAAGAAATATTTCTTATTGGGAAGAATGGGACGATCAACCGACTCCTATAAGAGGAATAGATCCAGCAGATAGAGGAAATGTGTACCATACAGATTTTAAATATTATAATACAGGAAATAATTTCTTCATGTATGAGATGGGATCTAACGGAGAGCACATAGGAGGTGCTCTTCAGAGTGCAATCAGTAATATAGGGATCATTCAAAGATGGGAACTGTCTTATCTCACTCCATTTAATGAATATGATGGAACCACTAGAACTATTGATTTTAAGTTGATAGATGTAAGTGGAAAGGATGGCACACCAATATCCAAAGAAATCAGAGATCTAGATGAATATGAAGATAAACAATATGTGGTACAGGAAGAAAAATTAGTTGTAGAGTTTAAAGATCCGACTGGAACATCACCTAGATTGAGTATAGTAGATGGTAAAGGAATTATAACATTCTTGGCTAAATCCAGGTATCATGAGATAGACAGCAGTGGGGAAACGGTAATAATAGAAGACGTCATCAAGGATCGTAGTTTGAATGTATTAAAAACAGATGGTACTCTATTATTCAGCAGAAGTACAGATGAAATAGCTATGACCCTATCGGAAGATGGATGGTCACCCATTAAAATAACTAAGGTAAATCTAGAAACAATGTTAGATAACAGGGCAGAATCTTGGGTAGGGGTAAAAAATCTTCCAATAGGAACTGATCCTGTAAAAGAAATACTAAGTTATATCGACAAGGTAAAATATAGGATAGATGGATCAAACAACTATGAGATATGGCTAAAAAAATCTGAGGTGGATGGATTGATAGCTAATGATCTAGGAGATAATCCATCAGTACCTTATTTTAACTTAGTAATAGCTGGTTCTCCTACACGGGTAGATGAAGAATATTTTAAAGGTTTGATGGGAGACAGATCCGATGCATGGTATGAATTAAAAAATAGTTCCACCGACCTTAATTTATTTACAGGGATATCAAGTGATGATTTTGAAAAATTAGATGGGACTAGGTATAGGATCAGATTAGGTGACTTGGATCTAAAGGAACTCCTAGAAAGCACTAGTGGAGACGATGTAGAACTCAAAATAAGTAAGACGAAGTTGGAAGCTATAGATGGAGATTCGACTAATTTTGAGGATTTTGGTCAGCAGGGCTGGTATGAATTTAATGTAGTTTTAACAGATATAGAGATGCAGATATTGAGGGATGCAGAGTTAAATGGAACCCCTATAGAATATATTGATCTAGAAGCTACAGCAGTTACCGATCTGTTTACTCAAACTAAAGTTTTAGAAGAGGTAGCGGTAGATGTGATACCACCAAAGATCGTGGAAATAACTGTAATTGACCAGACATTAAGAAAATTTTTGAAATCAGTGAAAGTACTTGATGATACTTTGCTATTTACAAATACAGAAGCTGAAAATTATTCCGGATATACAGCTATTAATGAGGGTGAGTTAGGACAACTTATAAAAAATGCTGGAAGTCATGTGAAGACAGGGGACCTGTTAGATATTACTCTAATAATTGAAGATAAAAACTTAACTGAAAATGATATCTATATCGGTATAGATGAGTTAGGGTGGAAGGTACCTGATATAACCGATGAATCGACTACCGATATCAACAGGTTTAAACTTAGCTGGATAGGGGTAGCAGCAGGAGGAATACCAGGGATCATAGAGATTGGGAATAGGATCGAGGACAGGTATGGAAATGTAGCAGATCAAAATTTAGGCATATTAAATATCGATATGACAGATATAGTACCTAGCAGAACAATTACAGATATTAATGATAATTCTATAAATGCTCATCCATCAGACGGCAAATATTATATGAAAGCTAATTATAACATTGAATTGGGAGGTACAGGAGATCTGTATCGTGCTGGGATAGTTGCTTTTAAATACGATAAAACTAAGTCAGATAACAAAGATGGAATACCGACATACCATCATTCAGAGAATGGTCTTTATACAGGAGGAACAAAAGAGACTGAATTTGAAATGGTGGTAGATGATACTCATAAAACAGATGGAGAGTATACAGGTAAGATCTATGGAATGAGTAAGAGTGGGAAACTAGTTGACATCACAGATTATTCAGACGATGATTTTGATAAAATATTGGATACAAACTACGCCAGTTCAACATTGAGTCAAACTACAATTATGATAGATACTGTAGAGCCGGTTATATCAAATATATCTATGGTAAACAGGACATTTATGGATGAATATGGGGTAAATAGTGTAGACAGCAGCGGCACTACCTATGTAAAAGATGGAGATGTAGTAGAAATCTCCTACAATATCAAAGATTTTAATATGTATTCTAAAGAGATGGCTAATGGTATCAAAGGCGGATATCTATTAGATTTAAAAGGGTATACTAATACAGTAGCTCCTCCATTAGGAACTATAAAAATATCTGAGGATACAAGTTTAGCGGATACCTATACTGTAACTTATACTTTTAGAATAACTGATTCTAGCCCAGATGAAACAGATATAAACTTTAGTTTAAAAGCCGAAGATAAGGCTGGAAATCAAGCAGTACAAGAAGAAATCATTGTCTTGGACAACAATAAGCCAAAAAGTATAGTATTAGAAGGTTATGAAGGGGTAAAAGGATGGGAAAATATAACTACCCAAAGAACTGGAGATAGCGGTATTTCTTCAGGTGGCTATAAATTCACCAAGGGAGGAGCAGTTTCTTTAATAAGTGATCCAATGATCTACGCTAAGGTTAGTGGGACAGGTGCAGATATAAGATACCTAAATGTAGAAAAAAATGGAACTATTGATCCATTACTCGATATCTTAGGGCAGACAAGTGAGATAAAGATAGACGGCAGTAATGGTGCTAAATTTGGCAGCGATACCATGAATATTGCCAAAGTTATCCCTATAAGTGTATCGGGAGTACCAGGAGATGAGATGGAGTTTAGATTTATTGTAGATACAAGGGTAAATACTTCCTACTTGCAAGGTGGGATTATCGGGAGTTTGACAGGTGGAAATATAAATATAGATCTGTCTTATTTAGAAGAGTTAGCGGGGATAGAGGGTTATAACTATGTTTTTGTTGTAGGAGGAAAGGTTGTGCAGCAAGGCGGAGAAGATAACCTCGATGGAGCTGGCTTTACAACGGTGCAAGGTGGATCCATAGCACGTACTATAGATATAGATACTTCGTTATTTGTAGGCGGATCCAGAGGGGATTTAACAATCACAGTTTGGGATAGACTGGGAAATGAAAAGATCTTTGAAAAAGCTTATTTTATACCGACAAAATCTCTGGGAGTTAAGGCTACTATAGAAGAGGAAATTAAACAAAGAGAGAGTAAGTTAAAGATAATTGGTGAAGGAACTAATGATAAATTTGAACTGGAAAGCAGTGTAGATAAGAGTAGTGAATAAAAGAAAAAAAGGAGTTTATCCGCCAATGATTAAACTCCTTTTTTAAAATTTTACAATCCCCCAAAAATAAGTAAATAAGAGCTAAGGGGTAGAAAAAAAAATCATTTATGATATAATATACAGAGTATAGAAAAAATAAGGAATGATATGAACAGAGGGGAAAATTATGGTAGTAGTAAAAAGAAGGCTGGGAATCGGAGAGATTCTAATACAGAAAAAGTTGATAACAAGAGAGGCTTTGGAAGAAGCCTTGGAAGAACAAAAAAAAACAGGGGAAAAATTAGGAGAAATTTTAATAGATCTGGGATATCTAGAGGAAGGAAACATACTAGATGCCCTGGGGGAACAAAATAAAGTAAATGTAAAAGTGATAGATGAAAAAGATCTGAAATTAGATGTATTGGCAATCTTACCAGAAGAGTATATGAAGGAAAAAATTATTTTGCCATTGCGGATAAATGGAAAAAAACTTATGATAGCCATGGAAAATCCAAAAGATACCTTTTTAATCGACGAATTGCAGATGAAAACCAACATGGTTATTAAACCAGTCCTGGCTATGAAATCCAATATAATGGAATATTTGGAAAAATATATCCATAAAAAAGATAAGAAAACAGAAACTCAAACAGAAAGTGTATTGGATGAATTGAATAAATTTGCAGAGGAAGACATAGAGATCGAGAGTAACTATAAAGATGAAGATATAGTCAGCAGTTTGGGATCGGATAGTGCACCTGTAGTAAAGGGTGTAAATGCTATAATAGTAAAAGCTGTAAAACTACAGGCCAGTGATATCCATATAGAACCCTATGAGAAGGAAATCAGAATAAGGTATAGATTGGATGGATTATTAATAACTGTAAAAAAAATGCCAAAGCATATTATGAACGCAATAGTTTCAAGGATAAAAATTATGTCTGATCTGGATATCGCAGAGAAAAGACTTCCCCAGGATGGAAGATTTAGGATAAAAATGGGCGATAGACAGGTGGACTTTCGTGTGTCTACATTAAAAACTATCCATGGGGAAAAGGTAGTAATGAGAATATTGGATAGAGGATCAGTGGAGTTAGATTTATTAAGTTTGGGTTATGATCAAAAAGCATTGGAAATAATAAATAGAGTGATTCAAAATCCATATGGAATTATATTGGTGACAGGACCTACCGGATCTGGAAAGTCCACTACTCTGTATTCTGTATTGGATAAATTAAACAAAGAGCATGTAAATATATCCACAGCAGAAGATCCGGTGGAGTATGAACTGGAAGGAATAAATCAGGTACAGTGCAAGCCAGAGATAGGACTGAGTTTCGCTGCTTCCCTTCGAAGTTTTTTGAGACAGGATCCGGATATCATAATGGTGGGAGAGATAAGAGATGGAGAAACAGCAGAAATTTCTATTAAAGCTGCTCTAACAGGACATTTGGTGCTATCGACTCTTCATACTAATGATGCACCCAGTTCTATACATAGACTATTGAATATGGGGGTAGAACCATTTTTGATTTCAGCCTCTGTATCTATGGTTATAGCTCAAAGATTAGTTAGAAAAATTTGTCCTCATTGTAAGGGGAAGGACGGAGAATTTGAAAATAAATTGCTGGCTATGAACCTGGATAAAAATGATTATGAAGGTATGAGTTTTCAGATAGGAGCTGGTTGTGATAAATGCAACAACACAGGCTACAAGGGTAGAAGTGTTATCTATGAGATAATGGAAGTGGACGATGAGATGAAAACTCTTATTTCCGGAGCTGCAACAAGTATAGATATAAAAGAGATGGCGGTAAAAAAAGGTATGGATACCTTGAGGGAGTCTGGGATGAAAAAAGTCATATTAGGAGTGACTAGTTTGGACGAAGTGATGAGAGTTACGCTGTCATAAAAAATAATAGACAGGAGTGTGGGTCATGTTATATAAATATACTGCCTTAGACAGTCGTGGTAAAAAAGTTAATGGAGAGATGGAAGCTAAGTCTCCTGTAGAACTTAGAAAAATGTTGAGACAGCAAAAATTAATTCTTGTAAAATCAACTAAAAAGACTAGTTCAAATATGAAAAGTGGAATGTTTCAAAGGGTAAAAGCTAAAGATATAGCAGTCTTTACAAGAGGGTTGTCTACCATGATAAATGCAGGAGTAGGTCTTATCAGATGTTTTGAAATTCTAGAAGCCCAGATTGAAAAACCTAAATTAAAAGAAGTAATTTCCCAAGTGAGGGAAGAAATAAGTGCAGGGATGCCCCTGGCGTCATGTTTAGCTAAACATCCTAAATATTTCGACAACCTATATATAAGTATGGTAAAAGCGGGAGAAGCATCAGGAATGTTAGACATGGTACTCCTAAAGGTTGCCACATCACTGGAAAAATCAGAAGAGATAAAAGGAAAGGTAAAGGGAGCGATGATTTATCCATCTATAGTATTTTTTACTGCTATGGTCGTAATGTTTCTTATGCTTGCCTTTGTAATCCCTAAGTTTATGTTGTTGTTCGAAGGAACAGGGGTAGAGATGCCTCTCCTTACTAGGATGGTTATGAGAGCCAGTGAGATTGCTTCTAAATATTGGTATCTATTCTTTGCAGGAGTAGGAGGAATTTTTTATGGGGTGAAAAAAGCTATGAAGACACCTAAGGGGAAGAGGTTTTTTGATGTTATATTATTAAAATTACCGCTCTTTGGAAACTTTATAAGAAAGACAGCCATGGCTAGGTTCACAAGAACTATGTCTACTCTTTTAAACAGTGGAGTAACGATCCTTATGGCCTTTGATATATCTGGTGATATTGTAGGGAATACACTGATCAAAGAAGCTATATTGGGAGCCAAGGATAGTATAAGAGATGGAGCCAGCATATATAAACCATTGGCAGACAGCGGACAATTCCCACCTATGGTAACGGATATGATAGAAGTAGGAGAAGAGAGTGGAGAGTTATCTGAAATTTTAGGAAAAGTAGCAGATTTTACCGAGATGGAGTTAGAGGAAGCTGTTCGAAATTTACTTTCAGCCTTTGAACCTCTAATAATTTTATTTATGGCAGTAGGAGTAGGAATTTTGATTATATCTATGTTCCTGCCGTTATTTAAGATGTCGGATATGGTGGGATAATGAAAAATATTATTTCTGTAAAAAATATCTCCTTGGATTATAAGGAAAGGGATATATTTAAAAAAATAAAAGGATCTAAAGGGAGTATAGGAATAGAAAATATCTCTTTCGATGTAAAGGAAGGGGAAATCTTTTCTATAATAGGGCTCAATGGAGCAGGTAAGACAAGTACACTAAAGTGTATTTTAGGATTAATGAAACCAGATAAGGGCGAGATAGAGGTATTTGGAAAAAAAGAATTGAAGAGGGGGGATTTTGAGAAGGTAGGTTATCTGCCAGAAATATCCTACTACCCCAAGAGCATGAAGCTCATAGATCTCATGAGGTATTACGGGGAACTCTATAATATCTCCAAGGGTGAATTGGATAAAAAAATAGATCAGATTTTAGAAAAAATAGGTCTGATCTCTAGGAAGATGGATAAACTGGATAAATTTTCCAAGGGGATGCTACAAAAGGTTGGGATAGCTCAGGCCATCTTAAATAACCCTAAGTTATTGTTTTTAGATGAGCCGATGTCAGGCTTAGATCCTCTAGCCCGAGAACTGGTGATAGAAATAATATTAGAATTAAAATCTAAGGGGACTACAATATTTTTTAATACTCATATATTAGAGGATGTTGCCAGTATAGCAGACAGGGTAGCTATAATTGATAAGGGGAAATTGGTAGAGGTATTGGATATGAAAAAAATCGTATTGGAACAGGATGATTTTTTGTTGAAAAATCATTTTATAAAAACAGTGTCTTCTCCATCTGCCTTTGAGGCACCTTACTCTTCGTAAAAAGGAAGGGGAGGAGAAAATTTTGATAGTAATAAAAAAGCTACAAAAAAGAAAAGAGAGGGTAAAAAGGAGAAATGGATGAAAAAGATACTGACTATTGGGAAGTATACATTGAAAGAAAACATATCTAATAAGGTGTTTAATGGAATCTTATATTTTGGGGTTCTGTCTATATTTTTTACAACCTTATTAGACGGGGTGGCCCTCTACGAAGGGGGAAGAGTTATTCGAGATAGCGGGTTATTTCTTACGGAATTTCTGATAATGCTGATAACTGTGTATATATCTTCTACCTATGTGATAAAGGCTATAGCAGAAAAATCTATTTATTTGGTTCTCACCAAAGCTGTGACTAAATCTAAATATATTATGGGGATAAACTTGGGAATAATTTATTCTGTATTCTGTAATGTTTTTTTGATGGGGGGAATACTGGGGCTTATCCTGTATACCAAAGGAGAATTTGACTGGTGGTATATTCGAGCATTATTTTTTATAGGATTAAAATTATCTATTATGAGCAGTTTAGGGATATTTTTTTCCATAATCTCGGATTCCTTTGTCACTTCTACAATTTTCACTTTGTTTAGTTATATCTTGGGACATGGGGTAATGGAGATAAAGGCTATCTCAGAAAAATTAACTGGGAGTGTGTTTCAATGGATATTGGATCTGTTATATATCATCCTGCCTAAGTTTAACCTGTTAAATTATAGAGACTATTTAGAAGTGGCAGATACCAATTATTTTTTAATTGTTGGTTATGCAGTGGTCTATATAACTTGTGTTATTACAGCAACTAATATAGTTTTTGAAAAAAAGCGACTGTGACTCTATACCGCACTCTTTTTTTATATCTTTCACCCTCAATAAGGAGAAAGATTAAGTAGTATGGTATGTGCTGTGTTTCTTTGAATATTAAGAGAAAGCATGAAAAATGAGATTAGGAGGTGGGAAGGATAATTAAAGACGGTAAAATATATATACTTCTAGGCTGCCTGGGTTTGTTATTTTTATTAAATCCATATCTTAAAACAGATGAAGAAATCTTGCTTAAAACAGGATATAGGGGAACCGATGGAATGAGTCATAACACCCTCCTCCTTCGAACTATGGGGATGAAGAAAGTAGGGACAGCATTTATATGGATTGATCAAGTATTGACTGTAGGAGGGGGAGGAGCCCCAGACACGGTAATAGAAAAGATAAAAGATAACTCCGACAAAATGGCATATTTGGATCCTTATTTTCTCACTAATTATAATTTTAGTGGGAGTATACTGGGGTTAATCAGAATCTACAAGAGGTTTGACCTAGCCAGTGAAATATATGAAAAAGGAATAGAATATAACCCAGATGATTTAGTCCTAAAAAATTATTTTGCAGGTATGATGGCGGCCTCTAAAAATAATGTAGATGGCTTACTGGTGAACTTTGAAAGGGTAGTTAATGAGACCAGAGATGATCTGCTGACCAATATGGTGGCCTATCTATATGAGAGGCGGTATAAAAAACTAGGAGATAAGAGAGACCTGGAAAAGGCTGTTAAATACTGGAAGATCTTAGAGAGTTCTAAAGATGAAAAATACAGGGAGATAGGGAAGAGGAAGATAAATGATTACAGCATTTAAGCGAATAACTGATAGAGAAAACTTAGTTAAGAATTAACATAAAAAACAATTGAGAATTAAGAATAGGTATTTGGTCACAAATTACACAAACTTAAGAAAAGAATAAGAATAATTTGAGAAGATCTGAGACAAAAAAAATCAAACTAAAATTTTATATGTACAATTTATGGCAAAAGGTATTATAAAAAGGATTAAATAATTAAAAATTTATAATAAATGGTAATATACTTGACATAATGTACTAAAACCTTATAAAATAGAATAGCTATAAAGATGGAAATTAAAAAAGGATTTTTTAGTTTTTAGTGTAAAATAAAGAAGAATTAAATAATTTTTTTGGAGGGATGAAGATGAAAAGATTGAAAAGAGGGTTCACACTGATTGAATTGTTGGTGGTAATCGCAATAATCGGAATATTAGCTACTACATTGGCACCAAAATTAAGAGAACAGTTAGCCAAGGCTAAGGACTCAAAGGCAGTAGCGGTATTAGGAGCAGCAAG
>Ga0316198_10002522_pt1 | contig 11049 bp, 9 predicted proteins | sample OudBieAanoxic_MG_FD_204935 | JGI IMG/M metagenome (GOLD analysis project Ga0316198, IMG submission 204935) | Coastal sediment microbial communities from Oude Bieten Haven, Netherlands - site A anoxic | ecosystem: Environmental > Aquatic > Marine > Coastal > Sediment | place: Netherlands... | reverse complement strand
GAAGAAGATCAAGATGCTCATGAGTGTGGCGAGCACCCAGGGCTGCAGCTCCGTGTAGCGGCCTCGTAGCCAGCGAGTCACGAAAAACGTGTAGCCAGAGAGCAGGAACGCCCACCAGAGCAGTGACCCGTCCTGACCACCCCAAAGCGAGGCGATCAGGTACCACCACGGCATGGAGCGGTCGCTGTAGCGCGCGACGTAGCGGATGCGGAAGTCGTGCACTTGGAATGCGTACGCCAGGACGCAGACTGCGACGACGACGAGCGCGACTGTCGCATACGTCCCCCAGCGCGCTGACGGAAGCAGGTGAGGACGCCCGGTCCCCGCTCCGATGGCCACCGCCATCGTGTAGGAAGCGCTTATGAGCGTCAGGGACAGCACCAAGGTGCCGAAGAAAGGGATATCGAGTGCCGGCATAGTATTGGAGCCCCCGCATCCGGGCGGCGGTCCCCAGTACATAGGGGGTACGGCGATTCCGGCAAGCACAATGAAAAGCCCCGCCCGACGGATGGTCGAGCGGGGCCCAAGCGGGGGTTGCTACGTCGCGATCAGTCGCCTTCTTCAAACTCGGCATCGATGACGTCGTCGTCGCCCTTCGCCGCCTCGTCGGAGCCGGCGTCCGCAGCCGCCTCGCCCGGGGCGTCGGCCGCGGCCGAGCTGTATGCGACCTCGGCGATCTCCTTCATCGCAGCCTCGAGTGCTTCGCTGTGGGTGGCGATGCCAGCCGAATCATTGGCCTCGATGGCCTCACGGAGCGACTTCACCTTGCCCTCGACTTCGGCCACCTTGTCGGCAGGCAGCTTGTCTTTGACCTCGCCGAGCGCTTTCTCGACGCCGTACGCGAGTTGGTCCGCCTTGTTGCGTGCCTCGACCTCGTCGCGCCGCTTGCGGTCGTCCTCTTCGTGGGCCGCCGCGTCCTCGACCATCTTGTCGATCTCGTCGTCCGAGAGGCCGCTGTTCGAGGTAATGGTGACCTTCTGGTCCTTCCCGGTCGCCTCGTCCTTGGCAGTCACCGACAAGATACCGTTGGCATCGATGTCGAAGGTGACCTTGATTTTCGGAATCCCTCGCGGCGCCGGCATGATGCCTTCGAGGTGGAAACGCCCGAGCGTGCGGTTGTTGCTCGCCTCGGCGCGCTCGCCCTGAAGAACGTGAATCTCGACCTTGGTCTGGCTGTCCTCGGCCGTGGAGAACACCTCTTCCTTGCGACTCGGAATGGTGGTGTTGCGCGGGATGAGCGCTGTCATGACGCCGCCGAGAGTCTCGACACCCAAGCTGAGTGGCGTGACGTCGAGGAGGACCATGTCCTGCACGTCGCCTGAGAGAACGCCCGCCTGGACCGCCGCGCCGAGCGCCACGACCTCGTCGGGGTTCACGCCCTTGTGAGGCTCCTTGCCAAAGAACTTGGTCACGGCCTCCTGCACCGCGGGCATGCGGGTCGAGCCGCCGACCAACACGACCTCGGCGATGTCCGAGGCGGTCTTACCGGCATCGGAGAGCGCCTTCTTACAGGGCTCGAGGGTCCGCTGGACCAAGTCGTCGATCATCGACTCGAGCTTCGCCCGCGTGAGCCGGATGTTGAGGTGCTTCGGGCCCGAGGCGTCCGCTGTGAGGAACGGAAGGTTGACGGTCGTCTCGAGCTTCGTGCTGAGCTCGATCTTGGCCTTCTCTGCTGCATCCTTGAGGCGCTGGACGACCATCTTGTCGCCGCTCACGTCGATGCCGGTGTCCTTTTTGAACTCCGCCTCGAGGTAGTCGATGATGCGCATGTCGACATCGTCACCACCGAGGTGCGTGTCACCGTTCGTGCTCACGACATCGACGACCTTGTCGCCCACCTCGAGGATCGAGATGTCGAACGTGCCGCCGCCGAAATCGTAGACCGCGATGAGGTGGTCCTGCGTCTTGTCGAGACCGTAGGCCAAGGCAGCCGCAGTCGGCTCGTTGACGATGCGCTTGACGTCGAGACCGGCGATCTTCCCTGCGTCCTTGGTGGCCTGACGCTGCGAATCGTTGAAATACGCTGGAACGGTGATGACCGCGTCCGTGACAGGCTCGCCGAGGTAGTTCTCAGCAGCCTTTTTCAGCTTGCGGAGCACCTGCGCCGAAACCTCGGGCGGAGAGAGCTTCTTTCCGCGCACCTCGAAGCCGGCATCGCCGTTCTCACGTTGGATCACCTTATAGGGGATGCGTCCCACTTCCTCGCCGAGCTCGTCGAACCGACGGCCCATGAAACGCTTGGTCGAGTAGACAGTGCCTTCAGGGTTGGTAATGGCTTGCCGCTTGGCGATTTGACCGACGAGCACCTCGCCCTGGTCGTCCCACGCGACTACCGACGGAGTAATCCGGTCACCCTCCTCGTTGACGATGACTTTCGGGTCCTTCCCCTCCATCACCGCGACGACGGAGTTGGTCGTCCCAAGGTCGATGCCGATAATCTTTCCCATGTTTTTCAGTCTCCTTCTGCCTCCGAGCTGTCGTCGGAGTGAGGCCAACCTAACCATGACAGAGGCCCCGTCAAGGCATTCGGGCAACCGAAAACGAGCGAGAAATTAGCCGGCGATGCGCTGCCGCAACGCTGCGACGTCATCGCTCTCCGCTAGGACGATCAGCGAGTCGCCGGCGTGCAGGACCTGTTCGCTACCGGGATTGTAGACGTAGTCCCCATCGGCCCGGTGAACCGCCACGACGAGCGCGCCTGCTTCGCGCAGGCTGGTCTCGGCGAGCCGCTTGCCAACGAGAGGGCTCGACTCGGGAACGTCGATCGCCTCGATCCCGACGCTGATCCCGCTCCCGAACTGCACGATTCGGTCGAGGAAGGCCACGGTCTTGGGGCTGACCATCTCGCTGAAGAGGCGGACGCCACCGATGTAGTTGGGTGCGACGACCGCGTCTGCACCGGCACGGCGAAGCTTGCGCTCGGTCGACGGCTCGATCGACTTGGCCACGATTCGTGCAGTCGGATTGAGTGCGCGCGCGCTGATCGTCACGAATAGGTTGGATTTGTCGTCATTCAGCGCTGAGATGACACCCCGCGCGCGCTCGACGCCGGCAAGCTCGAGGACGTGGTCGTCAGTCGCGTCGCCGACGACGTAGAGGAGCTCTCCCTCGAACTCCTCGTCGAGCTCCTCGAGCAGCTCCCCTTGGGCGTCGACGACGACGAATGGAATGCCGACCGCCTTGAGCTCGGTCGCGATGTGCCGGCCCGTGGTGCCAATTCCACAGACGATGACGTGTTCACTCAGTGTTCCGATTGCCCTTTGCATCCTTCTGCGCCTCAGAACTCCCTGTAAATCACCTTCTACGATCAAAGCCGTGAGACTTGAAATGAAATAAAGCAAGGTGCCGCTGCCGAGAATTATCAACGCCACCGTCACGGCGCGCGCCTCGGCCATCTCGTTCATGCCCTCGAGCGTCTCGGCAAAGCCGACCGTCGAGAGCGTAATGATCGTCATGTAGAGACACTCGGACCACGCCCAGCGGCCGTCGCCGACGGCGTAGTATGCCGTCGCCCCCATGAGCACCACACCGCCCATGACGCCCGCTGCCGAGACCAAGCGGCTGTACGCATCCCGCCTCGACCTGAAGAAGAGAAGCCTCACTTGGGCGTAGTTGGCGTCATGCGCGGATCCAAGTCAACCCCTTGACCACGCCGACGCGGACGGGCACAACCGGGCGCGGTGAGTCCTTCGGAAGACACGCGCCGGGCGGGGCGCGGTTTGGTGTCGATCGCCGGCGCCAAGGGCTACTTCATTCTCACCAGCTACGCGGTTCAGCTGCTGCTGCCGAGAATCTTCGGAGAGGCAAAGGAGTTCGGTCTCTACTCCGCCACGATGAGCGGCGTCGCGATTCTCACCAATGTGCTGATCGTGGCGACGATCCAGTCCGTCTCGAAGTTCACGAGCGAAGACGAAAGCAGGGCCGACGTGGCGCTCCGTCAGGGACTTCGGATTCAGGCGCTCGTCGGCGGCGTGTTGGCGCTCGGACTGTTCCTGCTTGCCCCCGCGATTGCTCGTGTGTTGCTCGACGCCCAGCTCACCCCACTGTTGCGGGTCGCGTCGGTGGTGGTCTTTGCATACGCCCTCTACGCGGCTGCGGTGGGAAGTCTCAACGGCAGGCACCTGTTCGGGCGCCAGGCGCGTCTCGACGTCACGTTTTCGACCCTCCGAACGACGGGCATCCTCGGCGGCGCGGCTCTCGGATTGGGCGCGATCGGCGCGGTCGCCGGTTTCGCCACGGCAGCCACGACCATCGTCACGATCAGCCTCATTTGGATTGGGTTTGGCAAGGCAGGAGAGCCCGGGGAGAAGATCAAACGCAGCCGATGGCTCGGCTTCATGGCACCGATCTGGACCTACCAGATTTGCCTCAACGGTATTCTATTGATCGACCTTCAGGTGCTGAAGCGAACGGCCACCGAGCTCGCATTGACGGGCTCTGGCACAGCCCAAGCCGCGGTCGACCTCGCCAACCAATACGTCGGCTACTATCGCGCAGCGCAGACGTTCGCGTTCGTCCCCTACCAGCTCATCATCTCGATGACCTTCATCGTGTTCCCGATGATCAGCAAGGCGACGAGCCTCGGTGACCAGGACGCCGCCAAGTCCACGATTCAACACGCGATGCGCCTGTCGCTCTTGCTCCTCTTGCTAGTCGCTGCACCCACTTCCGGCGCCGCGGAAGGGGTCATGCGGATCGCGTACCCGACCGAATACCTGGTCGGCGCATCGGCACTCGGCATCTTGGTATTCGGGGTCGCCGCGTTCGCCCTCTTTGCCGTCGCCGCGACTGCAATCAGCGGCGCGGGCAAGCCTTCCGCCGCTGCCGCGATTGCCGGTGTCGCCCTTGTGACCGTGGTCGTGGCGAACCGTGTGTTGCTCATGCGCGCGGGGCTCGGTGAACGAACCCTAGAGGCTGCCGCAACGGGCACCTCCATCGGGATGGGTGTAGCCCTGGTTCTCTCGGCGTGGGTGCTCTACCGGCAGTTCGGTGTGTTCATCCCGGCGGTGACATGGGTCCGAACGGGGCTCGCGGCGGGCGCCGGATTTGCGGCAGCTCGAGCGGTCCCCCACGATTCGATCGTGCTGGCGCTCGTAGCGCTCGCCGCGGGTTTCGTCACCGCGTTGGCGGTGCTCGTGGTGACCCGAGAGATCGGCACGGAAGATTGGCAGGCCCTACGGCGAGTGGTCCGGCGAGACTAGCCTTCGCGGAGATAGTGGCCGCTTCTGCCACCCTGCTTCTCGAGCAGCACCACCTCTTCAATCGCCATGCCTTTGTCGATCGCCTTGAGCATGTCGTAAAGGGTCAACGCCGCAACCGTGACCGCCGTGAGGGCCTCCATCTCGACGCCGGTACGGTCGGCGCAGCGGACAGACGCCTCGATCGCGAGCCGTTCGTCGTCACTCGAAGGCTCGAACGACACCTCGCAACCGGTGATGGCCAGCGGGTGACAGAGCGGAATGAGCTCTGATGTGCGCTTGGCGGCCTGGATCCCCGCAATGCGCGCGGTCGCCAACGCGTCGCCCTTGGGGACCTGCCCGGACAACAACACTCGCCTCGTCTCAGGCTGCATCCGCAGTGTGGCGCGCGCTCTCGCTTCGCGGGTGGTCTTGGCTTTCCCTGCCACGTCCACCATGCGCGCCTGGCCCTTGCGGTCCAGATGTGTGAGCTCGTCGTCTTGGTCCATCAATCGGGGTGCGGCGCTTCGTAGCTCGCGCGCGGGGGGATCGTAGCCGTCCCGGCCATTCGAGCAATCAGCTCGACTCGTGAATGCACACCGAGCTTCGAAAAGATTCGCTTCAGATACGTGTTGACCGTCGAAACGGTGAGCCCGGTTTCCGACGCAATGTCACGGGTGCTCGACCCGGCCACCAAGAGCGAGACGACATCTCGCTCTCGGGGGGTAAGCGGCGCTCGGCGCAATGTCTGCTCCACCGCTTCGCCGGGTCGCCGGCTGCCCTCGTCCACGAGGCGGTCGGCGCACCCGAGGCCCCGCGCATAAATGCGCGACGCCCACTTGAGCACTTCGAGCTCCTTGCCCACTGGAGCGTCTCCGACGATCTCGAGGTGAAGTGTCCCGACAGCAGTCCGGCCTCGGCGAAGGGGCAAGGAGATCGTCGGCTCGCTCGCGGTCAGCGCGGCTTCACTGCTGAGCGATTCGACCTCGGGACGCTCGAGGCGGAACGAATGAGCGCCGACCAGACCCGCGAGCAAGGTCGCGCCGCGCTGAGGATATGTGCGGACGGGGTCGAGCTCCGCGAGGTGCTCGGCGATGTCCATCAGCTTTTCGCTGGTTGTCACAGCCGTGTCCTGGTCTTCGATCAGGCTGGAAAACCCAATTAAAGTCAACCCTTGGGATCCCAGACGAAGGATGCTCGATGGATTGCGGTCAGGTCGAAGCCATAAACCAAGTCCGCTGCGCGAATCGGAGCCGAGGTGGGGGTCAAGCCAAGCGAGTGGGCGAGGCCCCCAATGACCTCTTCCGGTTGACGGCCAGCCTCTCGAAGCGCCTCGATCGGGCTCGCACCGAAGCGTTTGGAAAGGCGCCGGCCGTCGCGATCGACCACCAGGCCCACGTGAGCAAAGCGGGGCACCGGCTTGCCGAGCGCGCGGTAGAGGGCGATCTGTCGAGGGGTCGAGGAGAGCAGATCCGCGCCGCGAATGACTTCGGTGATCTTGGCATCGGCATCGTCAACCACGACCGCGAGCTGGTACGCCCAGGTGCCGTCCGCACGACGTAGAACGAAGTCGCCGCCGAGAGCGCCCGGTGGCTGGGAACCAAAAACGAGATCGTCGAAGCCTGGAGAGGGCGCCTCGAAACGAAAGCGAAGCGCTGCAAGCCGATCCGATCTCGTCACTCCCGCCCGGCACGTCCCAGGATAGCGCGGCCCTTCGCCATCGTGCGGGGCGCTCGCGATCTCCGCGATCTCTCTTCGAGAGCAGGTGCACGGATAAACGAGCCCTGCTTCTCCAAGCTCGCTGAGGGCCTGCTCGTAGGCGGCGTCTCGCGTCGACTGCCAGGTTGGGCCCTCATCCCAATCGAGACCGAGCCATTCGTGATCCCTGCAGATCGCGTCTGCTGCGCCAGAAACCACGCGCGGACGATCGATGTCTTCGATCCGCATGACGATTTCGCCGCCCTGCTGCCGCGCTCGGAGCCATGTCACCAACGCGGTGCGCGCGTGCCCGAAGTGCATCTTGCCCGTCGGTGAGGGAGCGAAGCGCGTCCGATACGGGGTGGCCACCCTTCTCCTTTATACGACTTGCGCGCAGGCGGCCATGCAGTGCATCTTCCGGCCGTGCGGGGACGAACCGATGTGTGCGGGTGCTTTCCGACCGGGCGCCACTACCCCGGGATCGCCGATCTGATCGCCGATGCCATTCAGAACGTCGAGGGCTTGTGCCAGGAGTTCGAGCCAGGCTCTTCCTGGGAGAACATCCCGGTCGTCGTGATCGACTTCGAAACGACCGGGCGGGATGCCGAGACGGACCGTGTCATCGAGGTCGGACTCGTCACCTTCGAGAAGGGCAAAGTCGCGCACAGAGAGAGCCTTCTGGTCAACCCGGGCATCCCGGTGCCGGAGGAGTCGCGTGCGATTCACGGCATCACCGACGAAGAGCTTGCCGGCGCGCCTGACTTCGCGACCGTCATGCCGCGAGTGCTCGAGCTCCTGCAGGGGAAGCTGCCCGTCGCGTACAATGCCTCGTTCGATCGCGGCTTCCTCCTCGCTGAGATAGAGCGCGCGGCCCCCGAGGGCATGACGCCGGGCGACATGCCGCCAGCGGCGCGCGATGACGTGGTCTGGGTCGACCCACTGGTGTGGGCGAGAGAGATCCTCAAGGAGCTCAAGAGCCGCCGGCTCGGCGACGTCACCAAGCACCTGAGCATCCCGCTCGAACAGGCGCACCGCGCAGCCGGCGATGCGGAAGCGACGGGGCGTGTGTTGCTGGCGTTGGCGCCGCAAATGCCGCGCGTCTACGGCGAGCTCATTCGGCTACAGAAGCGGTACGCTGCTTTTCAAGATGCCGAGCTCGCCGCGTGGAAACGCTTTCGGTGAGCCCCCGCATCACCAAATCCCGGTTGATCTGGGTGCCGTTCGCGCTGATGGCCATCGGGAGCTGGGCCCCGGTCCTCCTAATGGGCTCACAGGGAATCACCTGGGCTGGGGCAGCGGGGCGCGCCGTCGCCATCTGGTACACGGTGCCAGCCTTGATCGCCGTGCTGTTGGTGCAAGGTCCGTGGCTCAAGCAACCAATCTTCGAGCCGCTGGGTATTCGACTCAAGGTGAACCGATGGTGGGGCATCGCGTGGCTGCTCCCGGTCGTGGTCCTGGTGCTCGGCATGCTGTTCACCTGGCTCGCAGGATTCGAGCCAGTGCTCAGCGTGGAACAACTGATCGAAAACAAGCGAAGCATCGTGCCGACGGAGCAACTGGCGGAGTTCAACCGCCGTGTCCAGGAGAGCCGGCCGCCCCACCCGTTCATGCTGATCGTTTGGGGCATGCCCGCCGGCCTCACCTTCAACCTGATCCCAGGGATGTGCGAAGAGGTCGCGTTTCGCGGGTACTACTTTCGCGAAATGCCGGGCGGGTTCTGGGCTCGGTCCACGAAGATTGGGCTCCTGTGGTGGCTCTGGCTTGCCCCCTCGATCGCGCTCGGCAATCTGTACGGTGCGCCCGGCCTTTGGAGCGTCGCGTTGGCCCTACCTTGGTGCGTCGTTGCCTCGTGGGTCCTGGTTTACGTCCGCGTCCGGAGCGAGTCCGTCATCGCGTCCGCGATCGCGCGCGGCACGATGATCGCGCTGACCGCGGCTGCGCACGACTTGACGTTCGGCACCCCGACGTGGATCGCGCCGTTCTACGGCCTTGCAGGAATTGGGGCGCTCGGCGTGGTTTGGTTAGCGTTCTGGTGGCACGACCTGAATCGCGCTGAGGCGCGACTCACGACGGCGTAAGAGGAGCGAGTTGGGAAACACGCCGAAGTTGGGCTTGCATGATCGCTACGGGGGCTTTGCGCTGGTGACCGGCGCAGCCCGCGGGATCGGACGCGCCTTCGCCGAGTATCTCGCCGCGAACGGATTCGACGTTCTGTTGGTTGACCGGGAAGCGGAAGAAACGAAGGCGCTCGCCGAGGCGCTACGAGCGGAGCACGGAATCGACGCGCAAGCGCTCGTTTGCGATCTAACGGCACCCGGACTCGTCGAGAATGCCCAGCGCTGGGCCGCGACCTACGAGGTCGGACTCTTGGTCAACAACGCAGGCATCTCGCCTCTCGATCCGTTCCTCGAGATCCCGCTCGATACACACCTGGAAACCCTCGAGCTCAACTGCCGGGCCACGCTCGTGCTGACACACGTCTTTGGGAAAGCCATGTCCGCGCGAGGTCGGGGCGGCATCGTGATCGTCTCGTCGGCTTCTGCGCTTTCGGGATCGCCCTACTTTTGCCACTACGCGGCGACGAAGGGATATGGTCTGAACCTCGCCAGCGGGCTTTGGTCAGAGCTCCGGGGCAGCGGTGTCGACGTGCTGGCGGTTTGCCCCGGGATGACCGACACCCGGCCTGTCCGAGATCGGGAGCTCGCCAAAGAACTACCGTTCTACGTGCCGTTGACCAGTCCGGAGTCCGTCGCACTCGGCGCACTGCGGAGCCTCGGCAAGCAACCAATCGTCGTACCGACGTTCGCCGACCGCATGTCTGCCGGACTCCTCGCGAAGCTCCTCCCGCGTGGCTGGACCTTGTCGATCATGAAGCGATCGATCGAAAAGATGCGTGGCTAGGTTGGCGGCTTCCGGAGCTTGAGCGCGCCATCGAGCCAGCCCCGCACGCCGCTCTTGTACCACTTGGAAAAGCGTCGATCCGAGGGGCCGCCGCACAGTGCGGTGTGTAGCTCGCGCGTGCTCATGTCGGCGACGAGCCTCAGCGAAGGCGTAAACGAAGTGAGTCGGTTGCCCGCTCGATAGATCTGCCCCTGATGCGGAGTGGCACGGCCGCCGCGAATGGGAATCGGTCCGGGGTCGAATCCGAGAAACCTCGGGAGCTTGCCGCCGAAGAACATGTTGGTGAGGGAGACGCGGTTGCTGTCGCCCCAACGCGTGGGAACACGGCTAGTGACGCGCGCAAGAGCGGCGCGCCACACGTCATCGCGCGCGCGGTCACCGAGCCAGGGGGATGAGTCGGCGCAGAGCACGCGATCGAAATTTTGGTGGAAATCGATGAAGATCCCGGTCGCGTCTCGCAGGTGTTCGATCACAGGCGCGCCGCAGCCCGGACCGAACATCTCGACGAGAAGCGCCGCGTAGAAGATCTCGAACGCGGTCGCCCCTTTCGAGTCGAGCTCGTAGCGATAGTCCCAACCACGTAGCGCATCGGGGATGGGACCATCGCCGAGAAGCGGCTCGAGGATCTCCATGAATTCGGCGGCTTGAATCGAGTATGTGTCGAGCTGGATGTTGCGGAACGACTCGACGTCGTGATCATCGCGCTCCTTGAGTTTGTGCTCGATGCGTCGTGCTCGGTAGTCACTCATCGGCGCATTGATCGGATCGACCTCACCGAGGTGGTTGAGGTCTTGGTTGGCAGTGACGACCATGCCGCTCTCGGGGTTATGCACCTTCGGAAGCAAGCTCGGGTCGACGAAGCCGGACCAATCGAACCGCTCGTCCCAGCCGGGCCGCGGAGCGAAGCCGGACCAATCGTCCGGGCGCTTCGGCATGAGGCCGGACATCTGATAGCCGATGTCGCCGGCACTGTCGGCAAAGATCCAGTTGAACGAAGACTCGACAGGCGCGTACGCGGCCATACCTTCGGATACCGTTCGAGCGGTCCACAGCAGCAGAAGCGAATTGATCGATTGAGCGCCCCCAAAGGAGCCTGACCACCGCGTCGCAAGCCGGTACCCTTCTGTGCTCGCATCGCCGTCGAGCACGCCATGCTGGTTCTCCCAAAATGTCTCGACGAGGGGCTCTCGCTTCTTTCGGCGGATGGTTTCGACCCGCCTTTCGAAGTCGACCCAGCCTTCGCCACGCTGGAATTTGCCGTCGCGACAATGCT
>Ga0316198_10002521_pt1 | contig 11049 bp, 7 predicted proteins | sample OudBieAanoxic_MG_FD_204935 | JGI IMG/M metagenome (GOLD analysis project Ga0316198, IMG submission 204935) | Coastal sediment microbial communities from Oude Bieten Haven, Netherlands - site A anoxic | ecosystem: Environmental > Aquatic > Marine > Coastal > Sediment | place: Netherlands... | reverse complement strand
TATAATTTTAATAAACAGCCATGCCACCGGCGGCAGCAATGGCCCGCGCCAGCCTCCCAGGAAAAAAACAGCCGTCAGCGCACCCAGAACCTGCATGTGAACGTACTCACCCAGGAAGAACAGCCCGAAACGCATGCCGCTGTATTCCGTATGGTAGCCGGCACCCAGTTCGTTTTCGGCTTCAGGAAGGTCGAAGGGTATTCGCTTGCTTTCGGCCATGGCACTTATGATAAAGATCACAAAAGATAGCGGCTGCACCAGGATAAAGGGATAGGCGGCCTGGGCATTGACGATGTCCACCAGGCTGAAAGAGCGGGCCAGCATGACGATCGGCACCAGGGAAAGACCAAGGGAAAGCTCGTAGCTTATCATCTGCGCAGCACCGCGAATACCGCCCAGCAGACTGTATTTGGAATTGGAAGCCCAGCCGCCTAAAGCAACGCCATAAACGCCAAGAGCAGACATGGCAAAAACAAAGAGCAGCCCTACGTTGAGGTCGGTTATTACCAGCGGAATTTTCCAGTCCCCGATGGTGATATCTCTGCCCAGCGGGACCACCGCAAACATCAACAGGGCCGTGAAAGCCACAACCGCGGGAGCCAATTTGAAAATAGTGTGGTCGGCCGCTTCCGGCACCGTGTCCTCTTTGACCATCATCTTGACCGTATCGGCAATCGGCTGCAGCAACCCGAACTTGCCGGCCCGATTAGGGCCGTAGCGAATTTGCAGTCGCGCGAGGAATTTTCTTTCCACCAGTACCAGGTAGGCTGCCACCAGCAGCAGGCCTACCAGAATAACCAGCAGTTTGATCAGTAAAAATATGAAGCCAATAATCCAGTCCATAGCAGTTTGTCGGTTGTTAGTTGTCCGTTGTCGATTGCGAAAAGGTCAGCGCAATATAACCTGACCCGGATAAACCGGAAAAAACAAACCTCAAATTACAAATCACAAATAATATCCAATGACTAAAAATCCAAATCTCAAACAAAATATATGATATGGCGTAAACTCATCTCCCATCCTATAGATTCGGAAATGCTATCACCAAATTACTTATCCAGAGCTTAGTACTGTGCATGCAAATAAACTAATCTAACACCTATGAATACTTTCTGTGTTTCCGAATTAGCGCAATTAGTTTCGGTCATTGAAATTTCGAATTTGGAATTTATTTGAAATTTGGTGCTTGTGTTTTGTTTTTTTTGGCCACAAAGAGCCGAAAGTTATTTTCTATTTTACTAATCCGCTTTTTTAATTCGGTCTCTGCCAATCACGACCCTGCCGGTACCGAATATCTGCCATTTAAGCTGCCGATGCCGGGGTATTATCAGATAGCCGGGTGCCATGTTGTCTGCAACCCGCAATTGCAGCTCCAGGCTGCCTTTGTCCGTTTCGATTACAATCCGGTCACCGTTGTTCAGGTTCAGGGCAGCAGCGTCACGGGTATGCATGGTGGCATAGGGCTTCGGATCTAATTCCTGCAAACATGATGAATAGGCGGACAGCTCTTCGGTGCCAAATGTCCAATCCACCAGGATGATCACCAGGCCGTTTTCCCGGGTCCCTGCTTTATCAATAGCAAAAGCGTTTTGTCCTTTAAAACGCAAATCCGGGTTGGCCGCTGATTGAAGCCGAACCCCGTCCTCAGGCAAATTATCCCATGACGATAGGTCAGCGATTTCGGGAATAATATCGGCCAGCAAGACTCGGTCATAGGCCGTCTCAGTTTTTTTATCCGCCAGATCCGCCACCAGCTGCCAGGCCGGTCGGGCAGCGGCCTTCGGAATGCCGGTCTCATACTCACGCGGCGGATGGTCGCCGCCTCCGCTTTGAACGATCGGCAACCCGCCCTTATAAGCTTTGTCGGCAACCTGCAAGCGGCCTTCCTGATTCACAAAAATCCCGCCGGTCTCATATAGGGTTGCGGTCGGAAAAAATATATGCGCGCTGCTGGCGGCTTCGGTGTTGAGATAGTCCATCACGATCAGCAGTTCGAGCTGATCGAATGCCTGCTGAAGGCGTTTTCGATCTGCAAATTGACTGCCAGGATCACTCTCGACCAGAATCAGGCCTTTAATATCGCCGTTTTCAATACCTTCAACAACCTGGACGAAGGACCTTTCAGGGTTGGCGATAAGGGCGGAACCAAAAGCATTCGCTCCCGGCAAAATATAGAACAATCCGGCATTTTTATCAGCTACCTGAAGAAGCTGGGCCAGATCTGCAGCCAGTCCGGGAATTTGGGGCGGCACAATGCCCGTGCCGCAAATAACCAAAGGCCGGCCGCAATCTCGCAGGGCTTGAACAGCTGCTGCAATAAGCTTCAGGTGCTTTTCATCAGCCAGGTTTTCGTCCGGTGCAGCCGCATAAAATTGAGTGGCACCCTCGCTTAACGTTGCGGCAGCCGTTTGCGCCACGGCCGCTTTCACCAGGACCCCGGCATAAAACCCAATCTCATCCAGTGCCACGGGAAGATGGATAAAATCCAGCGGCAGCGTTACCGGTCTGGGATCCAGCACCACAATGGTGGCCCCGTTTCGCTGGGCCTGTCGCAGCGCCAGTGCCAGCATGGGCGCTTCATTGACCGGATCCGCCCCCACAACAACGATGCAATCAGCCCGTTCAACCTCTCGCAGGGATACCGCCAACTCCGGCTCCAGCCGGGTAACCGCCGATTTTACCTTCACCGACAGGGCCTGATCCATAAAGAATACGGGGTCGTCCAGGTTATTTGATCCGCAAAAATGTTTGATCATGGTTTGGGTTTCGAGGCTGCTCCTTGTTGAGCCAACCACGGCCGCCGCAGATGGACCCGCTTCCTGGCGAATTTGAGCCAGCTTCCGTTGAGCTTGCTCTAAGGCCTCCTTGACGCTGACCTCACTGCCGCTTATTAACGCCGATCGCGGTCTGGATTCAAGGCCGTTGTAAAAATGGCCGTAGCGCCCCCGATCACAGATAAAATAGCCGTTGACCGCCTGACTGAAGCGGGCCTCCTGTCGCCGGGCTTCGCGATAGCGAAAACTGATGATGGTGTGGCACCCCAGGCTGCAGTTGATACAAATTGTGGGGCATCGTTCGTAGTCCCAGCGTCGGCCGAAATACCGCGAAGGTTTATCCGTATAAACGCCTGTGGGGCATATCTCAGAGAGGTTGCCGGTGAATGGGCTTTCCAGAATGCCATCCTGAAAACGGCCGAAAAAGGTGCGATTGGCGTTGCGCATGACACCCAGATCCCGATAGCCGGAAAATTCCTGATAGTACCGCGAGCAGCGGTAGCAGTGGATACAGCGATTCATCTCATGCTGCACCAGGGGCCCGAGATACTGATCGGTATAGGTGCGCTTGTTGCCCGCAAATCGCCGGATACCGTGTCCGCCGGCAATGGTCATATCCTGCAGCAAGCAGTGGCCGCCTTCATCACAGACAGGGCAATCATGGGGATGGTTGAGCATCAGCCACTCGATCACGTTTCGGCGAAAATCTACCGCTTCTTCATCCGTGGTCGATACGACCATACCGTCCTGCGCATCAACCATGCAGCTCATCTGGATCCCTTTCAGGGGCCCTTCCAGAAATTTGACGGCACAAACACGGCATGCACCCACTGATCCCAGGGCCGGATGATAACAAAACCGGGGGATCATGATGCCCAGTTGTTCCGCGGCCTCGATTACCTTGGTCCCGGCAGCAACTTCTATTTCGCGATCATCGATGACTATTTTGGGCATGGGGCGGTCCGCGAATTAATTCCGTTTATAACCTTTTCAGATGATTGCATTAAAATTTATAATTTCGCTCAACTTACTTGAAGGGACATCTCTTTTGACTAATATGCTCCCAGATCTCATCTCCAAAAAATTTCATCAGGCTTTCAACCGGCCCCGCTGCACCGGGCGCGAAGGCGCAGTAGGCACTCCATAAATGCCTGCACATGCGCTCAAGCATGGGGATATGTTCATCCCGGCCCTTCCCGTTTTCGATCCGGCTTAGAATGTCCCGAATGTAGGGCAATCCCTCACGGCAGGGCGTGCACCAGCCGCAGGATTCCCTGGCAAAAAATTCGATTAAATTTAAAGTGGCCCCCACCAGGCACGTTTTATGATCAAACACCATGATGGCCCCGGTACCCAGGCGGTTGCCGATATCGCGCAATGGTTGAAAATCCATTTCGATGTCATAGTGTTCCGGTGGTAGAAAGCAGGTGGAAGCACCACCGGGCAGGCAGGCTTTAAACTCGGATCCTTCCAGCATTCCACCGGCATATTCTTCAATGATTTCACTCAGGCGAACCCCCATCGGCAGTTCGTAACAGCCGGGCCGGTTGACTTTACCGCTGATGGCAAAGAGTTTTGTACCGGCACCTGATTCCGTAAGCGCAAGGTCTTTAAACCACTGCTCACCGTTTCGAATAATATGCGGTATACAGGCCAGGGTTTCAACGTTGGAAAGCACCGTGGGAAGTCCCCACAGTCCTTTCGCCGTCGGATAGGGCGGGGGCTGCTGGGGATTGGGGCGCCTGCCCATCAATGCATTTATCTGCGCGGTAACCTCACCGCAAATATAACGGCCCGCGCTGCGATGGACCATAATATTCAACGAATAATCGCTGCCCAGAATCTTTTCGCCCAGATAGCCTTCATTGCGGGCAACAATAATTTCTCTTTCCAGAATCCTTGCTGCCCGCTCGTATTCCGGTCGGATAAAAATAATGCCGTGCTCGGCCTGGGTTGCAAAGCCGGTTATAATGATGCCTTCGATAATCATGTGGGGATCGGCATGGATCAGCACTTGATCCTTGAAGGTACCAGGTTCCATTTCATCGGCATTGCATACGATGTAGCGTGGGAAAGGCGCGTCTTCAGCCACCGAGGTGAGCTTCATGCCGGCTGGAAAGGCGGCCCCGCCCCGACCGAGCAAATTGGCAGCCACAATCTCCTGGCGCACATCGTTGTAGGCAAAATCTTTTAGAACGCTGGCCAGGGCCTGGTAGCCCCCGCTCTGGCGGTATTCATCCAGAGTGGCAATCCGGTCCGGCTGGCGATTTTGAAAGAGAACCTGTGGGTACTTAGAAGACATATGCCCTTGTATTAACTATTTTCCGCTAAATGTCTTTTTAGGTGCTAAAAAATGCACTTTGAAATTCGAAAAACCAAGCACGAAATACGAAACAAATTCGAAAAATGAATGTTCTAATGTTCAAAACAATTTTAAAAATGATTCCATGCAAAATGTTTTGGCCATTTGAATTTTGAAAATTATAATATTGTTTCGAATTTCGATATTCGGATTTCGTATTTAACAAGGTTTTATTATTCTAAACCATTATCCGTATCTTTAACTTCTGCTTTTAACTTATCAAGGATCGCGTCAATCTTCTCTGTCGTAAGATTGCCGTATGCTTTTTTGTTTATCAAAACCGCCGGTGACCGATCACAGTACCCCACACAGCAAACCGGCAGGAGAGTGAACAAGCCGTCGGAACTGGTTTCACCATACTGGATGCCCAACTTTTCAGACAGATACGCCTTAATGGGCTCAAAGCCATTCATCCAGCAAACCACACTGTCACACACATGGATCACATACTTTCCCACCTGCTCACGGTAAACAAACGTATAAAATGTTGCCAGCTGCTCCACTTCCAGCGGCGACATACCCACGAGCCGGGCGGTCTCTTCGACGCCCTCGTCGGTCAGGTGGCCGTAATGCTCCTGGATGGCAAACATCACATCGACCACCATTTCACGGGGATGGTTAACCGCGGAGATCTCCGCTTCAAGTGAGTTTTTAAGTTCTTCCGGAAGCATAAATGGTCAAACCTATGATATCGGAAAAGTAAAATTCGAATGCCAAAGGAACTTGTTATACCTATCTATCAATATCCGGCATAATATAGTCCCAGGAACCAATTATCGTAATCAAATCGGCAATGGAACCACCCACCGCCATCAGTGGCATCACCTGAATGTTGGCAAACCCGGGCCCGCGAATGTGCGTTCGATAGGAATATCCCAGTCCGTCGCTGACCACGTAATAACCCTGCTCTCCCCGGGGGATTTCACAGGCGGCATATGCCTCTCCGCGGGGGACTTTAGGTCCCCGGGTCACATTGATAAAATGATGGATCAGGCTTTCGATGTCCTCGAGCATATCCTGTCGCCTGGGGATGACATAACGATAATCATCGGTCACATAGCGACCGGCAGGCATGTTGGCAGATGCCTGTTCAATTATTTTTATACTCTGACGCATTTCCTCCACCCGCACCAGATAACGTGCATAGCAATCTCCATCTGGGTGGGTGGGCACCTCAAAATCGAAGTTTTCATAACCGGAATAGGGAAAGGCCTTGCGCAAATCCCATTGCAGACCGCAGGCCCGTAGATTCGGTCCCGTAACGCCCCAATCCATGGCCTCTTCCAGGGTCAGGCGGCCAACGCCCCGGGTTCGGGCCTTGAAGATAGGGTTATTGCGGATCAAGGCCTCATATTCGTCAAGGCGCCGGGGGAAAATTTTTACAAAATTGTCCACCGCCTCTTTCCAGCCCGCCGGCAGATCGGCAGCCAGACCCCCCAGTCTGAACCACGAGGGATGCAGCCGTCCGCCGGTAATCAGCTCCACGATGTCCAGGAGCATTTCCCGCTCGCGAAATGTGTAAAAGTTGGGCGACATGGCCCCGAGATCATGGGCATAGGTGGCGAACCATACCAGATGATTACTCAGCCGGAACAATTCGCTAAGCATCACCCGGACAACCTGGGCACGCTCGGGCACCGTGATGTCGGCCAGAGATTCAACCGCCATGACATAGGGCAGATTATTGGCGGCACCGGCCAGGTAGTCGATCCGATCCGTGTAGGGGATAAACTGATTCCAGGTCTGCCGTTCGGCGATTTTTTCGGCCGCCCGATGGTGATAGCCGATGTCCATGTCCATGGAGGTGATTTCTTCGCCATCGAGGGTTACAATATAACGCATCAGGCCGTGCACGCTGACATGGTGGGGCCCGACGTTCAAAATAAGCTGGTAATCTTTTTCGTCTTCTTTAACATAGATGCCGGCATCCAGAGGCTGGATCCTTTGGGCATCGGCCAGGGTGTAGGGAGGCATTTCGGTGGCCCGACCGGGATAGCTCTTTCTTAATGGATGCCCCTCCCAGTCGTAGGGCATAATGAGGCGTCGCAGGTCCGGATGACCGTCAAACCGCACCCCAAAATGATCATACACTTCCCTTTCGTACCAGTTGGCCGATGGCCAGATATCGGTGGCACTATGGATAACCGGCTGACGGCCTCGTAACGGAACCTTCAGACGCAGCCGGCCGGCCGGCTCAAAGGACAAGAGATGGTAAACCAGCGTAAAATCGGTGTCATCAACCGGATCTTGCCGGGCGGATTCGTCAATGGCAGTAAGATCATCCAAACGCTGATAGCGCGGTGTGGCTTCTGATTTAAGAAACCGCAAAACATCCTGGATTCGATTTTCCGCTACCCGGAAGGTGGGCATATCAGAAGTTGCCGGTGACAGCCGGACGGCATCGGCAAAGCGCTCCTGAAGGCTGCGGGCAAGCGCCTGGTCGGCCGGACTGATGTCTATTTGGCGGGGGGGAGGAACCCACATTAGTTTCGAGCGGCTGTCTATGAATTCCGGCGGTACAACTGAAGTACCGCGGATGGCGGTGCCATCCATTCCCGGGCCGCGCGGATCGCGGGATTTGGTTTGGCCGTCAACCAGAATCGGACCCTGGCTGCCCTGGGTGCCGCCCTTGAGTCTGAAAATGGACCGGGTCGGCTTTTCAGATTCTATTTTCTTCTGCAGTGCGATCAGGCCACTGAGCACGGCCTCCGGACGCGGGGGACACCCCGGGATATAAACATCCACTGGTAAAATTTGATCCACCCCCTGCACCACGCTATAGGCGTCGTACATGCCGCCGCAATTGGAGCAGGAGCCCATGGAGATGACCCATTTGGGTTCGGCCATCTGCTCATAAAGCCTTAAAACAACCGGGGCAATTTTCTTAAAGACCGTGCCGGCCACTATCAACAGATCCGCCTGCCGCGGCGACGCCCGCAGAACCTCCGCACCGAACCGGGCCATATCGTAGCGCGCGGTGAAAGCGGCCGCTTCTTCTACAAAACAACAGGAGAGCCCGAAAAACATGGGCCACAGGCTGTATTTGCGGGACCAGTTGATCAGGATATCCGCGTTGTTGAAAAGTCGCTCGTCTAATTTTTGTTGCCCGTCGGCCCCCACTCGAGTCCCCCTTTTACCCACACGTAAACAAGGCCAAGAATTAATACGGAAATAAAAAAAGATATCTGCAACCAGCCCGACCAGCCCAATTTTTCCCAGGCTATGGCCCATGAAAAGATATAGGCCCCCTCCACATCAAACAGCAGAAAAAAAATAGCCACCATGTAGAAAGGCACCGGATAACGCAGACGGGCATTTCCGGTTGGTATGATGCCGCTTTCGTAGGCGCGCAATTTTTCAGCGCCCGGTTTTCTCTCTCCGATCGATGAAGCAACCAACAACAACAGCGCAATTAACCCCAGGATCAGAATCCCGAAAATCACCAGGCTGAAAATACCTGGTTCCCAGGGAGATAGTACACCTTGATTGACAAAAACCTGCATGGCCCCCTCCGTCAAGACAATATCCTAAACCAAAGAAAACGAGGAAGGAAATTTTAAACAAATCGAACTTAGGCATCAATCGTTATTTATGCAAGGATAAAATGGCGCAATCTACGACTTTTTTTATAAAAAGCGCTGTCATTTAGGATAGTTCGTCCAAATCGAGGTTTTGCCCAGGATTAGATTTGGGTCGGTTTGATTTTAATGGTCGCCCCGTTTGACACGCTTTTTAGCGGTTGGAGATTGTCCAGGACACGCCCGAAAATATTCACTGGGCTGTAAGCCCGCGGTTGGTTACCGGTGCTGACCGGGGTCGGGCCGAAAAAGATGCAAAACGCGGGACCTGCCGGCCAATAGCCCAGGTCCCCGACTTCAACATCCTGGCGGGCGTCGGGCTCCAGTTCGATGGTCAGGGCAATATCGAAATAAATTTCATCCCCCCAAACATTTACAGATCCCTCAAAGGGCAGCGCTTCCGTTATCTTTTGGGCTGTTGGCGTATCCGACAGCTCAGCTTCCATGACAATGTCTTCAATCTCAATGATAATTTTGATCATATGTCGGATGTCTCCTTGATGTAGTCCAGCAAAGCCGAGCCCGGATTGAGTTGATCCATAAACATGTCAACCCCATTATTATTTAGGGGGTATTATTCTGACAGTCTCTATCATTTAAAACCGAAATGGTCAAAGCTGTATAGTTGATGCTATCTAAAAATAAATTGACACCCATCTTTTACAGATGCACTATAAGTGATTAGGTTTTGGGTAAATTAGGCCATGTGTTCTATCATGCAAACCGGAGAAATTTTTGACATAAAAAAGTATGCCATCCATGATGGTCCGGGCATACGGACCACCGTTTTTTTTAAGGGCTGTCCCCTGTCGTGTTGGTGGTGCCACAATCCCGAAGGCCTGAGCAAGGCCACCCAGCGCCTTTACCGCCCGAAGCGTTGCATTGGCTGCAAAGAGTGCCTGACGGTCTGCTCAAATGGCGCGATCGAGGAATTAGAAGAACAGCTGCATTGGACTGCTGCCGCTTGCAGGTACTGTCGCACCTGTGAAAAGGTTTGTCCGGCCGAGGCTGTTGAATTTATTGGCAAAACCATGACGGTGGACGAAGTCGTCACCGAGATTACAAAAGACACTCTGTTTTATGATCAGTCCAACGGAGGGGTTACTATTTCCGGCGGCGAGCCCTTAATGCAGCCGTCGTTTTTAATGCAACTGCTGGATGCCTGCGGAAAACTGGCGCTTCACCGGACCCTTGATACTGCGGGTCACGTCGACACTCGGACGCTTCTTAAAGCCGCCACCCGAGTAGATCTATTCCTGTATGATATAAAGCATATGGACCCCGAAAAACATTATCACTACACGGGTGTTGCCAACGATACGATTCTGAACAACCTGAAGTTGTTAAGTCGTCAGGGCGCCAGAATCATCATCCGCCTTCCGGTGATCCCCGGAATAAACACTGATGAGGAAAATATTGATCGCACGGGTTCTTTTGTCGCTTCGCTTTCCGGCATCATCGGGATCAATATATTACCCTATCACTGCGCGGCTGAAGCCAAATACCAAAACCTTGATCTAAAAAATATGGCCGCCGACCTTCAGCGCCCTTCCGAGGATGTCGTCGCATCTGTGGCCCGCCATCTGGCAAGCTATAATTTAGAGGTCAAAATAGGAGGATAGACAGTGACTCCCAGAGTTGAGAGGCTTCGCAAAGAAAGTTTTAACGCGATCCCCAGTATTTCCATCGAACGGGCTGTTTTGGTAACCCGTTTTTATAAAAAAAATTATGGTAGATATTCAATCCCCGTTCTGCGGGCTCTGAACTTTAAAAACATTTGTGAAAAGAAAACCATTTACATCGGCCAAGATGAACTGATCGTCGGTGAGCGTGGCCCCTATCCCAAGGCGGTTTCCACTTTTCCGGAACTGACATGCCACACGGTGGAAGATCTGCAGATCCTGAATACAAGGGCAATGACCCGCTATAGGGTGTCTGAAGAAGACATCGAGAGCTATAGCCAGAAAGTCATTCCTTACTGGCAGGGCCGCACCATGCGCGAAAGGGTATTCAACCGGGTCCCGCAAGAGTGGCAGGCGGCGTACGCAGCCGGTCTGTTCACCGAATTTATGGAACAACGGGCCCCCGGCCACACGACCCTGGATGGGATCATTTACGAAAAAGGCATGCTGGATTTTAAAGCCGAAATCAAAGATCACCTGGCTCGGCTCGACTATTTGAATGATCCGCAGGCGGCCGACAAAGCCGAAGAGCTTTTGGCCATGGCCATTTGTTGCGATGCCGCCGTTATTTTCGCCGATCGCCATGCCGCACTGGCTGATAAAATGGCCCGGGAAGAATCGGATTCAGACCGCAAAGCCGAACTTGAGAAAAT
>Ga0316198_10002520_pt1 | contig 11049 bp, 7 predicted proteins | sample OudBieAanoxic_MG_FD_204935 | JGI IMG/M metagenome (GOLD analysis project Ga0316198, IMG submission 204935) | Coastal sediment microbial communities from Oude Bieten Haven, Netherlands - site A anoxic | ecosystem: Environmental > Aquatic > Marine > Coastal > Sediment | place: Netherlands... | reverse complement strand
CAACCTCGACCCGAGGGCCTCGCCCAGGCATTTGTGCTCGGGCGTGAGTTTTTGGACGGCTCGTCGGCGTGTCTGGTCCTTGGAGACAATATCCTGCACGGAACTGGGCTGACTGAGACACTGACCGAATGCGCCACCCTGCGGGACGGCGCCCACATCTTTGGCTATCGGGTGCGCGACACCAAGCGCTACGGCGTGGTCGAGATCGACGACAATGGCAACGCGATTTCGATCGAAGAGAAACCGGAGAAACCGCGCAGCTTCTTTGCCGTGCCCGGCCTCTATTTCTACGGTCCCGATGTCTGCGATCTGGCCGCCACTCTCGAGCCGAGCGAGCGTGGTGAACTCGAAATCACCGATCTCAACCGTCGCTACCTCGAACAGAATCGACTCAGAGTAACGGTTTTAGATCGCGGGTACGCCTGGCTCGACGCCGGCACCCATCGCAGCCTGATCGAGGCTTCCACCTACATCGAGGCAATTGAGGAGCGCCAGGGCCTCAAGATCGGCTGCTTGCAGGAGATTGCCTGGACCAAGGGCTGGATCAGCAACGAAGAATTCCGGCGCGAAGCGGAAGCTGCGTCTGGATCCAGCTACGGAACCTATCTGGCCGAGGTATTGGATCGAGTGGAGAACAAAAGTGCAGGTGGTTGAAGAACCACTGTCCGGAGTCAAGCTGCTCGCACCGAAAGTCATCGAGGACAGCCGCGGGTTTTTTATGGAGTCGTACAACCGTCGAAACCTCGCCAAGCTGGGCATCGCCCACGATTTCGTGCAGGACAATCATTCGCGTTCGTCCCGTGGCGTGCTGCGCGGTCTCCACTACCAGCTCGGCCACGCCCAGGCCAAACTGGTGCGGGTAACGCGTGGACGAGTCTTTGATGTCGTGGTCGACATCCGCCGCGGCAGCCCAACCTTCGGGAGATGGGCGGGCGCAGAATTGAGCGAGGACAACCGGCTGTGCCTTTTTGCTGAGGCAGGGTTTGCGCACGGTTTCCTGGTGCTGTCGGATGTCGCCGACTTTCAGTACAAGTGCTCCGACTTTTTTAGCGCCGAGGACGAACGGGGCTTTCCCTGGAACGATTCAGAAATCGGCATCGAATGGCCGCTTGACGGCCTCGATCCTCTGCTTTCAGACCGCGATCGCGCATGGCGACCTCTCTGCGAATTATCAGACCACGAATTCCCGGTGTACGAACCGTGAACGAGATGACCCACCAACCGCGATCGATGCTGGTCACCGGTGGCGCCGGCTTCATCGGGAGTAATTTCGTCCGAATCGCTCTCGATGCCGATCCGGAGTTGCGGCTGGTCAATGTCGACGCCCTCACCTATGCGGGTCACATGGCGAGCATTCGCGGAGTGGCTGAGACCCGCAGTTCCCACTACACCTTTGTCCACGCCGACATCCGCGAAATCGATGCGGTGCGAAAGCTATTCTTGGAACACGACGTCGACACCGTAGTTCACCTCGCCGCCGAAAGCCACGTCGACCGATCGATCGACGGCCCGATCGACTTCATCGACACCAACATCCGCGGCACCGCCAACCTCCTGGAGGCAGCTCGTTCAGCGTGGCGGCAACGTGACGACGTTCGTTTCCATCACGTCAGCACCGACGAGGTCTTCGGGTCACTCGGCGCCGACGGGCTCTTCACGGAGACCACCCCATACGACCCATCGAGTCCCTACTCGGCCTCCAAGGCCGCCGCAGACCATCTGGTTCGCGCGTGGCACCGTACCTACGGTCTTCCGGCCACCCTTTCCAACTGCTCCAACAACTACGGTCCCTATCAGTTTCCAGAAAAACTGGTACCGCTGATGATCCTCAACGCTCTGGCGGGTAAGAAGCTGCCAGTCTACGGTGAGGGGGCCAATATCCGCGACTGGCTCCACGTCGAAGACCACTGCCGCGCACTCGACCTCGTCGTGCGTCGAGGCCGGCCCGGGCGCACGTACAACATCGGCGGGCATAACGAGCGAACCAACCTCGAGGTCGTGCACGAAGTGTGTGACATCCTCGACGAGCTACGGCCCCTCGCCAACGGCAGCGGCCGCCGAGAGCTGGTGGAATTCGTAGCCGACCGGCCGGGCCATGACCTGCGTTACGCCATCGACGCCGACCGCATTGCATCCGAGCTCGGATGGAAACCTGCCTACGATTTCGACACCGGTCTTCGCGCGACCGTCGAGTGGTACCTCGACAACGAGGCCTGGTGTCAAGAGGTCCTGCGGGATCAATACGACGGATCACGTCTCGGCCTCAACACCTGAGGCTGAGCATGAGGCTTGTGGCTTGAGGCTTGGCCCACACACACACTGAATCCAGTTCGACATCAGGCCCCAAGTCCCAGGCCCCAAGCCCTTCTGACAACGGAAACCGTTGTCAGAAGACGAGTTGGACCATGACGCGGACGCGGTAGTCGATCTGGTCGGGGGCTTTGGCGATCGGGGTCGGGGTCCCAAGGACGACGGCGTCCGGATCGGCAGCGAAGGTCCTCTCAAGACGCGAGATGTCGAGCGCCAGCTTGTTCCGCCACCCTGGCAGGACAAAGCTGACCGCCGCGGAGGTCTCGGAGATCTCTGCCTCGACGGCGGGCGCCCAATCCTCTCCATCCCAGACCTGCACGGTGCCAAGACCCGACTGGTTTGCCCTGAGGAAGGTCGGGTCCTTCAGACGGGTGATCGCGGCACGGCGGGCCCTCACCTCAAGCTTCTGTGGTATGACGTACCAGCCAACAGCAACCCTCCAACCCTCACGGTTGAAGTCACCCTTGAAGTCGGCAAAATCGTAGGTCTCGGTTCCCCACTCCGCGTCGACCGACCAGCCCCGGTAGCGAGCGATGGCGGCAAGGTTATAGCCGCTCTCGTCGAACGCGTAGGTTGTGTCGCTCGAGTTCGTGTAGATGGAACCGATCACGCCGAGCTTGAAACGCGGCGCATGGCCCACATCCCCGACCACCCGCCAATCCACGAAACCCCAGGGGTGATACCCGACCCGTGCCGCGAGCAGATGGCCGTTGCCGCCGTTCGAGAGGCTGGTCGTGCTCCGACCCTGCCAGATGCCAACTTGATACTCGATTGTAGGTGTCGTGGCGGTGCCCTTATGTCCCCGAAGCTGCACCCCCTGGGACCGGTAAAGGGTCATCCCCCCGGTCGCGAAACCCGTGTATGCGTACCAGCTCAGCCCGAAACGTTCGGTGCCACCACCCGGATAGCGGGGCCCCTGTTGGGTGACCGAACCGAGATCGATGTCGGTTTCACCGTACATCAGGGATCGCTCGACCATTCCGAGGGCAGAGCCCGAGTTCATGAACTCGAGCCCATAGCTGATCTTCATACGCCCGGTCCCCAGCTGGAGTAAATCGAAGAACTTGTACTCGATCCACAAGTCGTTCGCATTGAGACCTTGGTTGGGCTCGAGCTGAACGTGGACAAAATATGTAAAGCGAGAGCTGCCGGCGTTGCCGCTGAAGTAGAGCCGCGCCCTGCGGACGAAAAAGTTGGAGTAGCCCTCCTGGTTGTAGCGAATCACTGGATCGTAGTCGACATAGGAATATCGGGTCTGGAGAAGACCGTTGATGCGCAGTGAATAAGCACCGTCTGAGGTCGCGAAGCGGAAGCCCTGGTCGTAAAAGACTCGAAGAGGGTTCTCCTTCTCTGCTTCCTCTTCAGCGGTAGCGGAAGGGGTGAACGTGAAGAACACTACGAGCAGAACGATCGAAGCCTTGAGGACCCTCCAAGTCGAGTTTTGAGTTTTGAGTTTTGAGTTTTGAGTTACCACCCACCCTCCCGTCGGTTGGTCATCTCGAGAGAAGTGTGGGGAAATCTCAGATCTCATAACTCAACACTCAAAACTAATCGACCGCTATTTCAAGGTGTTTGATCTTTTCCCACAGGGTTTTGCGGCTGATACCGAGGAGTTCTGCGGCGTCCGCGCGACGACCCTGGGTCGCGCTCAGGGCAGCGCGGATGGCATCGGCCTCAGCACGTTCGACGGCGTCGTGCATAGGCATCACCGGAGGCGTTTCGCCAATCGACGCCGCCGGAGCACCACCACGAATGTTGGGCGGAAGCTCTTCTACGGTCACTAACTGGCCCCGGCAGAAAAGCACGGCACGCTCGATGACGTTGCGAAGCTCGCGCACATTGCCCGGCCAGGGATACATTTCGAAACGGTCGATCACCTCATCACTGAAACCGTCGATTTCACGGCGCCGATCAGCGGCGAACTCGCGCAGGAATGCCTCCGCTAGCAGTGGAATGTCTTCGCGACGCTCCCGCAATGGTGGCAGATCGATGGCGACGGTGTTGACCCGGAAGTAGAGATCCTCGCGAAATCTCCCCTGACGGATTTCCTCCTCGAGAGAGCGAACTGATGCGGAAACGATTCGCGCATCGACGTCGATCGGTCTATTGGATCCAAGACGTTCGATCTGACGCTCCTGGAGCACCCTCAGGAGCTTGACCTGGAAGGTCAGCGGCAGCTCTCCGATCTCATCGAGGAAGAGGGTGCCGCCACTGGCCGCTTCGAAACGACCGATGCGTCGTTCGCTGGCGCCGGTGAAAGCGCCCTTTTCGTAGCCGAAGAGCTCGGACTCGATCAGTGATTCGGGCAGCGACGCGCAGCTCACGCGGACATAGGGCTTGGTACGGCGAGCCGAGTTGAAGTGAATTGCCGAGGCAACCATCTCCTTGCCAGTGCCACTTTCACCGTGGACGATGACCGAGGCATCCGAGTCCCCAACCAGCCGGATCAACTCGAAGACCTCCTGCATCACCTGAGACTTGCCGATGATGTTGGAAAAGGAGTGACGTTGCTCGAGCTGAGCCTGCAGACGGACGTTTTGCTCTCGCAAAATGCGAACCGAGCACACATTGCTCAGCCGAACCACCAGCTGGGCCATCGAAAAAGGCTTGGCAATAAAATCAGAGGCGCCTTCGCGCATTGCTTCGACCGCCCTGTCGACTGTCCCGTGGGCGGTGATGATCACGACCGTCGTATCCGGGCTCAGCGCCTTGATCCGTTTCAGGAGTTCGACACCACCGAGCCGCGGCATCACGAGATCGGAGAGGACCAGATCGTGCTGGTGCTGCTCGAAAAGGGCGGCACCCTTGACGCCGTCTTCGGCCACATCCACCGCCCAACCTTCGTTGCGCAGGGCGTCGGCCATGGTGATCCGTAAAAGTGGCTCGTCTTCGACGATCAGCAACCGGTGTCCGCAGATCTTCATCCCACTTCTCCCTCGCTCCCGCCGTCTGCCATAGCGGTCATGATGATACGAAATGTCGTTCCCCTGCCGACAGAGGTCTCGAGCTCGATGCGGCCGCCATGGGCCGCGACGATACTGCCACTCACCGCCAAACCGAGCCCCGTTCCCTCGCCGATCTCGCGAGTGGTGTAAAACGGATCGAAGATCCGCTCGCGAACCTCCGCGGGAATCCCGTGTCCCGTGTCTCGAACCTCGGCGATGACTTTGCCACCGCGAACCCGGGTCCTCAGAAATAGAGTCCCGCCGTCGCGCATGGCATCGAGGGCGTTGAGTACGAGATTGAGAAAAAGCTGCTCCATTTGGAAGTGGTCGGCCTCAACCGCCGCCGGATCTGAATCGAGGTCCATTTCGACCTCGATGCCGGCGGCTCGAAGCTGGTAGCCCACCAGCTCCACCACGTGGCGGAGGTTGTGATTGATCGAAGTACGCTCGAGCTTGATCTCGCGAGGCCGAGAAAAATTAAGGAGATTGGCCACGGTACGCTCGATACGTCTGAGCCCATCCGCGATGAGCTGCAGGTAACGATCGCGCATCTCTTCGTCATCCGGGTTGTCACGCATGTTTTCGATGCTGGCCAACACCCCAGCAAGTGGGTTATTCACCTCATGCGCCACACCTGCAGCCAGGGTACCGACCGCAACCATCTTCTCGGTCTGAGCGAGCTGAGCACGCTGCAGCTCCTCTCGTTCCTGCGCCGTCTCGAGTTCAGCCATCATTCGATTGAAGACATCGCTCAGCTCGGCCACCTCGTCACCGTAGCGGGTCGGAGCGCGGACCGTAAGATTTCCTTCGCCGGCCCGCTTCATGGTTTCGTTGAGGTAGAGGATGGGACGGATCAGCGTTTCGACATAAAGCGCAGTCATGATCGAGTTGCCGAGCATCAGCACCAGCGCCACCAGAGCCGCCTTCTTGGCGACGTCACGAACCTGTCGCTCGATGGGCTCGAGCGAAAATCCGACCGCCAGGGTGCCCAAAAACTCCTCCTCGTCAACCAGTGCCGATCGCACTTCGAGAACGTCGTCGTTGTTCACATCAACACGTTCATCGGTGCGCGGCTCACTCCCCATATCTGCTGGTGTAAATGCGCGGTCAAACGGCCATCCCACCATTTCGGGTCGACTTGAATGCGTGACTGCACCGGTACTGTCTGTCACGACGACATAGCGCATCAAATCCTGGTTGCGGGCCATGACCTCGGCAACATAGCGCTCGATCAGCCCGCCCTCGCCCGCCCCGACGTTTGCCTCGCCCTCAACGTACTCGATCGGCACCGCCATCGACTCGACGAGGCTACGGCCACGGCCGACGATGGCGTCAGACAGCGTCCGCCGCTGGTACATCGCGCCGAGCACCGCGACCAAGGTCATGGTCACAACAATCAGAGTATTGGAATAGAGAAAGAAGCGGATGCGAAGACCGAGCTTAATATGCACCGCTCACCAACGATCGTTCAACCGGCAATGGTTGCCACCAGTTCATCTTCATCGACATCCACGAGAAGCTCGCGCACATTCAGCCAACCGCGCTCCCGGGCCCGAGCGGCGGTTTCTGTTCCGAAACACCAGGCAACGAACTCTTCGCCCCACCCTGGGCCACCACGCTCTGCGTCAAGCCAGTCGACCTCGGCGGAAGAGCCGACAACGCAACCGGTCAGCGGAAGAGCCCCCATCACGACCCTCGCCGCCGGCGTCGCCGGCATCGGCAGTACTACCACCTCGGCGCCAGCTGCCTCGAGGCGCACAGCTAATCCGGATCGCGACGCCGGAACCAGCAGCCGCCGTCCCGCGAGGGGCAATTTCGAAACCCAGTCCAGGGTTTCGGAATGACCCACCGTCGGGCCGATCGCAAAAAGCGCCGGTGGCTCCAAACCGGCTGCTTCGATTGCCGATGGGAGTTCTGAAAGCGTCGACAAAACAAAGCGTTGGGCGGATGTGGTCCCCTGTTCGACCATCGCCGCCGGCGTCGTCGAATCCATCCCATGCTCGAGAAGATTCTCCACCACCTGCGGCAATGCGCTGACTCCCATATAGCCAACCAGAGTTGCGTGCGGATCCTGGGCCAGCAAATCCCAACGTACCTGAGGCCCGTCCGACTTGATCGCTTCGTGGGCGGTGAGCAGGGTCAATCGCACCGCTTCACGGCGATGGGTCACCGGCACCCCTGCCCAGGCCAACGCTGCAACTCCCGAGGTCACACCTGGCACGACCTCGAACGGAACACCCTCCGCCACTAGAACCTCGGCCTCCTCGCCACCACGTCCAAAAACGTATGGATCTCCGCCCTTGAGACGGACCACCCTTTTACCGGTCCGGGCCAGCCTTACCAGGAGATCATTGATTTCCTCTTGCGGCACGGGGTGGTTGCCCGCCACCTTGCCAACCGGGTGGAGTTCGACTTCCGTATCGAGCTCGGGGGGAAGCGCCGGCGCCGCCAATCGATCGAAGACCACCACATCCGCCTCGAGCAGGCGCTGGCGGCCGCGAACAGTGAGGAGACCGGGGCATCCCGGGCCGGCGCCGATCAGGCTGACAAGCCCCGCCCTCTCTTCCTTCACCATTTTCTGACTTCGTTCTCGTTTCGGCGTCCGGTGCTCGACGGGCGAGTCGAGCCAGTCTCGCTCCTCGGTGGCGGTCGGCACACGCGCGGTGAGACCCTCCGGATCGACGGTCTCCCGGAAGAAGCGGTCGAAGAGCGCCTCCTGGCGATCGCGCGGAGCATCCAGGTCCCGGACGGCATCCCGGTAACGGGCAGCGGAAGACAACCACTCCCCCCACTCGGGTCCAAGCCGTCGATCGAGGAGCTGGCGCAGGCGCCGCACCACAAACGGTGCCTCGCCGGCCGAACCAATCGCAATTTGGAGGGGCCCACGACGGACCCGCGCCGGAAGGTGAAAAGAACACAACTCCGGATCGTCAGCGACATTGCACCAGATCCCCGCCTCTTCGGCGTCGTGGAATACGCGGGAGTTGGTTTCGCGGTCGTCGGTCGCCGCATAGACAAGACTCCAACCGTGGTCTGCTTCTCCCCTATAGGGACGTCGCTCAATGACAACCTCACCGCGATCGGCCATCTCGGACAGAGGTTCCACGACATCGGGAGCCACAACAGTAACCTTCGCTCCTTCCTCGACAAGACCCTGCACCTTACGCAGAGCGACACCACCTCCGCCGACGACCAGAACGTGTCGATTTTTGACTTCCAGTGAGACGGGATACATGCAATTTCCTCGAAAAAACAGCTGTCACAACGGTTTTTGCCGCCGTTCCAGGATTGTAACACCGGCCACCCCCCTGACTCCAGCGTTACGCCAAAGAAACGGTTGGTCCTGGGCCGAATTGACCGAAAGTGGCAAGGAATCGACGTTCTGAATCGGCTGCGCCCGAGTTTTTAGCGCAGAGGCGCAAAGATCATCTCAAGGTGGCCACGCCGTCATTTGGCGCACAACACCCAATGTAACCAGGAGAGGATTACCCGCGCCCAAAACAGAAGCCTGTGTTTTGTCTTTCTTGGCGACTTTGCGTCTTGGCGTCTTTGCGGTTTATTGATTCCTCCTCGATCACCCAGCCTCTCGACGCACAAGACTGGAACACCTCTCCTTGCGGCGTGCTAATTTAATCCTGGGAATTGCGAGCGGCTGCCCCTTTGTGATGGGAATTGAGAAGATGATTCCACAAACTTGTCAGCATTGTGTCCATTTTGACGACGACCCTGCCTCTATTGAAGCTGAGATTCCTGGCCTGACCTCCTTCGGCTCCGCTTACTCATCGGCGCGCGGCCACGCCGGGATCTGCCGAGAGTTCGACCGTTTCATGGATCCCGTGGTGGCCCTGGATTGTCCATCGTTTGAGGCTCGCAAACTGGTATCCGATCCCCCGTCTACCGGCCGTTCAGAACCGCGTCCCCGGTTTCGAGAGAAGGAGTGAGAGGGCATATTGATGACAGGCGAAACGAAGCGTAGCCCGCTGTTGGTGGAGGAAGATTGGTGGACGGTCTGGTTTGGCATGGCGATTCTCCTGATTGCCACAGTGCTCGGCATGATGACGCTGTCCGGCACTATCTCGGCCAAGAAAGTGCCAAAGATCGGAAAGTGGACATCGAACCCGGCGGATGTACTTTACCAGTCGAAGAAGACCACGATCGACCTGTCCGAGGGCAGCACTCTCGTGGAGGTGGCGGACAGAATCAATGCCGCCGAAACCGGCGCGAACGCAGAGGTCATCCCCGATGCCGGAGGTTTCCAGCTGCGGATCGCTTCGAGCCGCACAGGTGACGGTGAAACGATCTCTCTTTCGGCACTCTTGACTGGCGGCATGACACAGCTGCAGTTCACCGAGGTCGATCCCGATCCCGCCGGAATCGGGGCGAGAGCCTACACCTCGCAGATCCTGAATTCTCCAGACATCGTTGTCGGCAGCGGCAAGCTGATCGTGACAGCGGAACGAACGAAATCGATCGTTCTTCCGCTCATTGTCACCATGATCTTCATCCTGGCGGTCACGGTGATCGGCGTTTACGGCATGGGCCAGAATGGAATGAGCTATTCCGTCGCGTTTGGAGCCGTATTCATCCTCGCTGTCCTCTCGTTTGCGATCGCCAACCAGAACACCATCCATGCCTACGGACTGAGCTACGCGGCCTGGGCCCTTGTCCTCGGCCTGCTGATCTCCAACACGGTCGGAACACCCTCATGGCTCAAACCGGCGGTGCGGACCGAGATGTACATCAAGGCAGGGCTGGTGTTGCTCGGCGCCGAGATCCTGTTCGGGAAAATCCTCAGCATCGGCGTTCCCGGATTGATGGTTGCGTGGATCGTCACCCCGACAGTGATCATCTTCATGTGGTTGTTCGGAACACGTGTTCTGAAAATCGTCAGCAAACCTCTGGTGATGATCATCGCCGCCGCGACTTCAGTATGTGGGGTCTCGGCCGCTATCGCCGTGGCCGCCGCCTCCCGGGCCAAGAAGGAGGAGCTGACGCTGGCCGTCGGGATGACACTGATATTCACGGTCTTGATGATGATCTTCATGCCCATGTTCATCGCCTGGGTCGATATGGATGCGGTCCTTGGAGGCGCATGGATGGGAGGTACCATCGACTCCACCGGAGCCGTCGTAGCGGCCGGCGCCTTCCTCGGCCCAAGGGCCGAAGCCGTCGCCGCGGTGGTCAAGATGATCCAGAACATTCTCATTGGAGCGGTCGGATTTTTTGTGGCTCTATTTTGGATCACGTCTGTCGAGCGGGATCCGGACGCCCCACGCCCGGGACTCATACAGATCTGGGTCAGGTTCCCGAAGTTCATCGTCGGGTTCGTCGCGGCGTCGATCCTCTTCTCCTTCATTCTGGCGCCCCTGTTCGGCTCGCTCTTCGATGGGAATGGCCTCAAGTTGGTGGAATCGAGCGTGATCAAGCCCGTGACCAATCCCCTCCGGGGCTGGTTTTTCTGTCTCGCCTTCGTGTCCATCGGCTTGGAGTCGAATTTCGCGGAGATGGCCAAGCAGTTGGAAGGCGGCAAGACGCTGCTTCTCTACATCGTGGGGCAGTCCTTTAATCTGATTTTGACTCTGGCGATGGCCTGGCTGGCGTTTTCGATTCTGTTCCCCAACGTGATCTGACGAATCCGAACTGCAAACGCCGGGGCCGCCTTTCGCAGTGTCTCGGCCCCTTGGCGTCAGCCTTCCTGTGGCCCCACTCCGCTGGTCGCTCGCACGCGCCAGCTGACGCCACCGCCGATATAGCGGGCGTGAACTCCCCGTTGCGTCAACCACCGCACGACCTC
>Ga0316198_10002518_pt1 | contig 11054 bp, 9 predicted proteins | sample OudBieAanoxic_MG_FD_204935 | JGI IMG/M metagenome (GOLD analysis project Ga0316198, IMG submission 204935) | Coastal sediment microbial communities from Oude Bieten Haven, Netherlands - site A anoxic | ecosystem: Environmental > Aquatic > Marine > Coastal > Sediment | place: Netherlands... | reverse complement strand
TGTCCCCGTCGATCAGACCTGCTGCGGGCAGCCGGCTTTCAATGCCGGTTATCGCAAGGCAGCCAGAGCGGCGGCCAGGCGATTCATTGAAATCTTCGAGGATGCCGACGTGATCGTGTGTCCTTCCGGATCATGCGTCAGTATGGTCAAACTCCACTACCCCGAGCTTTTTAAAAGCCATGAAAAGTGGTTCGACCGGGCCGTGCGCGTCGGCCAACGAACGTTTGAACTCAGTCAATACCTTGTTGATGTTCTCGGGATCGATGATGTGGGTGCCCGTTACGACGGCAAGGTGACTTACCATGAGTCCTGCCACTTATTAAGGGGACTGGGTGTCTCCGAGCAACCGCGACGTCTGATACGAAACATCCGACGGACGGAACTGATTGAGATGAAAGATGCAGACAAATGCTGCGGCTTCGGGGGAACCTTTGCCGTTAAATACCCGGAAATATCCGTCGCCATGGTTGACGAAAAAATAAGCCATATTCTTGCCTCTGGCGCCGATACCGTCACCGGCTGCGATATCAGCTGTTTGATGAACATCCAGGGAAGATTGAACCGGATCGGGTCTCCGGTGAAAACGATCCACCTAGCCCAGTTGCTGGCCGGTTGATGCTGGTCCGTTCAACGGTTCAGCGTTCTCCGTTCTGGGTTCGCTTCCAATGGTTAATCTTTACATCGATGAAAAGAGCAGCTGATTGAAACCCTCTTCATATCAACACAGAGCACAAGCAGCCATCAACGATCCGGTTCTGCAGCGAGCCCTGGCCAACCTTCAGCAGCGCCTCGGCCGGGGAGCGGCCGAGGGTTACCGCCGATTCCCGGAAGGCCCGGAACTGCGGCTCAAGGGCCATGCGATCAGGATGAAAGCCATTGAAAACCTGGATATTTTATTGGACGCGCTGGCCGATAAGATAGAAAAAAACGGGGGACATGTTCATTTCGCCGCCGATGGGGAAACCGCCGTAAAGCGATGCATCGAGATCGCCCGCAGGCATGATGTCTTCCTAGCGGTCAAGGGCAAGTCGATGCTCGCCGAAGAGATCGGACTCAACCCGGCGCTTGAGGCCGCCGGTATTGAAACGGTGGAAACCGACCTGGGCGAGTATATCGTTCAGCTCGCCGGTGAAGCACCGTCACACATTATCGCACCGGCCATTCACAAAACCCGCGAAGCGGTCGGCCGCCTTTTTGCGGATAAACTCGGCATACCTTACACGGATGACCCGCCCACGTTGACGCTTGCCGCCAGACGGGTGCTGCGAAATAAATTCCTCGACGCGGATATGGGGATTTCGGGATGCAATCTCGCCTGCGCCGAAACCGGGCATATCACCACCGTCTCCAATGAGGGCAACATCCGCATGGCCACGACTCTTCCGAGGGTGCACGTGGCATTCATGGGCATGGAAAGAATCGTAGCCGATCTAAAAGACCACGCCATTTTATTCAGACTGCTGTCTATGGGCGCGGCAGCACAGGAAATGGCGGGCTATGTGAGCTACATCGGCGGGCCCGCAGAACAGGGGCGCACTGACGGTCCCGAGGCGTTTCACCTGATCATCGTCGATAACGGGCGCAGTCGAATCCTGGCGGATCCGGATTTCAGGGAGATGCTCTGCTGCATCCGTTGCGGGGCCTGCCTCAACATGTGCCCGGTATATGGGAAGATCGGCGGGCATGCCTATGGATCGGCCTATTCGGGACCGGTCGGGGCGGTGGTCACCCCGCTTCTCACCGGCATCAGCCAGGCCAGTGATCTTTGCCTGGGCGAGTCTTTGTGCGGGGCCTGTATGCCGGCCTGTCCGGTCAATATCAATATTCCCCGAATGCTTCTTCTGCTTCGTGCCAAATTGGCCGAAGGCGACGCCTCCTGGAATGTTAGCATTAGAAGCAGGGCGGAGCAGGCGGCCTTCACCGCGTGGTCCTACCTGATCCGCAGCAGGTTCGTTTACGAGATGTTTCTTAAAGGTGCGTCTATCGGTCAGCAATTGCTTCCCGGGAGACAGAATATGATCAGCCGTCTCCCTTTTGCCGGTAAAGGCTGGACCCAGAGCCGCGATCTGAGGCGGTTGGCTCCCCAAAGTTTCATTCAACGCTATCGTATCGAACGTGCGTCAGGAAAAAAGAGATGAGACCACACGGGCGGGTTGAATTTATTAAACATGTCAAAAGGGCGCTGAACCGCGATGATCCCGGTATACGATCACTGGATGATATCATCCAATGTCTGCCGGATGCGGATGATACCCGGCTTCTTGAGAAAATCGCCAACCGAGGCAAAAAGTCTCATCTGGCCCTGCTGGAAAGACTCATCGAAGCCGGCAAATTGGTCAATGTGGGCATCATGGTCGAAAAGGACGCCGACACGGCCGCCGCCTCCATTTCGAAGATAGCCGCCGAGAAGTGCGCCGAATGGGGTGACCAGAAATCGGTGGTTGCCTGGGATCACCTGCTCGTCAAGCGTCTTGGGCTTTCCGCCCATCTAAGCCCCTTGGACATTCCTGTTTATTTCGCCGACAGGCAGCCCGGGACGGCCGGCCGGCTGGAGGTCCTTCGTAGACACGCAGAAGGTGCCTTCATCGGCGTTACTGCGGCCGACTACTGTATTGCGGAAACGGCGACGCTCACCATGAAAACCCTCCCCGGGCAGCCTCGCTCTGTTTCCCTGCTGCCGTCAATCCATATCGCGGTGATTCGGCTGGAGCAGATTCTTTCCAACCTGAACGAGTTATACACGCTGCTGAAATGGAACCCAACAGAACGGGCCGAAGGCATCACGCGCTGCATGACGCTGATCACCGGCCCCAGTAAAACGGCGGATATCGAAGCCACACTCGTCCACGGGGCCCACGGGCCGCGGGAACTGACCATTGTTGTCCTGACCGGCTGATCGCATTCATCCAATCAATTGTGACCACCTATGCCGAGTCAAATCGCTGACGGCGATCAAACCGGTTGCTTTCACGCAGCATTTGTCCTATCCTGTCCACTGAACATAGACAGCGATCTTTCCGAATCGGTTGGTCCCATAACACTCACTTCCCGTTCCGGGTCACCATCTGATTTCGGCGGCAGTTGTTACGGCTGCGAGCCATCCCATCCCTCACATCAGATGGTAGTCCCATGTCTCCACATAATCCATGCATGCGGTGTGGTGCCTGCTGTGCCTTATTCCGGGTATCTTTCGACTGCTGCGAGACGGATAATTTCCCGGGCGGCGTGATCCCTTCCCATTTGGTATTTTTATTGAATGAAAGGCGAGCGGCCATGAGGGGCACCGAGAAAAGGCCGATCCGCTGCCGGGCCTTAACCGGCACAGTCGGCCATTCCGTCAACTGTACGATCTATGACCGGCGACCGACGACCTGTCGGAAGTTTTTGTCTGTATGGGAGAACAACGTCGTCAACCCGCTATGCGACCAGGCGAGAGCCACGTATGGACTGATGCCCCTGAGCAGTTTCTGACCGCGCCTATCCAACTTCAACTCTCGCTTCATTCCAGCGTCCGGCCACCAATATCCTTCATGTTGAACAGCACGTCGTTTTCCCAGTAGGACTGCTCCAATTTGGCCTGATGGTCTTTCAGGGCATCGCCCTGACGGCTGGCCAGTTCGTGGACCAGGTAGTTGATCAGGCAGCACATGGGGGTCGGACTGCCCAGATAGGGGATATGCTTGGAGGCAGCGATCAGGAGATGGTCGGCAAATTGGAGTACCGGGCAGGTGGCGCTGTCGGTGATCACCACCAGCGTCTGCCCCAGTCGCTTGACCAGTTTGCCCAGGCGAATCAGTTCATTGGGGTAGCGGGAGGTGGCGATGATAACGACGACACTGTCCGCCGGGGCGATGGTCAGCCAGTCGATGGTGGTGCGGTCGCTGCCTTTCATGATACGGATGTTTTCCCGCACCTTGGTCATGGCCCAGCCCATATAATAAGCAAGGGTATAGGAGAGGCGCGAGCCGATCACGTGAATCGGCACCCGTCGGTCCAGCACGTCCACCACCGCTGCCATGGTTTCGACGTCAAGGGAATGATAAAGCTGCTGGAGATTGTCGATCTCCTCGGCAACGGTTCTCCGGAATCTGACCGCGCCGGGCGCCTTCATGTCTGCGATATCCAACCGGTCCAGCAAGGTCAGTTCCGTGTCCACGAAATCCCGCAGGGCCTGCTGAAAATCGCTGTAGCGGTCGTAGCCGATACCGGAAACGAACCGTACCACGGTGGCCTCGCTCACCTCACAGGCTTCGGCCAGTTCCTTGGTGGTCATGAATACCGCTTTGCGTGGCTGGGCTGTAATGTATTCTCCCAGAACACGCCCTTTAGGGGTGAGGCCCTCGATACTTTGGGTAATTTTTTCGATCAGGGGGTGCAGTTTAGGTATTGTCACAGAGGTCTCCACTCATAAAAGATTGAAAAACACTCAATAAAATTTAAGCTTTCATCGCCGATTGGATAGTTTTGATTTCAAATGATTCTTTTTGATACAAAATAACATCTAGGTTCGGGAGCGCAACATTAAAGTTGCAAATATCCCGAAGATGATTCAGATGACTGTTATCATTATTTTATGAAATATTTTTCAAGCACACTTTCTTTTTTTGAGCTGGAAAACCAAAAATATGGACTTGGTAGAATTTTTTTATTTGACTTTAATTATTTCATATGAAAGATAAACATTCATCAAAATCCGCCTAAAAAATCCAAATTTCAGACATTTTGATGCTTTCAGCAGCATGATTATAGTATACGTGCCCATGACGGCGTCAACCAACGCCAAAAAATGTTCACCCACAAAAACCATTTAACAGGAGCAGCAAAATGAACTCGAAGGGTCTCAGCGGCGGCATATACAAACCCTTGTCGCCCGAAGGCATCGACACCATCCACAACGCATCACTGACCATCCTCGAAAAGACCGGTTTTGCATATGAATCGGGTTTGGATGCAACGATAGAAATGTTGGCCAACGCGGGTGCCACGATTGATCGGGAAATGAAACGGATCCGGTTTCCCCGTGAACTGATCCTCGAAGCGATTGCCAAGGCTCCTTCTCAGGTGATCCTGTATTCCCGCGACGGAAAAAATGATTTGGATCTGACCGAAGACAAGGTCCATCTGGGCACCGGCGGCGCCGCCGTCAAAATTCTCGATATGGAAACCGGCCTGCCACGGTCGTCAACCCTTCAAGATCTGTACGATCTCGGACGACTGGTGGACCGCCTCGATCACATTCACTTTTTCCTGCGTCCCTGCATCCCCACGGATATTCCTGAAGCCGACTACGACGTGAACATGTTCTACGCCTGCCTCAAGGCGACCGGCAAACATGTCATGAGCGGCGTCAACGACGAGGCAGGACTGCATCGCATCATCGACATGGCTGCTTTACTGGCTGGCGGAAAGGCGCAATTGCAGGCCAAGCCGTTTATATCGATTATTACCTCGTTTGCCATTTCACCGCTGAAGCTGTGCACCCAATCCACACGCATCATGCAGGCATGTAATCGCCAGGGCATCCCCGTGGCGCTTTCCGCCGCGCCCATGTCCGGCTCCACCAGCCCCATGACCATGGCCGGTACCCTGACCCAGCTGCACGCCGAGCAACTGGCGGGAATCACGATCTGCCAGTTGACCCAATCCGGTGCACCGCTGCTCTATGGCGGCATTCCAGGCATGGCCAACATGACCACCATGGGCTACCTGGGTGGCGGTGTGGAATGCGGCATGATGAATGCGGCCATCCACCAGATGGCCGCTTACATTAACATCCCCAACTATAACTCCGCCGGGTTGTCCGATGCCAAACTGCCCGATGCCCAGGCGGGTTGGGAAAAAGCCATGACCATCCTGTTGGGTGCCATGGGCGGTTCCAATTACATGCACCACAGCGCCGGCATGCTTGAGTCCATGCTCACGGTGGCTCCCGAACAATACGTGATCGACGATGAAATCATCGGCATGGCCTGCAAGGTGCTCAAGGGAATCGAGGTGGACGCTGAGCATCTGGCACTAGAAGTTATCGACACGGTGGGGCCGTCCGGCAATTTTATGATGTCGCCCCATACGATGAAATACATGCGCAGCGAGTACTTTCAGGGAAACGGCGTGACGGACAGCAAAAGCCGCCATCAGTGGGAGCAAGGCGGATCCATGGACACCCGCGAGCGAGGCAAAGCCATTGCCCACAAGATACTGGAGACTCCGGAATCATCACATATTCCTGAGGACATCGATCTGACGATTCGGGAGAAATTTAACATTTTGCTGTAAGTCTATTAAGAAGAAGGTGGTGGACTTCTGATGTATTTTGCCGGCAAGGGTTTTCAAAATCGGCGCCTTGAGTGCATCCTGCACGGTTAAAAGGCCTTTATGTGACCGCTCGACAACCCTTACTGGTGCTGTATGCTTTATTGACGCAAAGCGGAGGATATGGCAAGCTGGTCTCATCCTATCGTCCGGCGTATAATACCATCTGCAAGGTTTGGACAACACAGCTCGATCTTCTGATGGCGTCGGGTGTAAACCACACGACTCAATATCTGCTGCCACCCAAATACAAAGAATCTTAGGTGATTAATGGAAGAAATTATCCGCTATGTTGGCAGTAATTACCCCACCATTATCTGGCTGAATGCATCTGCCGCTAACAACACCTATGCTCTGGCGATGCGCAAGGCCGATGCCGAGTCAAAGGGTATCAAGTCGCTGGAAGATCTCGCGGCCAAACTCAACGGTGGTGATAAATTGACGCTTGGGTGTAACATTGAGTTCTACAAGCGGGACGACGGTTTGAAACCGCTCCAAAAAGCATACGGCTTCGAGTTTCCACGCTCTGCAATTAAACGCATGGAGACCGGTTTGATTTACACGGCCTTGAAAGACGGTGATGTGGATGTTGGCCTTGTTTTTGCCACGGATAGACGAATCCTGGCGTTTAATTTCAGTGTACTCAAGGATACAAAAAATTACTTTCCAGCATATGCAATTACGCCGACCGTTCGTAAAGAGACGCTGGACAAGAATCCAGAGCTTGCCGAACAGCTGAACAAACTGTCTGGCTTATTCGACGACGCGACCATATCAGCCTTAAACGCGGAAGTTGATGTCGACAAAAAATCAGCTACAGAAGTCGCGCTAGGCTTTCTAAAGGCCCAGGGCTTATTGTAGAACCGTTACCCCGGCACTATGGTTTCTTGGCCGTTGTGCCGGGGTTATTTATTGAGAGCAATCATGGGTGCGTTGACTTCATATGCCATCGACTTCACGCTGAAAACCCGGTGGGATGACCTGCCCGACGCAGTTCAGCATCAGGCTAAACGTTGCTTAATGGACACGCTGGGGGCCATGGTCGCCGGATCGCAGACACCCGTTGCCGCCATCATGCGCAAAACGGCCCTGGAACAGTTCGGTGGTGACCAGGCCACCATCATGGTGACCGGCGAGCGGGTGTCGGCCAGCGGTGCCGCCCTGGCCAACGGATTCTTCGGCAATGCCCTGGACATCGACGACGGCTATCGCAACATCAAGGGGCATCCCGGCGCTTGCGCCCTGCCGCCGGTGCTGGCCGCCGCCGAACTAACCGGCGGCTGTAGCGGGCAGGAATTTCTCACCGCCCTGGTGGTGGCTTACGAACTGGGCATCCGCGCCGGGGTGATCCGCCACGCCACTTACCAGGTCTACCACTCCTCCGGAAGCTGGGGCGCCGTCGCCGGTGCCGCCGCCGCCGGCAGACTGCTGGGGCTTAACGAGAATCAACTCTTCCACGCCATGGGGGCCGCCGAATACCATGCCCCCATCGCCCCCATGATGAAGGGTATCGATACGCCATCCATGGGCAAGGACAGCATCGGTTGGGGCTGCATGGTGGCGGTGCTGTCGGCCCTCATGGCGCATGACGGGTTCACCGGCATCTGCCCGCTGTTCGACGATGCACCGGATACGAAAAGGGTAGAAAACCTCGGGGATGAGTGGGAAATTCTCAACCTCTATTTCAAACCCTATGCCACCTGCCGCTGGGGCCAGCCGGCGGTGGCCGGCGCCCTCAAGATCGCCCGGGAACATGATTTGACTCCGCACCAGGTCCGACGTATCCGCGTACGCACCTTCGAAGCGGCCACCCGTCTGCCCAACGGACACCCCCGCGACACGGAGGAGGCCCAGTATAACCTGGCCTTCCCGGTGGCCGCGGCGCTGCTGGACGGTGAAGTGGGGCCCGGCCAAGTGCTTCCGCCGCGCCTCTATGACCCCGATTTGCTGGCCATGCTCGATCGCGTCTCCACTGAAATCGCTCCCGAATTTGAGGCTGAATTCCCGGCCAAGACGATGGCCGAAGTGATCGTTGAAACCAAAACGGGTGAAATCTTCCGATCCGGCCGCATCGAAGCCTTGTGGGAACCGCCGGACACCCTGCCTTCGGATAAAGCGTTGAAAGCAAAATTTCTCTGGCTGACCACCCCGATCGTTGGAAACGTAAAAGCCAACGCATTGATTGAAAAAATCTGGTCTGTGGAACGCTTGGCGTCAATCGATCCGATTCTCGACGGATGCCGCGCCGCCGTCATTTGACTGGCAATGGTGTTTTTTAGAATCCGACATATACGGCAAAGAAAGGGTTCCATCCATGAAAGTGGGGGTCTTCCAGACCGATCCGGTCCTGCTGGATATCAAAACCAACTTGGCAGCCACGATTGATAAAATTGAAGCGGCCAAGGCGGAAGGCGTTGACCTGGTGGTCTTCCCCGAGCTTTCCCTGACCGGGTACTTTGTCCGGGAAAGATATCATGAAGCGGCCCTTCGCATCGACTCGCCGGAGATAAAGCAACTGGCCCGGGCGACCAAAGGGACGGCGGCCGTCGTTGGATTCATCGAAGAATCCCAGGCCATGAATTTTTACAATTCGGCGCTGGTGGCTGTGGACGGTGAAATCCTGTTCGCCTACCGCAAGCTCAATCTGCCTAACTACGGCGTCTTCGAAGAGCGCAAGATCTTCTCCGGCGGAAAGCATGTCCGCGTCTTCAAACTCAAGGGCCTAACCATTGCTCCGTTCATCTGCAACGATCTGTGGCATCCCTCCCTGCCCTATTTAGGGGTCACCCAGAAGGCGGATATCTTCATCACCATGTTCAACTCCTCCCGGGGTTCAATGGGCAACGAGTTTTCCAACATCGAAAGCTGGAACATCATCAACCGGTTCTACTCCCGGGTGTTCGGCGTGTACAACCTGTGCGCCAACCGGGTCGGCTGTGAGGTATTTGAAGACCTCAGATCCGATGAGGGCGAACAGACCGGCTCAGCGCCTGCGGCCGTCGATGAGAATCCGTTTCGTTTCTGGGGCGGCAGTGAGATCATCAACCCATTCGGCCAGGCCATTATCACGGCTGCCCTGTTCGATCCGGATGTCATTTTCGCGGACATCTCAAGGGATCTGGTCCGAAAAAAACGCATCCAGCTGCCCTACCTGCGCAACGATGATCCCTACTTCACCCACCGGGAACTGGGCCGGATCCTTTATGGCAAGCACCCTCTAGAATAAAAAATGACAGCCCATGCTGTTTTTGTCGCTCAACATCTGCTTGCCTTCAGTATCGCATTTCGCTACTATAAAGCACCGTAGAATATTTTCTACCGTTTTATCTGCCCGGCCCAGGATGCCATCGGCATCCCTACCTTCCCCAAGAATGATCAAGGAGGTCCGCATGCTCATGAATACCCGCGACCAGTATGGTTTGATTGCGCGCCTGCTGCACTGGTTCATCGCTGCGCTGGCCATCGGCATGATCGTGGGCGGCAGCCTGCTATCTATTCTGCCGTCCGGTGGTTTTAAGGCCGTTGTGATAGCCGGCCACAAATCTATCGGTGTCGCCATCTTTCTGCTGATGATCGGCCGCATCGCCTGGCGGCTCACCAATCCACATCCCCGCGACCTAGGAAAAATCCCGATTTTGAACTACATCGCCCGCCTGGTGCATATTTTTTTGTATGTGTTGCTGCTCCTCCAACCGTTGGTGGGCACCCTCATGTCCCAGGCCTATGGCTATCCAGTCTCCGTTTTCGGGATTTTCAAACTGCCCCCGTTGGTCTGGCAAAGCCCATCGCTGGGAAATTTCTTACGGGAGGCTCACGGTGTGACCGCCGTCCTACTTACGGCCTTCATCGTTATCCATGCCGCGGCAGCGTTGAAACACCACTTTATCGATCGGGATCGGACCCTGATGCGCATGCTCAAAGGGTGACGGATTCGAAAATAAGCCGATATCTGCGTTACGCTTCATCCCTCGTCACTGCGGCGTACCGTCAGTACGCCTCATTCCTTAAGGATTGAACATGAATGTTCGCCGTAAGGATGGCAATCGATTTTCAGTGCGCTCGCCAATCCCGTCGTTAGCGACGGGAAACGAACTCGCTATCGCGGCCCACAAGCCTTGATCTCGGCGTTTTTACGAATCTGTAGGAAATAAGACTGTTTACGAGTCCATCGAGGGTGACCGCCCAACCTTTTTCAGGCATGCTTGAGAATCCGATCGGCCCATGGTAAACCTGCCTCTGAATGGCATTTTTTCCGGCAGAGGGAGGAAGCTAAACCATGCATCAGGTTATGATCCATCCGTCAACCTATGATACCGTTCGTGCGGCCATAGACAGGGCGTTCGATCTGTTCCCCCAAAATCTTGAAGACAAGAAGATAGTGATCAAGCCCAACGTACTGCGGGGATCGGAGGCCGCCGAAGGGATTGTCACCCATCCGGCCGTGTTGGCTGCGGTGGTGGATAAAGTGCAAACCATGGGACCGGCTTCGATTGTCGTGGGTGACAATCCCGGCCTTTTCAGCTACGGCGCCAATGAGGCGGCTTTCGAGCAGACCGGTCTCATGGCCGCCGCCCGTGGCTATTATCGCAACATCGGCCTCGATGCCCTTTCCTTGCCCCTTCATCCCGATTTCATGGAGACGGTGAACGTTTCCCGTGCCATCGTCGAGGCGGACATCGTCATCAGCCTGCCCAAGTTCAAAACCCACGGGCTTACGGTCATGACCGGCGCCATCAAGAACA
>Ga0316198_10002517_pt1 | contig 11055 bp, 7 predicted proteins | sample OudBieAanoxic_MG_FD_204935 | JGI IMG/M metagenome (GOLD analysis project Ga0316198, IMG submission 204935) | Coastal sediment microbial communities from Oude Bieten Haven, Netherlands - site A anoxic | ecosystem: Environmental > Aquatic > Marine > Coastal > Sediment | place: Netherlands... | reverse complement strand
TTCGCGCGCGCGTTCAGGCGTGTCGCCGGTATCTGCCCGCGCGACTACCGCAAGCGGCACATCCTGCACTAAGCAAGACGCTCCAGCCGCAATTGTCTGCTGACGATAGCCGCCAGATCTTCGCGCTCCATTCGCACTGCGCTAACAACCCATCTATGCCATCTAGCGCTGAACGCAGTCGGCACTCGTTGATTTCGGCCAAATCGTGCTCGCGCCCTGCAAGGCGTTTGAGCCACCGTTATGCGGCTGGGTGCCCGAGACCAGGAGCGGCAACCTGAGCATCTCAGCCTCATGGCTGCACGACCTCGATGCCACGCGGCGCCTGGAGTCCGACTACGTGGTCGTGACGCTGTCCTCGGTACTCGGTAAGTAGTATGCCGTGGCGCCGCATGGAACAAGAGGCGGTCAATTCACATACTTCTGCTCAACCACCGATTGTCACAATTGGCCCGGCCGCACCCTCCGACGACTCGGTCAGGCTCAACAGCACCTGCAGCAACGCGAAGGTCCGTTTGGAGATCAAATCGCGATCGTCAACGTAGAACCAGACCCCACGCTCATAGACAGCCACATAGGCATCGACCGGCTTTTCCGTGGCCGTATGAACCCGGAATATCGGCGCATCAAAAACTCCCGTGGATTCAAATGTCGAGAGAGTGCGGCTGGCCTGGACATGTTCAGCTGGCACGTCGATCCGCCAGGACAATTCGGAGATAATCTCCATAATCGATGAAGTGAGGAGCACAATCTCGTTCGGTTCATCAGGGATGAGCCCGTAGGAGATGGCGAACTCCGAGATGCTGGAATTCAGTCCGAGCAGGCTCCGCAATCGCTTGATGTCGTTGGCGACATCAGCAGACACGTCGCTCTCCTTGATGTAGCCGAAGAACTTCACCGTGGCGCCCGTATCGTCCCGCCGCAATCCGAGTATCCGCGCCTTGCGCAAGTTGTCCCAAAGCTGGAGGAACTCACGAAACTCCGGATCTGCCGACCTGCGCGATACAGGGGACGCGGACTCGTTTTCCACGCCGTTAATTGAGCGAACCGCGATCCGAAACAGGAATTCGCCGGACCATCCGGCATGCACCATTGCGAGTAAAGCATCCGGTGGGATCGGGGTCAGCAGACTCTGTGCGAACGTTCTGCCTGTGATCGGTGTGTAGGTAATCGTAGGTCGGTCGATCCAGCGACCCACGCCGCCGATGCTCTGAGTGTCCGGCAGGTTACCACTCGCGTTCATCGCCGAGAGCGATACCGAGCCCTCCAGGCTGTACTGATTGATTATAGAGGCCACTTTCAGGAACACCGGAGCTTCGAGGTAGCGCAGCCGGACGATATTGACCAGGAGCTGTTCTTGCTCGGTGTCTCGTATCGCGGTCGTGTAGTCGAAACGATCTCGCGTTATCGTGCCGGGGCCGACTGAAGCGCAGCCACTGAACACCAAGGTAACGAGAAGCAAAAACGGGATGCGGCGGCGCATTTCAACAACTCCAGGCGTCTATCGAATCGAATCTGGACAGGACTGTGTCCAACCTGAGCACAGCCTATCGGCGATGCTGGCGGCATGCCGGCCATCCCGCGCCACTCTGCGTCGTTGGGCCGAGGTGCTGACCGATCGCCTGGACGAGATCCACGGCAGGCAATAGAAGTAGCCGCAGAGCACCGAGTCTAGCCTGAGGCCGGCTCTGGCTCGGCGCGTTCTCTCATAGTGATTTCGAGCGGCTGGCTGGTGTCGAGATGCACATCGCGCTGCGGGAAAGCGATGACGATGCCGGCCTCATGGAACTTGCTGTCGATTGAGGCGCGGATTTCGCTGGCCGTGGTCACGCGATCCTCCATTCCGACGTAAGCCCGCAACGTGAGAGTCAGCGCACTGTCACCGAAATCGTCGAAGGTCACCCAAGGTGCAGGATCATCCAGGACCTTCTCGTGTTCGACCGCAACCGACTCGAGCAGTTGCAAGGCCTTTTTCACGTCGCTGCCATATTGGATGCCTACCTGGATCACTGCCCGTACTACGGTGTCGGACAGGGTCCAGTTGAGCAACCTGCCCGTGACGAACTCTTTGTTCGGCACCAGGAGCTCACGGCGATCCCAGTCCCTGATCGTCGTCGCCCGGATGCGGATTTGCGTAACGACGCCGCTGGTCTCGCCGACGCTGACGGTATCGCCGATGCGGACGGGCCGTTCAAAGAGGATGATCAGTCCGCTGATAAAGTTGGCCACGATCTCCTGCAGGCCGAAACCGATACCGACACCGAGAGCAGCCACGAGCCACTGGATCTGAGACCAGTTGCCACCGAGCATTGCCAGAACGATGATCGTGCCAACAGCGATAATCGTGTAGCGCAGTAAGGTTGTAGTGGTATAGCGTGCGCCCGCTGTTAGTTTCGTGTACTGCATGAGCAGGAGTTCGACGATCGATGGCAACCCCCTGGCGGCGACGCCGGCAGTGATGCCCACAACCACGGTGAGGAGCAGGTCGGCCAGCGTGACAGGAACCTGGAGACTCTCGCCGTTCACCTCGCTCATTCGGGTCCAGAGTGCGATGTCTCCGAAGGCTGCGAGTGCGGGAATGATCGGCGACCAAATCAGCCACAGCCAAAAGATCATTACGAGCAGGATTATCGTCCTGAGCAGGCTGCGACTACTGCTGCCCAGGGCGGCAAAGTCGACTTCCGGCTCGTCGATCTCGAGCTCCGCATCCGCGGCGGCCGAACTCCTGGCGCCACTCTCCTCGGCCTCGCGGCGCGCTTCTCGCGCCGCATCCCGGCGTTCCACGGCAGCTTCGAGTTCCAGCTGCTGATAGCCGAGTAGCAACCAGCGGGCAATAAAGCCCTGCAGGAGCATCAACCACAGCACGAGCCAGATCGATTGCAGGTAGATGTTCGCGAGCACGTCGGCCGTGTAGTTGTAGCCGACGAACCACAGGATGATGAGCGTCGGTACAATAGCCGTCAACGTCGCGAACCAGACCGGGCGGAGCTTGGCCAGCAAGCTATCGGGTCGCTGCAGCAGGAAATCGCGCAAAATGCCGCCTGCCGGCCTGAGCAACCGAAATACGAACACGCCGAGCGATGCGGCTGCGGCTGTAAGCCCCACGACGGCCAGGCCGCCGACGAATCCGCCGGCGTCGAGTCGCAGACTCACGATGCCGATGAAATCTGCGATCGGGAATACCACGATGAACCAGCGGAGCTCTGCGCGCATCCTGGCGACGGTGAACGGCGTCCAGCGACAGTGCTTGGTAGCGAGGCCCTTATCCCGACAGCTATCGGCCAGGAATTGGATGACCAGCAAATTCGTCCCGACGACGACCAGGCTCGCAGCTGCCACGCTGGAGAAAGCTGCTGATTCGGCGTAGGCACCGATCGTGGAGCCCACGACGATCAGGATCATCGGCAGCGGCGCCGCCGCAAGCACTGTGTGGACGAGCGCCTCCAGCGAGTAACGCATGCGATCAGTCCTGATGCGGCCAACATGTTCGGCGGCCGCATCGACACGAGAGAGAAAACGGCGCCGCAGGATGGCGAGCACTAAAAGCACGAGAAGGAGCGCGGAATAAAGTGGATTGACACGCAGGGCGGCCGCGAAGTCCTGGATGAAACCTGCCCAGTGCGATGGGGATACCAACCGCTGGGCATCCGCGGGAATAGTGCCGAAGGCATCGGCATCGATCGGCGCGGTATTGCGAACCCACAAGAGCCGCCTGTCAACAAAATCCCCGAACTCTTGGGCGATGTCCATAAGCTTGCGCCGAGCGAGGTGGAGCTCGCCGAGCGTGCGCAGGTACGCGGCGCCGGATTCCATCGATTTTTGCACCAGCTCCTGTCGGCTTGCTGCCAGGGCTTCGAGCGCCGGCCGCGCTCCTTCTGCCGCCTCGGCAGATAGTTCTATGGCCAGGTTGTCCACGTAGCTCTCAATATCACGGAGCGCGCGACGTTCCAGCGTCAGCCTGGCCTGATCCAGCCCGACTTCGGCAGCCTCACGTTCGCGTTCGCTGGAAAGCCTGCGAAGGACATCGAGACTCGGCGTCGTGCGGCGCTGTTCCACGAGCATATGACCCAGCGTCTGGCTGAGACCCCCGATGGCGAGCGTACTTTGCGCGAAACTCAGCTCGTCCGCGAGGCTCGCCGCCCGTTCGCGTGCAGAGTCTCGACGATCGGAGGCATCGCTGGCTGCGAGCACGAGCTGTTGCAGGCGCTTGCTCAGTTCCGCATTGTCGTCCGCCAGCTCGCGGACCACGGCGTACGGGCTTTCGAGCGCTTCCCGAAATTTCTCCGCTTCCTCTATTGCCAGTTCCGCTTCGACACGACGACGCTCGCCGATAGCCTCTTCCAACGCGCGCTGCCGAGCCCGCGCAAGCTCGACCACATAATCGGCTTGCTCCTGTTCCGCGTCGAGCAATTCCAGGCGTGCTGCATGGCTCAGCAGCTCCTGATCGAGCCTGTCTATCTCCGCCCGCAACCGGAAGATCCGCGTTTCGAGGTGCCAGCGACGCGCCTCAACAAGTTCGTCCGAATCGCCAGGAGGGGACGGCAATTTTAGTGCTGCCGCAGCGTCGCGTTGCTCATCGCGCGCTTCATCACGCCGTTCGCGAGCGACCTGGGGCCTCGCCGTCTCCGAGGCATACTGCTCTTGCAGCCTGGCGAGGCGCTTTTCCACTTCATCCAGCCTGGCGTTCTCAACGCCAAGAGATTCTTCGAGTGATTCGAGCGGTGCGCTCGCCGGGATCTCGAGTTCGGCGACGCTTTGCTGATCGGCAAGTGCCTTTTGGACTTTGTCGAGTTCCCGGGGCGCATCCGTTCGGGCGGCATCGAATGCTGCTGCTTGTTGCTGCTCGACGGACGCCCGCTCGAGATTCCTTAATGCGCTGCGGTAGAGGTCGACTAGTGTCGCCTTCTCCTCCTCACCGATTGAGCTCAAGGCCTCGACTTCGGTGAGCTTGCCGCTGAGGATGTCGGCATCGACCGGGGCCTGCAGATTCCTCGCGTCGTCCTGGGCATGTACCGACAGGGACAGCAGGATTGCCGCCAGCATAGCCGCTGCGATTACGCGCCGTCTTATGAAACCGGATTTACGCATGATTCCCTGCCGATTGGTTCTGCTCCATTTCATCTCATCGGATCCTCAGTTCTTCGTACACCCTGAATTGCCTGTTGACGCAGACGAGTCAGACTCGCAGGCCGGTTCATCCGCGATCCGCGTCAGCAGCCGGACCCTGACCGGTTGTCGGTATTGATTGCTGATCAGGGTGCGCACTGTAGTTGCCAGCTCGGTCGGTGCCGGCTCACGCCCGCTCACCTGTATATTCAGCTGCACACCGAGTTCGTCATAGGCCACGGCCAGACTCTCGAAGAGGTACTCCGGCTCGACGCTTTCCTCCACGGCCGCCACCAGGCCCGCCGGCAGCGACTCGGTCAGCTCGTACTCTTTGGACTGGAGGCTCAGGAAGACACCAAGGGTGAGCGTCGCGGCGATTACCGTAGCTCCGCTCGCGTGGATCCAGAGCGAAGTACGCCTGATGTTGCGGATGCCGACGAGCCACAGGGCGATCATCGCTGCGAGAACTATGGTCACCATGTTGATCACGAACAGCAGCAATGCGCCAATCGCGAGCGGGACATCACCAAGCGACAGCGCGAGTCCCGAGGTGGCGATCGGAGGTACGAGCGCGGCAGCGATGGCCACTCCGGGCAGCGCCGCGATCAGGCTGGGTCGAGACGAGGCGTAGGCCGCTGCCAGACCCGCGGCGAAGGCAACGGCCAGATCCAGGAGCCCGGGGCCACCGCGAGCGAGCATTTCGCGGGTTGGTTCTTCGAGAGGGGCGGCCACGCCGACCAGCCAGCCGCCTAGCAGTGAGACACACAGTGCCAAAACGACCGAACGCAGCGAAAGGCGTGCCAGCACCGGGTTGCCCTGCACCAGCGCGAGACCGAGGCCCAGTAACGGTGTCATGAGCGGCGCCACGAGCATGGCGCCGATTACGACCGCGGCGGAATTCTGTATCAAGCCGATTGCGGCCATGGTCGTAGACAGCACCATCAGGGTGAGAAAATCGAAGTTCCAGGCAGCGCTCGACTGCACGCGATCGACCAGCGCTACGCGCTCCTCGCGGGCAATCTGAGGCACCAAGCCCTGCACGCCTTCTTCCACGAATGCCCGGACACGGTTCATGACCGGAGAGGCAGGCGTTACAGTGATGATCGTCGCCCCCTTGCCGAGCCCCGCGCCGACGTCGCCCAGTGGGCGGGACCCCGAGGCCCCTGTCACGACGATATCGTGATGACCCTCGTCCCACACATCGCGAATCGCCTCTGAAACGTGGTTGTGAACAACGACTCGGCACTCGATATCCGGACGCTCCGTGCCCAGGGTCCTGTTCAGAATGCGCGTCAACCGTCGCCTGCCGACGCGTTCGGAATCGTCCCCGACATCCGGATTGACGTGCAGTGCCGTCATCGCCCCGGCGCCGGCTGTGGCCAGATCGACACCAAGCCACAGGGCGGCTCTGCCACCGCGCGCGGGGTCCGTCGCAACAAGGATGCGCGAGAATGCCGTTTGTTCCGTCAATCCGCGGCACTGCACCAGTTCACAGGGCGCGAAGCGAAAAAATAGACGACGCTCTCGGACCACGTCGGTGTCCGACATGTCGGAAACTCGGCCGAGCGCTCGTGTGGCAAGCACGACATCCTCGTGTTCCAGTTCGTCGAGGAGCGCACGCCGCTGGGATGCCACGCTGGCAAAATGAATGACCTTGAGCCGCACATGGGCGATGTGCGAGGCCTGGTCGACTGAGTCTTCGTCCTGGTCGGCGCACTCTCGCGACCCTGCGCGAAGCCGCGGAGATTCCTCGATAACGCGCGTCAGCTCATGAATGACGCCGCTCGCCTTGTCGCCTGGCGATTCATCGAGCGCGACTTCCGAGACGCGATCTTCGTCGTCTTCCAGCGGGTGCAGGATCAGCAGATCGAGTTTCCGCGCGACGGCCAGGCTGATTGCCCAGCGCATCTGCAGTTCGATCGACAAATCCGACCCAAGCAGGACGGCCAGCGATTTTGTGGGGGTCAGGCTCATGCGCGCATCCTGCGGCAATAGCACTGCACTTTCGGGCCATTACACGCCAGCGCGCGTGAGCAAGGTCATCAACCTGTCACCGGGGGAACAGCCACTGCGCAGCAACTGAGCAATGCCACGGGCATCATGCTTATCCGTTTTGTTGCGCATCGCAGAAAGCGCTGCTTTGACTTCCTGAGCCTCCATGCAGACGACGTCTAGGCCGTACTCGAGCTCGTCAAAATAGGCGATGATCTCCTGAAAATCCGACGATAACTTCGTCTCCGCACCTGGTCGATGACCGGACTCGGCCAAAAGTTGGATTTCGCGTTCAATATCCCGTTCCAAATCGTTGGTATACAACGGCTTCGCACAACACATCCTCTCGAAGTATTGAACAGCTCGAACCTGTTTTATCTAATTATTTCCGCTAGTTCCGTAGCTTTGACGCCAAACTAACCGCCGGTCGGGAACAGGAAGTTGAACTGGAACCGCACTTGCGAATCGGCCCCGTTATCTGGTTCTTCCGAATTCGTGTAGTAGCCGAGTAGCAGATTCACAGGCCGCTTGCCGATCCTGGTGACCTTGGAGACTTGCAGTCCCCAGGGAATCGTCCAGGTATTATCAGAGTCGCCTTCCCAGTTCGCCGTTACGACCGGTGCTGTGCCGACCGCCCAGCCATTACCCATGTTGTAGTTGACGAAATATTGCAGCGTAAGAAAACTCACGTCTTCGCGATCACCGTCGCCGCCAACTGACCATATATTGCTCAACACGCCGCCCATGGTCCACTTGCCTTTTGCATAGAACAGGACACCGGCTGGCCCTACGCTCCACTTGCCGGTGCCCAACCTTTCGGGGTTTGAAGACGTCGGCACCTGGACGACAGGCCCGACGCCCCAGGTAAGATTGCCCGTCGAGTTCGGCGAAAAGAACGCCTGGAAAACCGTGTCACCGAGCCCGAACGTAGATTCACTCACGCCATCGGGCGCGCTGTTGAGTGGAATGATCGTGCGCGTGATGATATTCCATTTCTCGCCCGGTATCGGAATGACCGGCTGGATATTGAGATTAAAAAATGTTCGCTCGAAAGGGCCCGCATCCAGATTCCAGTTCGCCTGGAGAGGCAGCGTTATCATCGTCGCGAGCGGATTCTGCGCCGCTTTCGCCAGTTCATCGGCGTCCTGACTGTAAGCTGTGCTTGTGAACAGCATGCCTGTGAGCAGGACACTGGCCACGATACGTTCCAAGAATTTCATTCTATTACTTCCTTTGGTTAGTCAATTGCCCCGCCACTCCGCAATCTCGGTCTTCAGGGTTGATGCGGCTTGTTGATTGTGCTCGCTTGACGGGTCGGGTGATACCAGCCATGTTCGTCGCAATCGCGAGGTAGTTCCGGCCAAAACGCGCCAAGACACTACCGTACGATATCGTCCGTCTGGAGCTTCGGGAATGTCCTTCGGAATGCGTCTTGAAATGCAGTCATCAACGAAGCCGTCGTTACACCGATCATCAGCACGCCATTGATCGCTTCGAGTGGTCCCAGCAGCCGGTGTTCAGGTGACATGACAATATCACCATAGCCGAGCGTCGCGAAATTGACAGCCGAGTGATAAAACGCCTCGCCAAACTCTGAAAACTCACCCAGCATCTGGAAAACCGCGGCCCAGATTGCTATCTGGGCTGTATTGCCGATAACCAGCAGCACCATCACACCGGAAATTATTCTCAGGCTAGTGCCAAGCGCGAGATGCTGCAAGAGGTGGATCTGTCGCGTGTAGAAGCGCAATGCCAGCGCAACGAGAATCAACTGCAACGCGAGGCAAACGGACATGACACTCAGGCCAAGTAGCATGTTTTCAAACGTTATCGTGGCTCCATAACAGGTATTGCGCCAGCACCTCGACTGAGGCGGCGGACACGCAGTCGCTCGAGTACAGCCAATGCACCCCAGGCGTACAACGTGACGACAACAAACAAGGCCATCCGAACGAAGAATGCCTTGTACACATCTTTGCCGGAGTTGGCGTCCTGCACGGCCGAGCCAAGCAATATCAGCATCGTCACTGCTGCGTTCACCCAAAACGAGGCCGGAAACCGGCTGCGCAGAACCCCGTAAATCTTGCTGGCAGCGTACACACCTGCCAACAGTATCCACAGGAAGAACATCCACAGATTGGTCGCAATGCCCAGACCCATCCAGACCAGGATCGCGAAACAGCCGCCAAGAAATGTCGAACCCAGCAGCTCCTGCCCCGCATTACGTGCGCCGAGAGCCGAACTCTGCTGGCCAAGAGAGACTGATTTCATGATCATCGGCAGGTACATGGCGGGGTTGGTCAGTGCCACGAAGTAGACAGGCATCACGATCAGAGTCGCGCGCCACGCGATCCAAGTGGATGCTGCGGCGGCGGGTGCTGGCCCCTCATTGGGAATATCTGCGGCATCCTCAGGAAACAGCGGGTAAATGATCCACTGGCAGATGATTGCGATGCCGATACCAAGAACCAGCGCGTCGATAACTGCCCGCGCCATCTCGACGCTCGCCAGGCCAGCCGCCGATATCAGGGTGATGCCGACAGTCAGGAATGCACCGACAGGGCCCTTGTTAAGATTGATGCTCAGGTAGTTGCTCAGGTACAAACCGACCAACACGACCAACAAGGCCGATACCGGATAATTGATCAGCATCGGAACCAACAACAACCCGACACTGGTGGTGACGAGAACCAATAACACCACACCGACAAGACCCTTGAGCCCCATTGGCGGCTTCGGCGCGGCGCCCAGGAGCAGTGCGAAGATTGGCGCAATGTAGGGCATTTTCATCGCCGCGCCATAGGCCATCGCCAACGACAGCGCTACGGTCAGGCTCAAGCGAAAAACCCGTTTTGCCCCTAATGGCATGCTGTTACCAGCAATTCTCAATACGCATAGGAAAGCACGCTCATCACGCGAATATAGATTTTCCCAAGCAGTTTCAAGAAGCCGTGTCCATCGCTATACGCTATGACGGACGCCTGGCCGCCAATGCGAAGTTGTTTTGCCAGCTCCTCACTTTGCGCGATATCGAACTCGACAATTACCGGGAAGCGTTGCGATTGACGCAACCAGTCACGATTGTTGTCGACGGTTGGCAATGTACCGGCAGGTTGGGTATCACCGGAATTCACGCCATAACCGACGCTGCGAAGGGTGCCCTTGAACACATTGCCCGGAAGCGAATCGATCAGGATCTCGACATTATTGCCGCGACGCAGATGCCCCAGGTTGTTCTCGGTGAATTCGGCCCTGATCCAGACATCGTGCATGGAGATCAGCGTGACGACCGGACTACCTGTTCCGGCGAATTGACCTACGTCCGCGCGCAGATCCGTGATCAACCCGCGCGTCGAGGCCGTAACGACCGTATTGGCAAGATCCAGTTCTGCCTTATCGACAGCGCTTTGCGCGGCTTTCAGGATCGAGTTGTCTTCGTCGTCATCACCCCCTTTCTGTTCAATCGCACGCTGGATATCGGCCTCGGCCGACGTCACGCGGGCGCGCGCCTGATCCAGAGAGGCCCGCGCTCCTTCGAGGCGGCGCATCGAAATCGTGCCAGGATCCTCGTTGTAAAGACTTTCGAGGCGTGACGCTTCCTGCTCGGCTTTGGTCGCGCTCGCCTGTGCGGCTCGCAGGCTCGCCCGTGCCGACTCAACGGCAGCGCTACCTGCGTCGACCTGGCGAATCGCGTTTTCGAGATTCGATTTCTGGGTGTCGAGCGCGATCTGGTATTGCGACGGGTCTATGCGGAACAGGCGTTGTCCCTCCTCGACCGCTTCGTTGTTGCTAACCCACAACTCCGTCACTATGCCAGCAACTTGTGGCGCAACCCCAACGACGTAGCCCTGGATACGCGCCTGGTCCGTGTAGGGCGTAAACCGATCGCTCGCGAGGTACCAGGCCAGGCTGAATACGATAAGCGCGGAGATCAAAATACCGCCCTTGCTCACAGATGCT
>Ga0316198_10002515_pt1 | contig 11058 bp, 6 predicted proteins | sample OudBieAanoxic_MG_FD_204935 | JGI IMG/M metagenome (GOLD analysis project Ga0316198, IMG submission 204935) | Coastal sediment microbial communities from Oude Bieten Haven, Netherlands - site A anoxic | ecosystem: Environmental > Aquatic > Marine > Coastal > Sediment | place: Netherlands... | reverse complement strand
GCCGGGATCTCCAGCTTCTGGCTCTGCCAGCCATGGGCTTTTGCCCACAGCAGACCCCCCTTCAGTATCGTCGTGACCGCCCTCATCGTGGTCGCAGTGATCGAATTCGCCAACCGTAAGGACGGCCTCGCACGATCCGCGTTGCTGGTTGCCGCGGTGCTCATTGCCGTTGTGTCACTCCTGCAAATGGCGGCCCTTGTCGGGGCTGGCGGCGAAACAATTGTCTCCAAGCTGGGTTCGGCGGTGCTGGCCGGAACCGCCCTCAATCCAACCTATCTCGAGGGCATCGGCCGCGAGGTTGCGATGGTCGTTGGCGCTACCGACGTCGCCTATGTTCGCATCTATGCCCACACCCTGCCGGCGCTCTATCCGTTGCGTGAGCTCGCGCTCTGGGGTTGGGGGGTGCTTCTCGTCCTCGCACTCATCGCCGGAGGCGCCGCCGGCTCTTGGCGACTGATAAAAAGGTCTCGACGGTGGATTGCCGGCCGCTTCAACGACTCCTCGATCTTGCTCGCGATCCTACTTTTCTGGCTCATTCCAATGGCCCTGCGCCTGAGCACCTTGCAGGTCAAGTTCATGCGCTACTGGGAACCGTTGGTGGTGCCAGCGGTTCTCATTGCCTCGTGGTGGATGATGCGCCTCCCCCGGAGGTTCCGCCAGCGGACCGTCATTTTGGTTGTCGCAGGCACTGTGCTGTGGGGCCTCGCCTACACCTGGGCGTTCGTCGAACCCCACCCGCATCGAACGGCCTCGGAATGGTTCAGTCCGATGCTCGCCGATCAGCAGGTTGTCGCCTTCGAGCACTGGGACGAGCACATCGCCCTCAACCTCGAAAATGGAGTCGTCGACCGCGCCGAGCTGCCATCGTACGAACTCCCGGAAAGTGAGGGGAAGCTCGCCCTCTGGACCGGCGCGCTCGCCCGTTCCGATTGGGTCGTACTGACCTCCAACCGGGTCTACCGTACGGTCCTTGCCAACTCTGACCGATTTGAGGAGACCGCGCGACTGTACCGGCTGCTGCTCTCGGGTGAGGCGGGTTTCGAGGTCATGACACGGGTGCGGCGCGGCCCCAGGATCTTCGGCCTCCGTTGGCCGGTGCAGCGAGCCGACGAGAGTTTCCTCAATTACGAATTCCCGCAGGTGGTCATTCTTCGTCGAGTCGCCGAAATCGACCCGGAGGATCTCGCGGAACGGGTGAGCCGGCCGCTGCCCTATCTCGAACACATGGGGTACATCGAACTCGAGAAGGAATTTCTGTCCAAGGCCCCGGCTGTTCCACCGGTGCCTTCAAGAGTTCGGCAGGCGCTCGATCTCACGATCTGGATGGCCGTATTCTCCGGCCTCGGGTTCGCCATCTGGGTACTGCTGCTGCCTATCCTTCGGTGCTGGCCGGATGCCGGCGTCGGGCTCGCACTGGCGACCGGTTGGATCACGCCGGCCTGGCTGATGTGGATGGGTTCCGAGCTCGGCCTCTGGGGAATCAGTCCCGCCACAGCGACATGGGTGTATCTCTCCCTGTTGGCAGCAGGTGCTTGCGCCGCCATCTCGCGATGGTCGATAATCACGACAACTCTCCGCCGGCGTCGAACCGGCGTCATCACGGTGCTGACTGTCGCGACAGTGATCGGCGCCCTGTTCCTCGCGGTGCGTGCCTGGAACCCGGCCATTTTCTGGGGCGAGAAACCAATGGATTTCTCGTTTCTCAACGCTTTTCTTGGCGCTCAACACTGGCCCCCCGGCGAGCCCTGGATGGCTGGCATGCCGCTCCACTACTACTACTTCGGTGAGGTTCTCGCAGCCTACCCGATGCTGGTGACCGGTTGCAGCTCCGGCGTCGGCTACAACCTGATTTCGGCAACCATCCCCGCACTCTTTGCCGGAATTCTTGCCGGGATCGGGCTCTTGCTGACCCGCAGGCGGAGAACGGCAATCGCCGCCTCGATCCTGCCACTGCTGGTTCTACTCTCCGGAAATCTCGCGTGGCCGTGGCTCATCAAAACGCTTCGCGAAGGCAACATCTTTGACTTCTGGTGGGCGACCTCGCGTGTGATTCCGGGCCCCGCGATCGACGAGTATCCTCTATGGACCAGCCTCTTTGCCGATCTCCACGGACATTTCATCGCCTTTCCGGTGCTGCTCGCGACCCTTGCCTGGGGCTGGCTCTGCGTCGAAGCCAATGATCGAAAGTGGATTGTTTCGGCTGCGCTCTGCGGAGTCAGTGCTGCGGCAGTCGTAGCCACCAACCCGTGGGATCTCTTCATTCTGACCACCACACTCGGAGTTGGGGTGGTGGTCGCTGCGCGCCGCCCGATGCGGGGTTTGATACGCCTGAGTGCGGCGGGGGTAATCAGTGTTCTCGCCTCCGCCCCCTTTATCGTCGAGCTGGTGGCGGGAATCAGCGCCGGTGCCGGCGATCGGGGACTCTTCCTCACCGACGCAGATTTTGCTCCCGCCTGGGCGATCCTGCGGCACTTCGGACTGTTCCTGATCCCACTCGCGATCCTCGCAATGGTGATCCTCGGTCGGCGTTCCTGGATAGTGCTGCCGACTGCGGCAATCGGTGTCATCGCCGGCCTCAGCTTCAAATCGAGTGCCGCCGCTCTTGCCCTTTCAACAGGCGCCGTCTTTGCGACGGTTGCGATCCGCTCGAGAGACCGTCTGGACCGTCTCGGTTGGTCGATGGCGGCCCTCGGCATGCTGGCGGTAGCGGCCTGCGAACGCTTCACCCTGATCGACCGCATGAACACGATCTTCAAGGTCTACAACGAGGTCTGGGTGTTGCTCGCATTTGCCCTTGCCGTGGCCCTGATGCGCACTCACGGGCGACGGGCGCGAATCTTATTTGCGGTGTGGGCCCCTCTCCAGCTCATTGCCATCGTGAACCTTCCGCTCGGCATCGCCCAGGGCTGGATGTTGCCACGTATCACCTCGCCGCGCCCGACCCTCGATGGACAGGCTTTTCTCGCCTCCCAGGACCCGCAGACCTGGTTCCTGGTTCGCGGTCTCCAGGGCATGGCTCGTCCCGGTGCTGTAGTCGCCGAGGCGGCAGGGCATTACTACAGTGAATTCACCCGCATCACCATGCACACAGGTCAACCCTCTGTGCTCGGCTGGGATTGGCATCTCAAACAGCGAGGCCAGTCGCCGGTGGAAATAGCAGCCCGAGCCGACGACCTCGAAGTCCTCTACAGCGGCGACAATCGAGAGATGAGGCGTGCAGTGCTCGACCGCTACCGCGTGGGCTGGGCGGTGGCGGCGAGGGTAGATCGCGACCGGTACGATATCTCGGAGGATGATCCGCTGGGCGATATCCCAGGCGTTCAGGTAATTGCCGAGCGTTACGGCGCCATTCTGTATCGAGTGCTCCAGCGCGGAGCGTCCGGCGTTCTGAGCCACGCGCCGGCAGACGAGCCGCCGCCCGGTATGGGTCTTGTCGGAAAACTGCCTGATGTAAGCGACGAGATCGTCCGCTCGATCGCTCTCGATGACAGCGGGGCAACCACGATCCTGCGCGGCGGCAGCATCGTCGAACTCGACCTCGAGGTGCAGCGTGGAGAAGTGCTGGAGGCACCGCCCTGCGAGGCGACAACGGTGGCTCGACACAACGACGTACCCTGGGTCGCCTGCCCCGATGGAAGCCTGTTGCGCTACACCCAAAGACGGTGGATGTCCGCCGGAAGAATTCCCGGGGCTGCACATGTGGTGGCCGACGAACGGGTATGGGCGTGGGGGCCCGGGGGCCTCTGGCGTCACCTGAGTGACACCGATTGGCGACAAGTCTATTCCGGCCGTGTGACGGCGGCGGCCGCATCCGGAATACGCGTCGCCTGGAGCGAGGGCTCCAGGATCTGGGTCGGAAGCGGCGCGGAGCCCCAAAAGGTCGGCAACAATCTCGAAGGCGTTCGTTCGATCTCGTGGCAGGGTGACGTGCTCTGGGCACTCGACTCAACAGGTCTCCACCGCGCCGGCAGCGTCGAGTTTAGGTGGCGGAAAATTCTCGACAATACTGACGATCTGGTGGCGATGGCAGGCAGCCAGAAGAGATTGTGGCTCGTCCGCGATGATGGGTCAGTGTTTGAGCCGGATCGTCCGCTCTGCCCGTCTCCGTGGGCCTCGCAGTCGAGCTCCCAGGCAGGATCTCTGCGCGAACCTCGCGGCATCGCGGTTTCACCGGCGGGCTGGTTTGCGGTCACCGATACGCTCAACCATAGGATTCTCTGGTACTCGGATGATGGGCGTTGTCTCGACAGTGTCGGTTCCGAGGGCTCAGGGCCCCGAGAGTTTCACGAGCCATCGGGCATCGCCATCGGTGGCGACGGATCACTGGCAGTTGCCGATACCTGGAATGGACGCATCCAGGTTCTGCGGCCGAACGGCGTCACCGAGGTGTTCGGCAGAAACCTTTTTGGTCCCAGAGACCTGATGTGGGCCCCCGACGGATCGCTGCTGGTCTCTGACACCGGCAACCGCAAACTGCTCCGTTTTGTGCCGCCCGAGTGGGATGACGAAACGATCGCCAGGTTGCCAGGACCTCCGGTCGGTCTCGCATGGGCCGGTGGCCTGATCGCCGTAGCGGTCCCGGCCGATGGCGCCCTGCTTCTGGTCGATGGCTCCACCGGCGACTTGGCGCGACGCATCGAGCTCCGTTGCTGGAACACTCGCGACCAACAGGAAGGCTATCTCGCACTGCTCCCGTCAGGCAACATTGTTGCCAGTTCCCCGCATTTCGGCGAGCTTTGGATTGTCGACCCGACCGAAGAGGAGCCGCAACGACTTCTTCAGGACGGCCTCCCGGGAGTCACTGCGGTTGCGCTGACACCCCTCGGCGATCTCATCGCGTCGCTGACGTGGGAACACCGGTTGGTGAGAGTGCCCGTGGAACCCTGACCGCCCGGCGTGAGAGGGTGATGGGGCGAGGGAATCGAGCAGATTGGCAGGGCCGGTTCTTACGTGACGATGTCGCTCCTTCAGCAACCTGGGAACCGCAAAGGCGCAAAGGCCGCAAAGGTTTCTCTTTTCGTTCGGGTCAGAAATCCTGGCGCGATCTTTGCGCTCTTCGCGTCTTTGCGGCTTCAAAAACCTTGAATCCAGCCAACTCATTCCTAGAACGCTCTCGGTGTGGAAAGCGTTATGAAACGGGATTGAGTCTCAAAACATTGCGTCTGGTACTTGGAGGATGCCGGGCAGATCTTCATTCCCTCAGGGCCGATTCCTCGATACGATCAGACCGTGGCGAAAAAGAAGCGTCTCGATGTCGTGATCGCCGAGCGAGGTCTGGTTCCGTCGCGCGCGCGGGCGCAGGCGCTGATCCTCGCCGGCAAGGTTCGCCTGAACGGAGAAGTAGAGAGCAAGGCGGGCACCCAGGTGGGTCTCGAGGCAACAATCGAAATCATCGAAAAAGACCACCCCTGGGTGTCGCGCGGTGCGCTCAAGCTCATCGCCGCGCTCGACGAGTTCGAGATTTCTCCAAAGGGCCTCGATTGTCTCGATGTCGGGGCCTCCACCGGTGGGTTCACCGACGTTCTGCTCGAGCGTGGAGCGCGGCGCGTGATTGCTCTCGATGTCGGTCGCGGCCAGCTCGACTGGCGGCTGCGGAACGACTCCAGGGTCGTTGTTTTGGAGGGCGTCAACGCTCGTCACCTGGGAACCGAGACCCTGCCGTTCGCCGTGGCTCTGGCCACGGTCGATGTCTCTTTCATTTCTCTCCGACTCATCATTCCCGCCCTGCGGCCACATCTGGCCGCGGATGCCCGGATCATATGCCTGGTCAAACCACAGTTCGAGGCCGGTCGCGACCAGGTCGGCAAGGGGGGAATCGTTCGCGATGAGGCTGTTCGGCGGAAAACGATTGAAGAAACCGTTCGCTCCTTGCAGGATCTTGGTCTCGAGCTCGTCGGCTTGGTCGAGTCACCGATTCGGGGGCAGAAAGGGAACCTAGAGGAGCTGGCAGTCTTCCGAGTAGTCTGATCAGTTACGTTCCCGTACCCGTACCCGATGTGACCTCCATGTCGTGACGCAACCTGCGGGTCCAATCGTCGGGGACGGGGACGGGGACGGGCACGATGGAGAGGTTATGATTCCCGGCGTTGGAGGAATTCGATGAGCAACACAATGAAGGTGAGTTTCCCCGGAGGAAAACGGGTCAACGCCAGCTACGAGGGTTTCGAGATCGCCACAGATCAGGCCATCGACTCGGGTGGCGAAGGTGCCGCACCCGAGCCTTATGACTACTTTTTGGCCTCGCTCGCCACCTGCGCCGGAATTTACGTCGTCGGTTTCTGCCAGAAGCGAGACATTCCTTACGACGGTATCAGCCTGTCCCAGAGCTGGGAACGCGATGAAAAGACGAAGCGCCTGACCAACGTCCGAATTTCGATCGAGGTTCCCTCCGACTTTCCGGAGAAATACCACCGAGCCATTGTCCGAGCTGCCTCGCAGTGCTCGGTCAAAAAGACGCTGGAAAATCCGCCCGAGTTTGTTGTCGAAACAGTGGTGAATTCTTAATTTTGAATTCTTAATTTTGAATTTTGTGTCCCAGTCCGCCCAACCATGTTTTCCGGGAGGGTGGGCGGAAATTCAAAATTCAAAATTCAAAACTGAGAATTCTTATAGTTCGTCCGCGCGCGTAGAAATTGGGCCGCGGTAGTTGTGCTCGAGCCGGACCTGAGCAACCTGCGGGCCGAACCCACGGTATGTTTCTTTGATCCGGGTGAGCGCATTCGATCGCCAGTCTACATATGGGTTGTCGATCTGCACCGGATCGAGGGCGCCGGCGAGGGCCACCTTGGAGGTCGCGCAGAATCGGCTCATCAGAGTCTTGGCGAGGTGACGGTCGCCGTTTTGCAGTTCATCGACGAGAACGATTGATCGCTCGATGTCGAGCCCACGCAGCATCGAAGTAGAAACCATGGTCAGGCGATCGGTCGATCTCAGCTCATCCATGAAGTCGTGTTCGTTCGAAAGTGACAACGAACGGATTGCCTGAAAAAACGGCTCCAACCACGGTGAGAGCTTGCTTTCATAATCCCCCGGAAGGTACCCGAGATCGTATTGGCTCGAGGCGTGCTCCGGCCGTAGCAGGAGAAGCCCATGATCGTAGCCATAATCGGGGGTCAATGGCTGCGATTGCGGAGCGACCCGCCAGGTGGTGGGTTGGCCGACGAGCATGTAGAGACCGGTCGCCACCATCATCCGCGTCTTGCCCGATCCGGCGGGGCCGTCGAGCACCACCAGTTGCACATCGGGATCGAGGAGGAATTCCATGGCCAGGGTCTGTTGCGGATCTCGAGGCGTGAAGCCGAGGATCGGCCGCGGTTTGTATGTGATGCGTTTACGGTCCCAGTACTGGGCGAATCGGAGATCAAAAACCCGCCGAAGCTCAGGGTTGGCGCGGACGAGCAGGAGTTCTTCGCCGCAATGAAGGATAATTCCCATGTTCCACTGAAGTTCGACCGGCTCGCGCAGGTCGAGCTCTTCAAAAGGCAACCACCTTTCACCCGGCGCGCCGCTGTCGAGAAACTGCTGCACGGCCTCTTCGGTCAAGTCCGCCTCGACCACACCGCGGTAGACCTCGTCGACATTGTCCAGGCTGACCTTGCCGTAGCGCAGGTTTTCGGCAGTGATCGAGAGCGCATCACATTTGAGCAAAAGGTTGGAGTCCTCGGAAATCACCACCACTTCGTAACCGGGGTGGCCGTTTGATTTTGCGACCTCGGCTATGCGCTGGGCGCTGGCGAGGATGTGATTGTCCCCCGACTCGGCGCTGTAAGGCTCGATGGTCATCCCGTCCGGCTCCCAGGCAAGGATGCCGCCAGCCGGAGTGCGCGGGTAGGCCGCCGGATCCGCTTGATGCTGGAAGAGGCGCTCGACGCTGTGATGAATGAGCTGGTGGCGCCGATACTCGAGCATCTTCCGCATCACCAGTCGGGCGGCATGGCGGACGCCTTCCGATTTCGATCGCGACGCCTGCAGCCGCCCCAGCTCCTCGATCACCTGGTGGAGCAAGACCACCACGTTGCCGCCCGTGAGAAGGCGATCGAGGGCGTCGGGGTTTTCGATAAGGGCCGAGGTGTCAGGGATGTACACCGTGCCGGAAAGACCGTCAGCAGAATTGTGCATCGGCGGTTAGTTTACCACCAATTTGCTCTCTTCAATCTCCAGCCATACGCGTCCTGTAACATGATCGCATGACTGAAATCGGTAGGGCCCTGCTGGTCGCGAACGCTCCGCTGAGATGGCACCCGAGGCTCGCCTCCATGGCAGCCTCCGCCCAGCCTCTCCTCGCCGCCGACGGTGGGGCGAATCACCTCGCTTGGCTCGGCCTCAGGCCGGCCGCGGTGGTCGGTGATCTCGATTCCGTAAGCCCCGACATTCGCGCCTGGCTCGGCGAAGATTGCATGGTCGATCGACCCGACCAGGATCGGACCGATCTTGATAAGGCGCTGGAGTATGCGTTCGACGAGCTCGGGATCAAGAACCTGACAGTGCTGGCTGCGCTCGGAGGTCGGACCGACCACGATCTCGGCAATCTCGGGCTCCTGGCCAGGTTGGCAATGGGAGAACGGCTCATCTTCGAAAGGCCCGACGAGACGGTCCTGGCCGTCGCAAGTGAGATCTTACTCGCCGCCATTCCGGGTGAGACGTGGTCGTTCTGGACATTCGACCCGGCTGTGCGCGTCACCGTCGAGGGCGTCCGCTGGCCACTTGCAAACGCCTCGATCGCCGCCGGCACCCGCCCTTCGATCTCCAACGAAGCAGTTGGGAATCACGTCGAAATCAGCGCGAGGGGAGGATCGGTGATTGTCATGCGTCGTTTTTGTGACCCGTCCGGCAGATAAGAAATAGCGCCGCCACCCATTCTTGAACCGCAAAGAACGCGAAGAGCGCCAAGAAGAACGATCGAGTGGATCGCGGGTCAGGATGGATCTTTGCGTTCTTGGCAGCCTTTGCGGTTATAGATGAGGCGGGTGAATCCTTATATCCGCATTCGTAGACGCAGAACTGAACCTTCAATCAGAAAAAGGCCCGGCCGAAACCGGGCGATGTTGTCGCGTTGGCTGGGGTGCAGGGATTCGAACCCCGATCCTACGGTCCAGAGCCGCATGTCCTACCATTGGACGACACCCCAACAGGGAGAGGGAGTATATCAAGCAAGAGATGTCGGTCAATACGACCTCTCTGATCTGATTTCGAATTTCGGATTGCGGATTTCGGATTTTTGTTCGCACCAGCTCGCTGACACGGATGGACGAGCGAGGCTAAATTCGAAATCCGAAATTTCAAATCCGAAATACGGTCATGCCCAGCCGCGAAGGTGGCAGGCTGTTGCGACACGTTGAATCGCAATCATATATGCCGCGTCGCGCATGTACTCGCCGGTTTCCTCGGAAAGACTGGCCACAGCGTGGAAGGCGGTGGTCATTTTCTGATCGAGCCGGTCGAGTACCTCCGCCTTGGGCCAGAAGAAATTCATGTTGCATTGCACCTGCTCGAAGTAGGAGCAGGTCACCCCGCCGGCGTTGGCCAGGAAGTCCGGGATGACGAAGATCCCCCGTTCCTTCAGGACTTCGTCCGCCTCGGGAGTTGTCGGCCCATTGGCGCCCTCGGCGATGACCTTGACCTTCTCGGAAATCCGGCCCACGTTGTCCCCGGTAATCTGATTTTCGAGCGCGGCCGGGATCAGGATCTCAACCTCCTGTTCAAGCCAGGCTTCTGCCTCGAGGACCTCGTAACCATTCTCCTCCGCTTTCTCCTTGTCGATGGTGCCGAATCGGCTGGTGATCGACAGAAGGTACTCGACATCGATCCCTTCGAGATTGCGGAAGGTGTAAGCGCATTGATCGTCATTGTCCCAGCACGAGACCGCCACCACCATGCCGCCGAGTTCGATCAAGAGTTTGGCTGCGTACTGCGAGACGTTGCCGAAACCCTGCATCGAGGCGCGTACGCCCTTGATCGGCACGCCGTGTCTCTTCATGGCTTCGCGTACCGTAAAGATCACACCGTAGCCGGTCGCCTCCGTGCGCCCCAGCGAACCACCCACCTCGACTGGTTTGCCGGTGATGAAGCCAGGGAAGTGGCCGCCCGCGAGCTTTTCGTACTCGTCGAGAATCCATACCATGTGTTGGGGGTTGGTCATGACGTCGGGAGCCGGCACGTCCTGCACCGGCCCCACATTCGGTGCCACCTGCCGCACCCAACCGCGGCACAGGGCCTCCTGTTCGCGGGATGAGAGATCGTGGGGGTCACAGATGACTCCGCCCTTGCCGCCACCGAGGGGAATGTCGACAACGGCACACTTCCAGGTCATCCACGTGGCCAACGCCCTGACGGTATCGACGGTCTCCTGAGGGTGAAACCGAATGCCACCTTTGGCGGGGCCCCTGGCGTCGTTGTGCTGCACCCTGAAGCCTTTGAAGACTTTCACCGAATTGTCATCCATTTTCACAGGGACCGTGAAGTGGTACTCGCGCTGCGGACACCGCAAGAGATCTCTCAGTCCGGTGTCGAGCTGCAGCTTATCGGCCACCGCGTCAAACTGGCGCTGGGCCATCTCGAATGCGTTGAACTCTTTCGACATTGTCGCCTCCTCGAGCGTACAATCGCGCGCAGGGTTTATACGCCTTGAACCGTAGCACGTCAATACATATTTGAGATGAATTTCACAAAGTAGGCGTGAGCTTTCGAGGAACGCCTTCGGTGACATTCGCCGCTACCCGATCGCCCCTATACTCGAGCCGTGCCAGACATGCTTCGCGTCCTCCACCTGATTGACAAAAACCACCTGAACACCGGGTCGGTGGTTCAGATGATGGCGGCAACCAAAGGCCTTGCCCTGCGGGGACATGACGTGTGGGTCGGGAGCCGCCCGGGCGGTGATCTCGAGTTGGCCTGTGCCGACGCAGGTCTCCCGTTCCTCGAACTCCCGCTTCGGGGTCCATGGGACCCGATTTCCGCATCGAAGCTGCGAAAACACCTGCGGCGGCAAGAGACCGACATCATCCACGTCCACAAGGGGCGCGCCCACGGCGTCGGCCTGGTCGCAGCCATCGGCATGGG
>Ga0316198_10002514_pt1 | contig 11063 bp, 12 predicted proteins | sample OudBieAanoxic_MG_FD_204935 | JGI IMG/M metagenome (GOLD analysis project Ga0316198, IMG submission 204935) | Coastal sediment microbial communities from Oude Bieten Haven, Netherlands - site A anoxic | ecosystem: Environmental > Aquatic > Marine > Coastal > Sediment | place: Netherlands... | reverse complement strand
CCAATGGCGGGCCTCCGAGTCAGCCAACGCCACATTTTGTGCGGCTATAATCACCAGCGCCAGAGCGCTTGAAGCCAATGAAACTGTCATTGCCGATTGTTTTCATACCCAACAATGCGCACATAGGGCATAACCCCCTGTACACCCCGACTGGCTGCATATTCGTTATGATTGACCAGATATGCAGCCATGCGTTTATCAATACGGGGTTCTATACGTTCCCACAGTTCCTCACTGCCTCGTGCCACTGGCGCGCCAGTCTGAGTCGATGCCAGCCTGGGCACCGTTTCAACAGCCTGCTCCCGGACTGAAATTACGGCTAAAACAGCCACCAGCGCAACCGAAGCCGCTACTGCCAATCCAGCGACCGGTTTCAACCAATTCAAACCACCCGCACTCGGCTTTTCTGCCTCGGGCAGGACAGCATCCCGTTCCAGTACCCGCTTCACCCGATCGGCGATACCCAGCGTAGCCGCCTGCCCGGCACCACGCATCACCTCGCTGATCAACTGATAACGTCCAAGAACTTGTCGAAGTTCGGTATCACGCTCCAGACGCCCCAGTAACAAAGGCCGTTCAGCCTCACCGAGTTCGTCATCCACCAGCGCAGACAGTTGTTCACGGATTTCGTCAGTCATCTCTATTCACCTGCACCCGTCTCATCCAGCAAGGGCCGAATCTGTTTATCGATCGCATCCCTCGCCCTGAAAATTCGCGACCGCACCGTACCGATGGGACATTCCATGGCACTGGCGATCTCTTCATAACTCAACCCCTCCAGCTCACGGAGCACGATGGCTACGCGCAACTCTTCGGGTAAGGCCTCAATCGCATCCTGAATCGTTCCCGCCAGTTCACCGCGCAAGGCCAGGCGTTCAGGCGTTGCATATTCCTTGAGACCGGAACCTGCCTCGAATTGTTCCGCGTCCTGGGCGTCAACATCATTTTTTGGTGGGCGCCGGCTGGCCGCGACCAGATGATTCTTGGCGGTATTGATGGCAATGCGATACAGCCAGGTGTAGAAGGCACTGTCGCCGCGAAAATTCGGCAACGCGCGGTAGGCCTTGATGAAGGCATCCTGGGCGACATCCAGCACTTCACTCTGGTCATGGATATAACGACTGATGACATTGGCGAGCTTATGTTCGTATTTGCGGACCAGGATATCAAAAGCGGCCTTTTCACCGTTTTGCACCCGCTCTACCAGCTCCTGATCCAGGTTTCTTTCGCCCATCCGGGCTAGCCCCCCTGTTTCCCGGATCGCCTGCATGCCAGCTGTAGACAGCGAAAACCGGATAGAGTTCGCCAGACATGGCCTTTTAAGGTAAAGTTTGTGTGCAAATCGCTGTAATCTTAATGGCTTAATCCAGCGAAACCATACCTGAATTCAGGGCGAGCCTCCAGCAATGCATCTCCAGCACCAATACGACGGACTCATTATAGGCAGCGGCGCAGCCGGCCTGACTCTCGCACTGCGCCTGCCGCGGGATACCCGTATCGCGGTACTGGCGAAAGGCCCGGTCAAGGAAGGCAACACCTATTATGCCCAGGGCGGTATCTCGGCGGTGCTGGACCACAAAGACTCGATTGAATCACATATCACTGACACCATGAACGCCGGCGTCGGCCTGTGTGACCCGCAGGTGGTACGCTTCACCGTTGAACACGGCCCGGAGGCCGTTCAGTGGCTGGTCGACCTGGGCGTACCCTTCACCCGCCGCGACGGGGAAAAACACCAGGCTGAATTCCACCTGACCCGCGAGGGCGGCCATCAGCACCGTCGCGTGATTCACGCTGCCGACAGCACCGGCAAGGCGCTCCAGACCAGCCTGGTCGACGCGGTACGCGCGCGCGACAACATCGACCTGTTTGAACAGCACATCGCTGTCGACCTGATCACCGACGGGCCGCACGGCGATCCGGGCAGGCGCTGTGTGGGCGCTTACGTGCTCGACCGCGGCGTGGGACGGGTTGAAGTGTTTCGCGCCCGCTTCACTACCCTGGCCAGCGGCGGCGCCAGCAAAGTGTACCTTTATACCAGCAACCCCGACACCTCAACCGGTGACGGTATCGCCATGGCCTGGCGTGCCGGGTGCCGGGTAGCCAACATGGAATTTAACCAGTTCCATCCCACCTGCCTGTACCACCCGCAGGCCAAATCGTTCCTGATTTCGGAGGCGGTGCGCGGCGAAGGCGGCAAACTGCTGTTGCCCGACGGCAAACCGTTCATGCAGCGCTTCGACCCACGAGCCGAACTGGCACCGCGCGATATCGTGGCACGCGCTATCGACCACGAAATGAAACGCCATGGTTACGATCACGTGCTGCTGGATATTTCGCACAAACCCGTCGATTTCATCGAGAAACACTTTCCGACCATCTACCGGCGCTGCCTCGAGCTCGGCTTCGACATGGCGGAACAAGCCATTCCGGTGGTACCGGCAGCTCACTACACCTGTGGCGGCGTGCCCACCGATCTCAATGGCCGCAGCGATATCGACAACCTTTACGTCGTTGGCGAATCTGCCTGCACCGGCTTGCACGGTGCCAATCGCATGGCCAGCAATTCACTGCTGGAATGCCTGGTGTTCGCCGCCTCCGCAGCCTCCGATATCGCGGCGCGCCTGGCTGAAACCAGCATGCCCCCCGAATTGCCGGAATGGGACGAATCCCAGGTCACCGATTCCGATGAAGAAGTCGTGGTCAGCCACAACTGGGACGAGTTGCGACGCTTCATGTGGGATTATGTCGGCATTGTGCGCACCAACAAGCGACTGGAGCGCGCCCTGCACCGTGTGCAAATGCTGCAACAGGAAATCCAGGACTATTACGGCAATTTCCGTGTTACCAACGACCTGCTGGAACTCCGAAACCTGGTACAGGTTGCGGAATTGATAATCCGCTCTGCACACCTGCGCAAGGAAAGCCGTGGCCTGCACTATACGCTGGATTATCCGCAAGCGGATGACAGCAAAACAGCCAGCAACACCATGCTGATACCGAAAAAAACCACCCGGAACACAACGGCTGCAGACACCTAAAAACCGTCAGACAACAGGCCCTAAGCGGTGGTAAAAGATTCCGCTACCGGAGTATCGACCGCCTCACACTCAACGGCGCTGACGCTGGCGGCCGAAGGACCGACCCGCAGCCATGCAGCGAGCCGTTGCACGGCACTGGCATCGCCGCATGCCAGCACTTCCACCGATCCATCCGGCAGGTTTTTAGCATAACCGGTCACGCCCAGTTGCCTTGCCTGGCGTTGCGTCGAGGCGCGAAAGAACACACCCTGCACCCGCCCGCTCACGATACAGCGCATACACGTCGTCATACCGGTCACCTTGAAACAAAAAACCTGGCAGTTGCCGTTATCATGGATTCAAGGCGTTTTGCAGCGCCTCCAGGAAGGCCTGATTTTCTTCCTTCTTGCCAACGGTCACGCGCAGACAGTCCCGCAGGCGGCCGCCGGAAGAACTGAGATTCTTGATCAGTACACCCTGCTCTTTCACGGCTGCGAAGATACGGTCCGCCTCGCCGCGCTGCGTTTCAAACAGGATAAAGTTTGCTTCACTCGCATAGGGTCTGATGTCATCCAGCCGCCGCAGGGCTTGAAGCAATTGTTCCCGATCAACACGAATCTGCTGCGCCTGCGCATCGAGCATGCCCTTGTGCTGCAAAGCGAACAACACGCTGGCCTGGGTAAGCACATTGATGTTGTACGGCAGCCGGGTCTTGTCGATTTCGCCCAGCCATTCAGCCGGTCCGGCAAGTAAACCAAGACGCAGACCGGCAAGCCCCATTTTAGAAACGGTGCGCATCACCAGCAGATTGGGATATTCGCCCAGGCGTGACATGAAGCTGGAATCTGTAAAGGGTGCGTACGCCTCATCCAGCACCACCAGTCCCGGTGACGACTGTATCACGTGTTCAACAGTGGCCGCGTCGAACAGGTTGCCGGTTGGATTATTAGGATAAGCCAGGAAAACAATAGCGGGCTGCGTCTGTTCAATGGCGGACAGCATGACGTCGGCGTCCAGTGAAAAATCATCACCCAGCGGCACGGCCTGGTAACGCAGACCGGTGACGTCGGCGATCATGCGATACATGACAAAGGTAGGCTCGGGCGACAGGATGACCCGATCCGCAGCAGCCACGGCGAGTGACAGCATCTGGATCAGTTCATCCGAGCCATTGCCCAGCACCACCTGCATGCCCTCTGGCACGTGCATGACTTGCTTAAGTTTTTCACTGAGATCGCGGGCAGTCGGATCAGGATAACGGTTCAATTCAAGTGCACGCAGCCGGTCCAGCCACTGCTCCACCAGGTCCGATGGCCAGCGATAGGGATTTTCCATGGCATCCAGTTTAATGAGCGTACCCGGATCCGCGACATGGTAAGCGCTCAACGCCTGGATCTCTGGACGTATCCAGCGTTGCGGCAACCTGGGGCCGGGTGTCATTGTTTCGGAATCCGGTACTCGGCTGATTGCGCGTGTGCTGTCAGGCCCTCTCCGCGAGCCAGAGTGGCCGCTGTACTGCCGAGATCAGCGGCGCCCTTGGCCGAGCACTGGATCAGGCTGGTACGCTTCTGGAAATCGTACACACCCAGCGGCGAGGAAAAACGCGCCGTACGTGATGTCGGCAACACGTGATTGGGACCGGCACAATAGTCACCCAGAGCCTCTGCCGTATAACGACCCATGAAAATGGCCCCGGCATGACGAATGGATTCTGCCAGGGCCTGCGGATCTTCTACCGACAGTTCCAGGTGTTCGGGGGCGACATAATTGGCGACTTCCACGGCTTCATGGAGATCACGAACCTGAATCAGGGCAGCGCGATTGTCGATGGACATTCTGATGATATCTTCTCGCTCCATTGTCGGCAGCAGCCTGCTGATACTGCTGGCGACCCTGTCCAGAAACTCTGCATCCGGGCTGACCAGAATGGCCTGGGCGTCTTCGTCATGCTCGGCCTGCGAAAAAAGATCCATGGCAATCCAGTCGGCATCTGTCTGGCCGTCACACACCACCAGAATTTCGGACGGACCGGCAATCATGTCGATACCCACCTGGCCAAACACCATAGCCTTTGCCGTAGCGACATAGATATTGCCCGGCCCGACAATCTTGTCGACACTGGGGATGGTTTGCGTACCGTAAGCCAGCGCTGCCACCGCCTGGGCACCGCCAATGGCGAAAACCCGGTCAACAGCGGCAATCTCAGCGGCTGCGAGAACCAGCTCACTGATGACGCCGTCCGGTGTGGGAACGACCATGATCAGCTCGCTCACGCCCGCCACTTTGGCCGGGATGGCGTTCATGATGACAGATGAGGGATAGGCCGCTTTCCCACCCGGCACATACAGCCCCGCCCGCTCAAGCGCTGTTACCTGCTGACCCAGCAACGTGCCGTCAGCTTCCTTATACGACCAGGATTCCAGCTTCTGGCGCTCGGCATAGGCCTGCACCCGGCTGGCGGCGCGTTCCAGCGCATCGCGCTGCCCGGTCGGAAGAGTATCCAGTGCTTCCAGCAGTTTGAACTTGCTGATTTCCAGTTCTTCAACACTGTCAGCCTGCACCCGGTCGAAACGCCTGGTCATTTCCAGCAGTGCTTCGTCGCCACGGCTGCGGATAGCGGAAATAATGCCGCGGACTGTCTGTTCCACCTCACTGTCAGAAACCTGTTCCCGCGCCAGCAGACTGTCCAGCTGCGTGTAAAAATCCGGGTTGGAACTATCGAGACGTTTGATATCCATATTATTCACGCTACCTCTTGCTGCTCGCGTACCGCCTCGGCAATGCGGTCAATAAAGGACTGTACACGGGCATGCTTGCGCTTCATCGAAGCCTTGTTCACCACCAGCCGCGAACTGATATCCGTAATCTTTTCCAGTGGCCTGAGGCCGTTGGCCTTGAGTGTATTGCCGGTATCAACGACGTCGACAATCAGATCGGACAGACCAACCAGAGGCGCCAGTTCCATGGAACCGTAAAGCTTGATGATTTCGACCTGCATGCCCTGCCCGGCAAAATAGCGCCGTGTACTGTTAACGTATTTGGTGGCGATGCGCAGCCGTTGCGCCTTTTCTGACCAGGGCTCATGACCGGCCACCATCAGCCTGCAACAGGCGATGCGCAGATCCAGCGGCTCGTAAAGACCGGTGCCACCGTGTTCCAGCAACACATCCTTGCCCGCCACGCCAAGATCAGCGGCACCGTACTGGACATAGGTCGGCACATCGGAAGCACGGATAATGACCAGCTTCACCGTCGACTGGTTGGTATCGAGAATCAGCTTGCGGCTGGTTTCCGGGTCATCGACCGGTTCGATGCCGGCGTGCGCCAGCAGCGGTAATGTCTCTTTAAAAATGCGCCCTTTGGAAAGCGCAATCGTCAGCTGTTCGGACATACTGTGTGCCTGGGACCTGTTTAGACCAGTGTTACTGGATCTGTTTTTTCCACTGTTCCGGGGTCAGTGTGCGCAGAGCCAGTGCATGCACCTCACCCTGCAGCAGATCACCCAGCGCGCCATAGACGATCTGGTGCTGCTTCACCATCGATTTACCCTCGAAGCCCGCACTGACCACGGTGGCCTCGAAGTGGTCTCCGTCACCCTGAACCATGACCTCGGCATCGGGAACCCCGGCCTGTATCAGTTTCTTCAATTCGTCTGCCTGCATGTGTCACCTGTGCGTTCTGAATGCGCGAATGATACCGGAAACGGGCTGAAAAGGGACCGTTACTCGTCGCGCAAAGCCTCCACCGGATCCAGCCGGGCGGCACGCCGTGCCGGCAGGATACCGGAGATGATGCCCAGAACGACTGCCAGGACCTCGGCCAGCACCACATAGATCCACGGTGTGTGCACCGGCAGCTCGGGTAATGCAAGCCGCAACAGACTGGCAACACCGAGCCCCATGGCCAGACCCGCCAGACCGCCGATGGCGGCCAGCACCGTCGCTTCACCAAGAAACAGGCCCATTATCTGCGCTTGCCTGGCGCCCAGCGCACGCATCAGGCCGATCTCGCCGGTACGCTCATTCACCGCGATGGTCATAATAGTCACAATACCAATGGCACCTACCAGCAGTGAGATCCCGCCAATGGCCGCTACCGCGAAGGTCAGCACGTTGAGAATCGAACCCAGCACATCAAGCATCTGCTCCTGCGTGGTGATAGTGAAATCCTCGCGACCATGCCGCGCGAGGAGCGTTCGCTTGATGCCTTCCACAACCCGCTCGACGCTGGCGTTAGCGCGGTACATCACGTCAATTTCGAACAGGGTCTCGCGATTGAACAATTCCAGCGCACGAGCTGCCGGGATGTACACGGTATCATCCAGGTCAAAGCCGAGCACTTGCCCCTTGGGCTCCATCACCCCGATGATGCGGTAACGGTTGCCGGCGATGGTGATGCGCTGGCCGAGCGGATTGCGATAAGCGAACAACTCCTGGCGCAGCTTACTGCCGAGTACAGCCAGTGCTCGCGGCGCTGTGGGGTCGTCATGCGGCAGAAACTCACCGGAATTGACACGCATTCGCAAGGCCCGTGGCATTTGCGGGCCGGCACCGTAAATGGTGGTACGACGCCTGCGGTTACCGGCCTCGACCTCAGCGTTACCCTGCACAAAGGGCACTACGGCCTCAACAAAAGACAATTGCTTGAGAGCCTCGGCATCCTCGATACTCAGCGGACGCTCGCTACCGAACACCCCCATCGAGGTCCCGTGTGTAGTCGTGCGTCCGGGGTTGATCCCCACCAGCGTGGTACCGAACTGGGTAAACTCTGACAGCACATAGCGGTGCACACCTTCGCCGATGGAAGTCAACAGCACCACGGCAGCAATCCCCACACCAATACCCAGCGAGGTCAATACACTGCGCAATCGGCGCGCGGCGAGTGACGTGGCGGCCAGGTGTATGAAGTCGCGCAGGACCATTCCCGCTTACCGCCTCGACAATGCCAGCACCGGGTCCAGCCCGGCGGCGCGACGGGCCGGTAGCAGGCTGAACAGTACACCCGTTGCCACCGCCACCAGGATGGACAAGGATACCGCCCAGGCCGGTGCATAAGCCGGCAGCAGCGGAAACGCATAACGGATTGCCAGACTGCCCAACTGGCCGACCACCAGCCCCAGTACAGCACCGAGCATCGACAGCAGCAGCGCTTCGCTCAGGAACAGCGCCAGGATCTGCCGTCGGTTCGCGCCCAGCGCCTTGAGCAGACCGATTTCGGCGGTGCGCTGGGAAACAGCCACCAGCATGACGTTCATAATGAGGATACCGGCGACACCGAGACTGATAGCGGCAATACCGCCAACGGCAATGGTCAAGGCCTGGAGTATACGATCAAAAGTCGCCAGCACGCCGTCCTGGGTAATGACCGTGACATCTTCCTCGCCCTGGTGGCGCTCACGCAGGGTATCGGTCACAAACTGTTTCGCAGGCCTGATGGCACTGCGGCTCTTGGCTTCCACCAGGATGCGGAACAACGAGGACTGGTTGAAGAGCTGCTGCGCCGAGGCGACGGGGACAATAACGGTGTCGTGCACATCGACGCCGATGGAACGCCCTTGCGAACCCATTACGCCGATGACACGAAAACGCCGGTCTCCGATACGCAACCACTCTCCGACAGCACGGCGCGCAGCAAAGATTTCATTGCGGACCTTGGCGCCGATAACACACACCGGCGTAGCCAGGTCCAGGTCGGTGCCGGGCAGAAACTGGCCCTGCGCCATCCGCCAGTGGCGGATGGCCAGCAGTTCATGGCTGCTGCCGAGAATAACAACTTCGCGCTGCCTGCCCTGTGCCATGACATTGGCCGACCCAACCGTAATCGGCGCCATGCGCCGCACGCTGAAACTGCGCGTCAGGCTGCGGGCATCGTCCAGCGTCAACTCGCGCGGTGTTTCTCCCATCATGGTCGACGGATTGATGCCGGCGGTCTCGCTGCGGCCGGGTATCACTATCAGCAGGTTGGTACCCAGGGAAGCGAACTCAGCGCTGACATAGCGGCGCGCGCCCTCACCCAACGATGTCAGTACCACCACCGCTGCCACACCAATGGCCATGGCAATCAACATCAACAGCGTACGGGCGGGATAGCCCTGCAGCGCGTGCCAGGCAAACAGCGTTACGTCACCGCTATGCAGACGCATCATGGCTGCTCTGGTCAGCGGTGATGCGACCGTCGACCATTTTGATCTGGCGTCTGGCACGCCTGCCAATGGCGGCGTCATGTGTGACCATGATCAACGTAATATCGCGCGCGTTGAGTGCTTCCAGCGCATCGATAACGGTCAGACCGGAATGCTGATCCAGGTTACCGGTCGGTTCATCGGCGAGCAGCACCGAGGGTTCGGTGACGGTGGCGCGCGCGATGGCGACACGCTGGCGCTGGCCGCCGGATAGCTGGTCGGGCTTATGATGAGCACGGTCAGCGAGCTGCAGCACCTCCAGAACCCGACCCACCCTTGCCCTGCGCTCCTCGGCGGCAACACCACCCAGCAACAGTGGTAACTCAACGTTTTCTGCCGCGTTAAGACGCGGCACCAGGTGATAAGCCTGAAACACAAAACCAATCTGAGTGTTGCGCGTATGCGCCTGTTCATCGTCGCTGAGAGCGGTGACATCGCGCCCGCCAAGAAAATAATGTCCACTGCTGGCCCGGTCCAGCAGACCCAGCAAATTCAGCAGAGTCGACTTACCGGAACCCGAAGGTCCCATGATGGAGACATACTCACCGGCGTTGATTTGCAGACTGATGTCGTTCAGCGCGTGGACGGTCTGGTCACCCACTTGGAAATCACGGCCAATCTGTTCCAGCCTAATCATAGCTATCGTCGATGACCGCCCGCGCAGCGTCTTCCACTCCCTCCCTGTCCACCGAAACAACGATCTGTTCTCCGTCACGCACGCCGGACAGAACTTGAGTATATTCCCAGTTATGCAGGCCGGTCTCGATCTCCCTTTCTTCGAGCACACCGGCCTGCGCGGAGAAAATCAGCACGCGATTACCCTCGATTATCGCTTCGCTCGGAATACGCAATGCCTGGATATTTTCGACCAGCACGACTTCGATATCGGCACTGTATCCCGGCAGCATATTGCCTGTGACCCGGGCATCAATGAAAGTGACTTCGACGTCCACGGTACGCGCCTGTTTTTCGCGATCCAGCACATAGGGTGCGACACGTCTGACGATGCCTGCAAAGCGTTTTTTGCCGAACGCATCAAGAGCTATCGTCGCTGACATGCCAGTGCGTATCTCCGGCGCATCGACTTCGTCGATGGGAGCTGAAACATACAGACTGGTGGTGTCGATCAGATCTACTGCAGGTGGTGTCGGCACACCAATCGGCGACGGCGTCACGAACTCACCCAGTTCACCATTGACCTCGGCAACCGTGCCGTCGAATGGCGCCACCAGACGGGTCTTGTCCAGTGCTGCCTGGGCGACACTCAACTTTGCCTTACTCACGCCAATATCGGCTTTCGCTGCCCTGCAGCCCGCCATCTTGGCACTCGCTTCACCGTCCGCCCGATCGACTTCTTCCTCGGAGGCAACCCCTTTTTTGCGCAGTTTCATCAGGCGATCCGCTTCGCGGCGGGCGACTTCAGCTACCACGCAGGCTTCCTGCGCGCGAGCGATTGCCGCGCTGGCTTCCTGCGAAGCCAGTTCCACCCTGGCGGTCAGATCATCATTCCACAACTCCAGCAGCAACTGCCCGGCCTTGACCTCGTCACCTTCACTGACGCCAAGACTGGCGATCTGACCACCGACTGAAGGTGACAGGCTGGCACGACGCGCGGCCATCAGTGTGCCGGCCCGGGTATTCGCAACAGTGTTCTGCACAATACCCGTATCGGCGCGTTTGACGACCACGGCGATAACCTTGGGACGGTTCAGATACAGGTACAGCAGCACGCCGGGCAAGACAAGTAATAACACGACAGCGATTGAGCGTGTATGCTTTAATTGCATAATTCACCACAGAGCCCCGCAATAATCCCAACAGGCTCCACAACAATTAACCGGTGCACAAGCCAGCCGACCTAA
>Ga0316198_10002513_pt1 | contig 11067 bp, 9 predicted proteins | sample OudBieAanoxic_MG_FD_204935 | JGI IMG/M metagenome (GOLD analysis project Ga0316198, IMG submission 204935) | Coastal sediment microbial communities from Oude Bieten Haven, Netherlands - site A anoxic | ecosystem: Environmental > Aquatic > Marine > Coastal > Sediment | place: Netherlands... | reverse complement strand
GGTCCGATTGAATCGTCTTGCCCTTCTGCTCTTTGTCTCTCTTCTGATGGTGGCCGTCCCCGGGGAGGTTTCCGAGAGCTGCTTTGTCGAGCGCGGACGAACCCAGATGGTCAACATCACCAAGGTGGCGGTCTCGGGTCGTCTCGTCACCTCCCTTCAGCGCGGGAGCTGGGACACACGGCCGACGGTTCGTGTAGCCGAGATCAGCCCCTTCGGAACCATCGAGGTCGGCAGCTGGAAACCCGTCTGGAATGTCGCAGATATCGCTCTCGAGGCCACGACCGCGTTTGTCGCGGCCGACGGTGGTCTCTTCGCCCTCGATCTCTGCGATCCCTTCAATCCCACCGAACTCTCGTTCATCGACCTCATTGACTCACAGCACCTCGCCGTCGATTCCAACATCGCCTTCATCGCCACAACCGGTGTCAGCGGGAACGGCTGGTTCGATGTCGTTGATCTCTCCGACCCTTCCGCCATGGAACGGATCGGCGGGATCTATTGGCCCCGGCCCGATCCGCCGAAATATGCCCTCGATGCCCGAGGAGACACGGTCGTCATCGCCGACCAGAGGGGGCTCCTGATCCTCGATGTCGAAGATGCCCTGAACCCGATTGAAGTCGGGAGGTGGACCTACGCAGAGGCCCGCGACGTTGCGCTGGTCGGTGATCACCACGCAGTCGCGTCCTTCGCCGCATGGGCTCACCCCGGCGAGTTCGGCATCACGGTGGTCGATCTGTCCGACCCGAGCGATCCAACTCCCGTAGGGACCTGGACGGCGCCGAGCGAGGTGCTGTCGGTCGCCGAATACGGCGGCGCGATCGTCGCCGGCACCGAGGCCGATGGTGTGTTTCTGATTGATATCGAAGATCCCGTCAACCCGAGGCAGATCGATCACCTGCAGGAGCTCGGGATGGGTCCGCAGGATCTCGCAACCGCCTGGCCGTCGATCGCTGCATCCAACGTCGTCTTCGGCACCTCGGTTCTCGGGCTCCACCGGTCGTGCCAGCCGCCCCGCCACCCCTCATCGCGGGCGACTCCCTGACCGGCCGTTTCACCCGTCTGCCACGTCGCCTTCCCGGATCTGCGGTTTGATCAGCGGCAGCAGTGCGAGACCCGGCAGGGCCAGCGCCGTGGTTGCCGCAAAATAGGCAGCGTAGCCCCAGGCTTCCACGCCGAGCCCCGAGAAGGCGCCGACCACATCACGGGTCAGGGCGAAGAGGGCCGACAGGATCGCGTACTGGCTCGCCGCGTGCTCCTTGTCGCAGAGGTTCATCAGAAACGACAGGAAGGCCGCGGTACCGAGCCCCTGGGTGAAGCTCTCGACCATTGACGCTACATAGATGCTCTCTCGCGGCAGTTCGAAGACCGCCACCGCGACATAGCCGAGGTTGGAGATCATCATCGTGAGTCCGAGCCAGAGCAGAGCCCTGAAGATCCCGTAGCGATTCGTGAACCAGCCACCGGCCAGAGCACCGAGGATGGTGAGCACCACCCCCAGGGAGACCGAAATGGCGCCGATCTCTGCCAGCGAGTAGCCGCGGTCAACCCAGAAGGGTTTGACCATCCGCCCCAAGGTCGAGTCACCGAGCTTGTAGAGCAGGATGAAGGCCACCACCGGCAGCATCTGCCAGCGGAAGACCCAGCGCAGCACGGGTCCGATGGCGTGGCGCCGCGCCGATTCATCGAGGGGCACGCGCGGGCTGAGCCAGGTCAGCGCCGCCAATCCAACGAACAACCCCGCAAGGACGAACCACAGGACGGTCCAGCCGGTGTAGTCGGCGAGGAAGATCATCCCTCCGCCGCCGGCCAGAAGCGCGATCCGCGCCGCCGAGACCCGAACCCCGTTGATGCTGCCGGTGGTCTCCGGTGTTGCCACATCGACGGCATAGGCGTCAATGGCGATGTCCTGGGTCGCCGAGGCGGTGGTGAAGAGCAGTAACAGCCCCCACATGAGCCAGGACGGGTTGGAGGCGTCCTGGGGAACAATGGCCAGGGTTGTCGCCCCGAGCACAAAAAGCGCGGCGGTGATCCACTGCTGGCGGGAACCGTAGCGATCGACCAGCGGCGCCCACAGCATCTTCCATGTCCACGGCAGGGACAACAGACTCATCAGCCCAATCTCACGCAGCGAGACCCCGTGCACCCGGAAGAAGACCGGCCACACGTCGTACGCGATGCCGAAAGGCAGGCCTTCGGCGAAGTAGAGAATCGCAATCCAGAAGAGGACCTTACGTTGGGTCACCGGGTGATTCTATGCAATTCGTCGTGCGAATGGCAGAAAAACAGCCGTCCGAGCTTCGAAAACCCGGACGACGACGGTGATTGATGCACGCCCGCCAAGCGACGATCCCATCAGCACGGCTGAAGATCGTCTCGATCAGCGCCCGGATCCGCACCATCTCGCGTCCGGTAACTCCCGTTTCGATGACCTCGAGGTCATATCCCCTCGGTCATGCCTCCGACTGGGGTGGACGTCCGGGCTTGCCTTCACCCCTGTTGTCGTAGTAGCGGAGCGTGGGGTAGGCGAAATCGATGTCGTCGGCAGCCCAGAAGGCGTCGAGTACGTCCTCCCAGATGGCGTTCTCGGTGGACCGCCGGCGGCGCGGATCGGTCAGGTACCGGATGGTCAGGGTCACCCCGATGTCGGCTACCGAGGTCCAGACGATGGGGGTCAGGTGCTCGTACTTGATCAGGAATTTGCTTGCGGCCTTGCGGACTTCCTGCTGCGCGTGCTCGCTCTCGATCGCGTTGTGCCGCTGGATGACTTCGGTGAGGATCCGCTTGGCCTTGCGCCAGTCGCTTTCGAATGTCACGGTGATCGGCATCTCGTCCCAGATGAAATTGAAGCCCTGGGTGTAGTTCGCCACCGTCTGCTGGAAGACCTGGCCGTTCGGGATGTGCAGGATGCGGCCGGTGCTCTGGTCGGCGTCGACCCAGTTGCCGATCTCCACCAGCGAAAACGCAAAGAGCCGCATGTCGATGACATCGCCGGCGTGGTCGGCGATCTGGATACGGTCACCGACGACGAAAGGCCGCCGGACAGCGAGAAAAATCCAACCGGCGAGGTTCGTCAACGGCGCGTGGAGCGCGATGGCGAGACCGGCCGAGATGATGCCGATGGACGCCGCCAGTCCGGAGATCCCGCCGAGCCAAATTCTGAGCAACACAAGTACCGATGCCAGGCCGAGCAGATAGTCGATGGTCTTGGTGGCAATATAACGGCGGGATGGATCGTCGATTCGGCGTTCGAGCACGAAGGCCGCTGCTCGACGCAGGAGTATGAGCAGCATGACCAGTAGGACCGACAGGACGGCCTTATCCAGCGCAGTCTCGGAGATCCCGAGATACGTGCTGAGGGCGTCGCTGAAGGATTCGACCTGTTGGAACATGTGCGGAGACCATCGTATCCGGATCGCACCGGGGAGGGAATCCCCTGCGCTAGGAAAACCGGCTCACGACCCCACGTCCGTGGAATCGTCGCGGAGCACGCAAGCGATCAGCTCTCAGCTATCAGCCGTCAGCTCTCAGCTCAGCCTGCTGCAAAATTCTGCTTAACAACGAGGTGCCAACCTCACCGCAGCGGTCCATCGCAAGCGGGAACGCCTGCGCTACAAGTTTGTTCGCGATTTTGTAGCGCCCGCGTCCCCGCGGGCGATGGTCTGATGCGTCGATTCCTGCCGCAATCCTGAATTCTGCAAGAGGCCCGGCAATCGGCTGTCGGCTGAGCCGTCACCGACAGGACGGAAAAAGCAGAAGGCCGCGGCGTTTGCCGCGACCTCTGAATTGCGATGGAGCTGACAGCTGATAGCTGATGGCTGAAAGCTGATTGCTCAATCGGCTCGTCTGAGAATTTTTCGGTTGAATCCGCCTCACCCCTCCAATGGAATCGACGCGACGTCTTTGCCGCGCAACGCCATGGCGACGAATATCCCCGCCATGATCATCAGGGTGCCGAGCCAAACCAGCCCGATGAGTGGTTTGGTCGAGGCGTCGATCACCAGGCTCGCCGGTTCGGGTCCGGCGGCGGGCAGGGTCGGGTCGTAGACCTGGACCTGAACGGTGCCGTTTTCGGCATCGATTCTTCCCGGGGTCAGTGTGATACCCCCGGTGCCGGGGATCATGGCCGGAGTGATGACCGGATCGCCGCCGCGACCGCCCCGAATGGTCGGCACGACCTCGATTTGAGCTCCGTCGAGCTCGACATTGAAGACCACCCCGAAGTTGATCTTGCCGGCATCGGGATCGAAGTCGGACAAGTCAAAGTCGTTAAAGGTGATCTGCAGGTTCTCATACGCCAGAGTCTCGCCCTTGTGCATGGTGGCCGTACGGCCGATCCCGCCGCCGAGGCCGAGCAGTTCGACGCGAACCATTCCCGAGTCTACGTTCATGCCCGTCGCACGCAGCCGTGCGCCGGGGACCCCCGGGATCTCCACCGCAATGGGATCAACACCCTGGTCGGTGGAGATCATGGTGGGTTCGAGTACCACGGCTTCGTGGTCGGGGCGTTCAAGCTGGACCGCCACGCCGACGGTGAGAGCGCCTGCAATGGTGCTCTGTTTGGACATATCGAAACCGAGGAAGGTCAGGGTCCAGTCCCGAAACTGCTGCGGCTCGTCCTTGCCGAGCATGAGCCGCCCACTCGGGGCCTGCTCTTTGCCGGGCTCGAACTCGACCGGAGCGAGGTAAAGATCCCCGGTGAGGAAGACCTTGATGTCGGGGTTGGCAATGAGCTGGTTCGACTTCTTGTTGATCCACATCTTGGGTTTGAGGACGAAGTTCTTACCGCGCTCATCGGTGATTTCCACGACCATGGCATCACGCGCTGTCGGCGTCGGCTTCTCGACACCACGGAACGTCATGGTGTAGCCGAGGACCTCAGCGGGCTGATCCTGATGGAGTCGGATCTTCATGCCTTCATCGAGCCAGCCCGTGGTGAGGAAGGCCAACATCATGAGACCCATGCCGACATGGGCCACCGGCCCGCCGGCGAGTCGCCAGCGCTTGGCTCGGCCATAATCCAGCACCGCCCAACCGTTAGCGACGATGTTGAAGACCACAGCGCTGACATAGACATAGGCTTTGACGCCGGTGAGCCCGAGGAGAGCGGCGACGAGCATGCAGCCCGCGGTCACCGCCAGGGTTCCGCCCAAAACCTTGCCGGCGCCCTTGCGAGCGCGGCTCCAAGCGAGGAACGGGGTTCCACCGAGGAAGAGGGCGAAGGCCACCGCGATCCAATAGCCCATGGCGTTGTAGAACTCCGGACCGACCTGGGCGGGCTCACCCCAGATGCGCGAAAGCAGCGGCGCCGAGGTTCCAAAGAGAACCACCAGACCGATGAGGATAAAGAGCAGGATGCCGATGACGAAGAAGATGGTCCGCGACACAAAAGGTTCGTCCCCGACCTCGCTGGGAATCTCCCGCCACCGGTAAGCCAGCAGCGCGATGGAGACGACGAGGAAGAATCCCATGTTGAAGACGAGCCAGCCGGTGATCCCGAGATCGACAAAGGAGTGGACCGAGAAGTCTCCGAGGACGCCCGAGCGGGTCAGGAAGGTGGCGTAGACCACCAGTAGGAACGATGCCACGGCGAGGACCAGATTGAGGCGTCGGAAGCGCTTCCGTCCCCGCTGCAGGAGCATTCCGTGGGTGAGCGCCGCGGTCGCCAGCCACGGGACCAACGAGGCGTTCTCCACCGGATCCCATCCCCAATAGCCGCCCCAGCCGAGGGTTTCGTAGGCCCAGTAACCTCCAAGCATGATGGCGGTCCCGAGGCTCACCATCGACAGCAGGACCCAGGGCATCGAGACCTTGGTCCACTCGTCATACCGCTTCATCCACAACGCCGCCATGGCAAAGGCGAAAGGGACGGCGAGCGAGGCGTAGCCGATGAACATGATCGGTGGATGGATGACCATCCACGGGTTCTGCAGCAATGGGTTCAGCCCCTGGCCGTCCATGGGAATCATCGCTGCGGTGAGACCTTCGTGGAAACGGAAGGGATCTTGTTTGAGGAGCAACATGATCAACGACAGCAGCGTCATGTTGTAGAAGATCATGGCCCGCGACTCATACGCCCTGGCGTAGCGGATCAGCGGCAGACCGAGCAGCACGCCCCAGAAGATCCACAGCAGGAAACTGCCCTCTTGACCACCCCAGAAGGTGGAGATCAGATACTTGGTGTCGAGCAGATTGTCAGAATAGGCCCAGACATAGTGCAACCTGTAGTCGTGGGTGACGAGCAGGTACATCAAGATGGCCGACGCGACCACCACAGCCGCGGTCATCAGACCGTACGACTGGCGGGCGATGGGTTTCCATTTTTCGGGATCACGGATAGATAGGGCATAGGCGACGGTTGAACCGAGGCCTAGAAAAAACGCTATCCACAGCAGCGCGGTGCCGGGTACGTACATCAGCTCTCCTCTCGGCTGGAGCCCACCGGACAGGCCGGGGCTCGACGGCATTCACATCGAAAAGCCCGCCCCCTTGAAGGGGCTCGGGCCTAGGTTTCGGATCCGTAGCTTCTCGGCGCCTCTTCAAGACCCTGATACTTCGACGGGCACTTCACCAGCAATTGGTTCGCGTGGAACGCCCCTTCGGAATAGGTCCCGATGGCGACGATCTGAACCGCCTCCTCGAAGTTGCCCGGCTTGGTGCCCTTGTAGAGCACGGTCATGGTGTCGCCATCCTCCTCCACCATTCCGAACTGCAGCGTCTCTGATTCTTCGAGATAGCTGGTGGAGTCGGGGACCAATCCGCCGGCAACCTGCACCTTTCGAGGCGCCTTCTGCGCCTCCTCGAAGGAGACGTACGGGGTCAGGTTGGATTTGAACGAGGTGGCGCCATAGGCCAGGAAGGCCACGATCATCACGCCACCCACTGAGTACCACAGGCGACGCTGTTTTTTCGGGTCAGACATCTCAATCCTCCAGTCGGCTGACCTTGCGGTCGAGCCGGTAGACATAGGCAAAGAGGCCAATCCAAATAATCATGGTAACGGCCATGATTCCGGTCAGATCAGACATCTACAAAACCTCCTGCCGACGTCGATGACGGATCTCTTCGATCCGAGTTCCAACACTATATAACCATACAGACAAGCCCGTAAACCCCGCGAGGGAGGCCAGAAGCACTTTAAGGTGCGCCGGATCCAAACTGTTGTCCGGGTCTGCGTTGGTGATGACATCGGGATGCAGCGAAAAGTAAATCCTCGGCACGATGAACATGAGAAACGGCACCGTAACGAAGGCCAGGATCGAATAGACGGCGGAGAGGGTCGCCCGTTTTTCCGGATCGGCCACCGCCGACCGCAGGGCGAAATATGCGGCATAGATGAGCAACAATATCGTGATCGAGGTCTGGCGGGGGTCCCAGTTCCAGTAGGCGCCCCACATGATCTTCGCGAAGATCGCCCCGGTCACCGTTGCCAGGACCGCATAGAGAAGACCGAGACCGTTGCTGACGGCGGCGCCGAAATCGTACTTGGGCTCCCGCCGCCACAGGTACAACGCTGACGCGATACACGACACCAGGAAGGCGAGGGTCGCGACCCACGCGGTGGGGACGTGGAAGAAGACGATTCGGGAAGATTCACCCTTGAAGCCCTGAGCGGAAGGGATCCACATGAAGGCAGCCCAGATGACGACCATCATCCAGACAAAGAGGAACCATTTGAGGGCCAAGCCAACCCGATTCACCAGACAAACCTCCAGCTGCGACCCTGTCGCTTTTCAGGCGAACAGGATACTAGATCCCACAACACGGCGTCATCGCTTTCCATTGCATGCACTAGTCTCGCCACACGACGGGGAAGAGAAAGGCCGAGACGATTGTCATCGCCCCGGCCATGGCGACGATGGCCCGAACACTCTGGGTATAGGACGCGAGGTCGCCCGTCGCCACCGCTGTGGTTCCCTCGATCACGATGATGAGCAGCGGCAACAGCAGCGGCAAGGAAAGCACCGAGAAGAGCGCGCCGCGGGTCAGCGCCTGGGCGATAATGGCGGCGACGATGGTGGTGATCACCGCCAGGGCGTAGCCGCCCACCGCGAGCACCACGGCGAATCGCCACGGCATGGCGATCTCAAACCCCATGAGGACGCAAAACAGCGGCGCCAACATGGCCATCAGGACAAAAATCAGAACCAGGTTGTAGAGCAGCTTTCCGGCCCAGACCACCGTTGGCGCGGCAGCCAGGCGAAGCAACGGCGCCGTGTGGCTCTCCTCCTCCTTGACAAAACTCCGGTCGAGACCGGCCAGGGCGGCAAAGAAGATCACGATCCACAGCAGGACCGAGAGCAGAAAAGGGCGATCCTCTGTCGCCAACCTGTAGGGTCCGATGGTGTAGGACACCGCGGCCAGGGTGGTCAGCGCAAAGAGGGCAAGGGAGTTGAGCGCCACCCGGGTGCGGAACTCGGCGCGCAGGTCCTTGGCGGCAACCGCCAGCGCCTCAGCCAACCAGCGTGACATTCCGACTCCCCCAGGTCATTTCGCGACGGTCATTGGTGGCCAAAACCACCGTGCGACCCTCCTCGATGAGCGATCGCACATGCTCCTCGAGCCAATCCTGGCCGAACGGGTCGAGATTCGAGCTCGCTTCGTCAAAAAACAGCACCGAAGGTGAATGGAGCAGCGCCTGAGCGATCTTGAGGCGTTGCGCCATCCCCGTCGAGTATCCGCGCACCGGGGTGCTCCGATCGGGGTCGAGCCCGACCCGCTCGAGCAGGGCGCGGTGATCGGCATCCTCGAGCGCGAGCCCGCGGACACGGGCATAGAACCGGAGATTCTCGAGGGCCGTGAGTTCTTCGTAAACCGCCATGGACGGGGCGACGACTCCGAGGTGGCGACCCCACTCGTCGCGAGGCAGATCTTCACCGTCGGACCCCAGATAGCGCACGACCCCTTTGGTCGGACGCAGAAGCCCGCAGAGGATCGCCAACAACGTCGATTTACCCGAGCCGTTGGGCCCGGTGATGACGAGGGCTTCGCCGGGCCGGGCTTCGCCGGAAACCGATCGAAAGACCACCCGCAGATCGTAGCGCTTGGCCACATCTGAAAACGAGATCGAGATTCCACCGCTCACGGGCGGAACGATACCACGAGGAGCCGGTCGCGCGCTTTTCACGGCGCAGTCGTAGGAGAAGCCGGTCAGGTCACAGGATGCAGGCCTCAAGACCTCAGGACCTCACGACCTCACGACCTCCACCAAGCCATCGCAGCTGCAGCCCACAGATCACGCAGATGACGCAGATTGAGCCATCGCAAACATCGCATCAGCCCACAGATCACACGGATAGACACAGATTTCATCGCACCATCGCAGATTGCCCGCAGATCACGCAGATAGACGCAGATACATCACACCATCGCAGGGTTGCATCGCAAAGAGGCGCCAGGACATCGCACCTGCCCGCGAGACGCGCGCACCGCAATCGCTCCATTCATCGCTCCATTCGGGTTCTGTTGTGGAGCAGGCTTCCAGCCTGCTCATGGGACACGGGCTGCCGGTGACGCTGATTGCTGTCCCTGCCTCTGTATCTGCCGCTGCCCCTGTCCCTGCCGCTGCCCGCTGTCCCCGCCGCTGTCCCTGCCGCTGCCCCGGACTCTGGATCGGGATCGGGATCGGGATCGGGGGAGGATACGGTTACGGCCATCGGGTACGGGTACGGGCACGGGTACGGGTACGGGTACGGGTACGGGTACGGGACAAGGGGCTGGGATATAGTGATGCGCCAACGAAGGAGACGCCCATGCGAGCAGTGATCACCGGTACTGGTATGTATATCCCCGAGATGCGGGTGGACAACGACACCATGGGCAAGCTCATGGACACCTCCGACGAATGGATCAGGGTCCGCAGCGGCATCGAGCAACGCCACTACGCCGCCCCCGACCAGGCGACCTCCGACCTCGCGACCCCGGCAGCCAGGAATGCCATCGCCGCCGCCGGCCTCGAGCCCGAGGATATCGACTACCTCGTGGTCGCGACCATGACTCCGGATTATTTCTTCCCCGGTTCGGCGCCCTTTATCCAACGCAAGCTCGGTCTCGAGGAGATCCCCTGCCTCGACATCCGCCAACAATGCGCCGGGTTCGTGTACGCCCTGCAGATTGCCGATGCGCTCATTCGCTCCGGCCAAAGCCGCCGAGTGCTGGCGGTGGGCGCCGAAGCGCATGCCTCGCTCGTCCCGTGGAGTGATGAGAGTTGGGCGGTGGCGACGGGTCAGAACGAGGGCCCCCTCTCGGCCGAAGAGTACGACAAGAACACCATGACTCGGGACCGCGTTGTCCTCTTCGGCGACGGCGCGGGCGCGGTGGTGGTCGAAGCCTCGGACGACGACAGTCGCGGCATCATCGACTGTCTCCTCCATACCAACGGCAACGAAGCCGAGCGGCTCTGGACCAAGGCCGGCGGCTCGGCCTTTCGCCCATACTTCCACCCCGACATGTTCACCTCAGGCGACTATGTGCCCGTTGTCGAAGGCCGGAAAGTCTACGCATTGGCGGTCACGTTCATGCCGAAAGTCACCCGGGAGATACTCGAAAAAAACCACCTGAGCCTCGATGATCTCGACCTCGTGATCATGCACCAGGCCAATCTGCGGATCAACGAGGGCGTGCAGAAGCGGCTCGATCTGCCCGACGAGAAGGTCTTCAACAACATCCAAAAATACGGCAATACCACCGCCGCCACCATCCCGATAGCCTTCCATGAAGCCCTCGAACAGGGCCGGGCCAAACCGGGAGACCTGGTCTGCTTTGTCGGTCTCGGCAGCGGACTCAACTGGGGCGCCATCCTCTATCGCTGCTGAGCTTCAAATTCTTAATTCTTAATTCTTAATTTTTCCATCGCAAAGCCTCGATGGATGATTGCGATGTAATTGAGAATTGAGAATTGAGAATTGAAGTTGACGTCCTGCCAGAAACTCCCAAACTACAACCCTCATCTCTCCACTCTTGTCTCCCCACTCCCTGCCCCTTCCGGCCAATCGGTGTTACCCTTGGCGCGCGTGAAGAAACCTACCCAATCACGAAGACATAGCGGGCTGTCGATTCGCCCCGGGTCCG
>Ga0316198_10002512_pt1 | contig 11069 bp, 7 predicted proteins | sample OudBieAanoxic_MG_FD_204935 | JGI IMG/M metagenome (GOLD analysis project Ga0316198, IMG submission 204935) | Coastal sediment microbial communities from Oude Bieten Haven, Netherlands - site A anoxic | ecosystem: Environmental > Aquatic > Marine > Coastal > Sediment | place: Netherlands... | reverse complement strand
CGCCGATCGCGGGAATTCGGCAGCTCCTCGGGCTACATCCGGGCGATCCAATCCCCCGGGCTGAGGTGCGGATGGGGACGACGCTCGCCACGAACGCCCTCCTCGAGCGAGCGGGGTGCCCGTGCGTGATCGTGGCCAACGAAGGGCTAGGGGACCTAGGAACCATCGGTGATCAGACCCGCCCGGACCTCTTTGCGCTCGCGATCGTGAAGCCCGCCCGGCTCCCCGAGGCCGTCGTCGAGGTCGGCGCCCGTGCGGCCGCGGACGGGACCCTGCTTCGACCCCTCGACCCGGAAGCCCTGCGGGACTCGCTTCGACGGGCGAGGGACGCGGGGGTCCGCTCGGTCGCCGTATCTCTGATCCACGCATACCGTGATGGGGCTCTCGAACGTGAGGTCGGAAACATCGCCGAGGAGCTCGGCTTCACCCACGTCTCCCTGTCACACGAAATCTCGAACGAGCTGGGGCTGCTCGGCCGTACCGACACGACCGTAGCCAACGCCTACCTCACGCCGCTCCTAACCCACTACATGCAGAAGCTCGAAGAGGATCTCGGCGTTGGTCGGCTTCGAATGATGCAAAGCAACGGGGGACTCGTCGACGCGAGCGGGTTCATTGGGCGCAACGCGGTGCTCTCCGGACCCTCCGCGGGCGTCGTCGCAGCCGGGGCGGTCGCCGACGAGCTCGGACTGGACGAGGTGATCGGCTTCGACATGGGCGGCACCTCTACCGACGTCTCGCGCTACGCCGGAGACGTGACCCGTGTGTTCGAAAGCGAGATCGGAGGGGTGCGAATTCGTGCGCCGATGATCGAGCTTCACACCGTCGCCGCGGGAGGTGGTTCCATCTGCGCCCTCGAGGGCAAACGCCTGACCGTGGGTCCACGAAGTGCTGGCGCTGACCCGGGACCACTGTGCTACGGGAAGCCGAACGCGACCGAGCTCGCGTTGACGGATGTGTCTCTATTTCTGGGACGCATTGCTGCGGATCGGTTTCCTTTCGCGCTCGAGCCAACGGTAGTCGAGCGCAAGCTCGAACGAATCGCTGAATCGCTTCGCGAGATTGGGGTCGTACGAACGCCAACCGAAGTCGCAGACGGATTCCTTCAGGTCGCCGTCGAGAACATGGCGGCCGCCATTCAGAAGGTGTCGGTGGGCCGCGGCCACGATGTGCGGACCCACGGCATGGTCGTCTTCGGCGGAGCTGGCGGGCAGTACGCATGCCTGGTCGCACGACGGCTCGGAATCCGGCAGCTGGTGTTTCATCCCTACGCGGGGGCTCTTTCGGCGTTCGGCATGGGGGTCGCCAACTTCGAGTGGCACGGAGAACGTGACGCCGGCCGCATCAGCCTCGACGAAGCGTCACCCTCGACCTGGGAGGCGGCGTTTGCCACGCTCGAGACGACCGGGCGGCGAGCGCTTGAACGCGATGCCGTCGACGACGCCCAATGGCGGACTCATCGGCGCGTCGCGCTTCGATATCGCGGCACCGAAACAGCCCTCGAGGTCGATTTGGACGAGCGGGACGCGATGCAATCGGCCTTCGAAACACTGCACCGGCGGGAGTTTGGATACACGCGCCCGTCACATACCATCGAAGCTGCGACACTCCGCGTCGTCGTCGAGCTCCAAAGCGCCAAGCCCGTGCTCCCCACGGTGCAGCTCCGCGGCGGTGCACCCGAACGCACGACGACCCTTTGGTCGGGAGGCGCGCTCGTCCAGGCGCCCGTCTACCTTCGCGAAAACGTCCCGCTCGACACCGAAGTGGCCGGGCCGGCGTTGATCCTGGACGCCACCGGCGCTGTCATCGTCGATGCAGGCTTCACGGCCATTCGGGATACCCGCGACTACCTCGTCCTTCGCGATACCGCCGGGCCCGCCGAACGCATCGAAACGGACACCGACGTCGACCCGGTTCTGCTCGAAGTATTCAACAACCAGTTCAAGACGATCGCGGAGCAAATGGGCATCGTGCTCCAACGCACGGCGATGAGCACCAACATCCGCGACCGTCTCGATTTCTCGTGTGCGGTGTTCGATGCCGAGGGCGGTCTGGTGGCCAACGCACCCCACATCCCGGTGCACCTCGGCGCCATGGGCGAGTCGGTGCGCGCCGTGCTCGACGCTCATCCGCACTCAGAACCGGGGGACGTCTTCGCGACCAACGATCCATCGGCCGGCGGGTCGCATCTTCCTGACATCACGGTCGTCACGCCCGTGCACGACGATACCGGAGCGCTGCGTTTCGTGGTCGCGTCCCGGGGGCACCACGCCGACGTTGGCGGGCTGACACCTGGCTCGATGCCTCCGTTCTCCCGGACCCTCGAAGACGAAGGGGTCGTCCTACGGAGCCTGCGGATCGTCGGAAAGGGAGCGTTCGACGAGGCAGGCCTCCGCGCAGCGCTCGCCGATGGGCCGCATCCGGCGCGCAGTCCCGACGAAAACATCGCGGACATCCAGGCGCAGATTGCGGCGAACGAAAAGGGGATGCAGCTCCTCGGAGACCTCCTGGCGCGCTACGGCTTGGAGGTCGTCACCGACTACATGGGCCACATCCAAGACAACGCGGCAGAGCTGACGGCTCGCGCGATCTCCAACTTGCCCGATGGCGAGCACCGCTTCGAGGATTGCCTCGATGACGGCAGCCGCATCGTGGTTCGCGTGACGGTGGATGGCGACGCCATGGACATCGACTTCACGGGAACCGACGCCGCGGTCGACAGCAACCTCAACGCGCCACGCGCGGTCACGATGGCGGCCGTACTCTACGTTCTTCGCGTGCTCGTCGCCAAGCCGATTCCGCTGAACAGTGGCTGCTTGCGCCCGGTCACGCTCAGGATCCCGGAGCAGTCGTTGCTGTCGCCGGAGCCGTACCGCGCGGTAGCCGCTGGTAACGTCGAGACTTCGCAACGCATCGTCGATGTGCTGCTCGGCGCGCTTGGCCTCGCCGCAGCGAGCCAGGGCACCATGAACAACATCACGTTCGGCGACGAGCGCATCGCGTACTACGAAACGCTCGGAGGAGGGGCGGGAGCCACGGCATCGCAGCCCGGCGCTTCCGGAGTGCATACGCACATGACCAACTCGAAGTGCACCGACCCTGAGATTCTCGAAACGCGCTTTCCGATCCGGGTTCGGCGTTTCTCGTTGCGGCCCGGGTCGGGCGGCCAGGGGGCACAGCCGGGGGGCGATGGGCTGGTGCGCGAGCTCGAATTCCTGGCTCCGATGCGCGTTTCTGTGGTTTCCGAGCGGCGCATCAACTCCCCCTATGGTATGCGCGGCGGCGGCCCAGGGGCGCCGGGAATGAATCTGCTCAACGGCAAGCCACTACAACACCGCGCCACCGTCGAGGTGGCGCCCGGAGACGTCTTGCGGGTTGAAACGCCGGGCGGCGGTGCGTGGGGTGACCCGGCATGAACCTCCGCAACGTGTGGCGGCGTCTGCAACAGATCGTCGTCCACAACATCCTTCACCTAGACGACACGCCGCACCGAATCGCCTGGGGCGTGTTCATCGGTGCAATCATCGCATTCACGCCGACGCTCGGACTGCAGATTCTCCTCTACATCCCGATCGCCACCTTGCTTCAAGCGAACAAGGTCTCCGGCATTCCGATTCTGTTCATCAGCAATCCGTTCACCGCCGTGCCCCTCTACTACATGACCTGGAAGGTCGGTGCCGCGGTGATGCAGCCGGAGAAGGAAGTCACCCCGGCGACGATCCAGCAGTGGCTCGGCAGCACCGGCCGCGCGCTGAAGAACGACGGACTCGGCCGGCTCCTCGAGGCGGATTTCTGGCAGCAAGCGGGCCGCCTCCTCGCCAGCACGGGCGCCGAGCTTTGGATCGGCGGATTGCTGTGCGGAATTTTCGTGGCGGTGCCGACCTACTTCCTTACGCGATGGGGCATCAACGCCGTCCGGCATTTGCGGGAAGGGCGCCGGCTGCCACACGGCCCGATGGACCGCTAAAAGGAGAAGCCGACGGGTCGACGGAGCGATGGTGGTGGCAGGCCGTTACCGCCAACCCGTCGGCCGGAAGCTAGGCCTTCTTGCTCGAGCCCTCGATGCGCTCAGCGAGCTCGCCCATCGATTTCGCGACGGTGCTGATCATCTCGGAGGTGTTCGTGAGCGTCTTCGCGGCCGCGTCGATCGCGTTGCGCGAAACACCGAGCCACAGCGCCGTCACTTGACGTCCAAGGGACACGGCCGCTCCTGCAGCCTCCGTTACCTGATCGACCGCAGCGTTGACGTTCTCTTCTACTTTGCTTTGGATTTGTTCTTGCTCAGTCATCGGTTTGCTCCTGGTTGGGTGTCGATGCTTGGGGTAAGGCGTTCCTGCCCGTGATCAGTTTTCGGCGGGGGTCCTCGAACAGGACCATGAAGGCCTCGGAACCCGCAGCCAGCTTGTCTCCGGTGAGGCCGCAGACGGTGTGGTGCACCAGTGTGATCGGCGTGGCGCCCACCGCGCCCGCAAGCGGGTCGGCCGGATCCGTCGTCGCCGGGGGAGGCTCATCACTGAGCTGTTCCGTCGACTTCCGGCGGATGCGATGCCGTTCAGAGGCGAGCTTCTCGGCGACCCCACGGAGCTCGTCCTCAGCCTTGGCCCCGACGACATCGATGGTGTCGAGCGCATCCTCGAGCAGCGCCCGGACGACATTCGACACGGGAACCCGCCACGCATTGGCCACCCGCTTGAGCTCCTGTTCGAGGACGGCGGGGACCCTCGTGTGCAGGACGCGCTCCTTGCGGCCCTTGCGTCGGTCTTTCTTCGCGTCCTCGTCGCTCATGCCGGAGTTGTAACACAACGTGACACACGAGCCAGCGGTTTTGTGTCACGTTATGTAAATGGCTGATTTGACGTGTCAAACCGACCTGTTAGAGTCGGCCGCCGTGCCCGAAACCACCCGCTCGCCCAAGGCCATCGTCCTGTGTCTGGCCGCCATCGCCCTCCTGACGGCCATGGATCTCGGATCCAAGGACTGGGCCCTCGACCGGCTGTCACAAGCGTCGACCCTGGGCTCCGACCCGGTCTGCGAGCCCGACAGCCTGGGGCGCATCATCCCGCAACGCGCGCAGCGACCTCCGGTGGTCTTGATCGAGGGCTACCTCGAGTTTCGCTACGCGGAAAACTGCGGCGCGGCCTTCGGCTTCATGCGCGACATGCCGAGCCTGGTGCGCAAAGGCGTCTTCTACGTTGCGGCCGCGGGGGCTGTGACGCTGCTGCTCGGGATGTTCATCACCGGCCGCGGCAGCACGCTGTTCGCCGTCAGCGTCCCGCTGATCGTCGCCGGGGCAATCGGCAACTTCGTGGATCGCGTGAACCTCGGCTACGTCGTCGACTTCGTCCGCTTCCACCTCAACGACCGCTGGGCATATCCAACCTTCAACGTCGCGGACGCGTGGATCACGATCGGGGTGATCTTGATCTTGATCGAGGGGTTTGTAGACGGGCGGCGCGAGAAGCGGGACAAAGAGGCTCAGGGGTAAGGGGATCGAGGCCCTAAGCCTTTAGCCTCTAGCCTCCACGATCGAGAGTCCCAGCGATGCCCCCGCGATCTCCGTGTCGTGTTCGCTCGTTGCACTGACGCTCTTGCTGAAACCTGTCGCCAGCGTTTCGCCAGCAATCCGTTTCGCGTGCTCTTCGATCGCGTCGCCAAGCTCCCCATCGGCCGTCCAGCTCACGTCGATGCGCGCTTCGTAGGCCAAGTCCATCGCCTTTCTCGCACGCTGAATGCGGTTGATCACCTCGCGGGCGAGGCCCTCGCGTCGGAGGCTGTCGTCGAGGCGGGTGTCGAGCACGACGACTTGGCCGCCTCCCGATGCCGCGGCGAAGTCCTCGCGGGCGCTCAGCCGAACCTCGACCTCCTCGGGCATGAGATCGACCGGGCCATCGGGGAGGGCGACGACGATCTTTCCGTTCTCTTCCATCTCGGCGTAGAGCGCGGAGCCGTCCGCTTCGCCCAACGCCTTCTTGCAGGCAGGCACCTGCTTGCCGAGCTTCGGACCGAGCACCCGGAAATTCGGCAACAGTTGGAACTCTACGTACTTGTGGGGCTCCTGGGTGAAGCCGAGCTCCCGCACGTTGAGCTCTTCGCGAATCGCGCTCGAGAAGCGGTCGATGGCTTGCCGTTCGGCATCGTCCGCCACGACCACGATGGCTTCGGCGAGCGGTTGGCGGACCTTGAGCTTGTTCTCGTTGCGCACGCGCTGCCCGAGAGTGACCACGTTCCGCACGCGCTCCATGGTCCGCCGGAGCTCATCGTCTACGCGGGCGGCATCGGGGTCGGGGAACGATGCAAGATGCACCGACTCCGGTGCAGTCCCGTCGTGCTTGCGGACGAGATTCTGGAACAGCGTCTCCGTCATGAACGGGACGAACGGGGCGGCGAGCTTCGTGAGATCGACCAAGGCTTCGTAGAGCGTACCGAACGCCGCTCGCTTGTCCGCCGAATCATCGGCGGCCCAGAAACGTGAGCGGCTCCGGCGCACGTACCAATTCGAGAGTCCATCGACGAACTCGAGCAGGTGGCGCACCGCCATGTGGCTCTTGTAGTCGTCGAGCTCCTGACGAACAGCGCGCACCGTGGCGTCGAGCTCGGCGAGCACCCAACGATCCATGTCAGGCCGCTCAGCAAGAGGAGGGCGCCCGTCGCCAGGGTCCCAGCCGTCGATGTTGGCGTAGGTCACGAAGAAGCTGTAGACGTTCCAAATCTTGAGTAGGAACTCTCGGACCGCATCTGTCGCGGCGTCGTCGAAGAAGCGGGTGTTCTGCCCGGGGACGGTGCCCGCGTAGAGTGCCCAGCGCACCGCATCGGCACCAACGCGATCCATCAGCACGAGAGGGTCCGTGTAGTTCTTGTCGCGCTTGCTGAGCTTCTTGCCTTTCTCGTCGGTCATCAAGCCGAGCACGACGCAGTTCTCGAACGGATGGGGAAGGGCGCGCTCCGGGAACATGAGCGAGCTGATCGTCATCAAGGAGTAGAACCAGCCACGCGTCTGATCGACGGCTTCCGTGATGAAGTCGGCGGGGAAATTTCGTTCGAAGCCGTCGACATTCTGGTGGGGGAAACCCCATTGCGCGAACGGCATGCAGCCCGAATCGAACCAGCAGTCGATCACCTCGGGCACGCGGCGATAGACGCCCGGCTCTGCGTCGTTGGTCCAGGTGACCGCGTCGACCCACGGCTTGTGCACCATGAGGTGGTCCTGCAGCGTCGGGTCCGCGGCCTTGGCTTCGTCAAAGTGAGCGAACGCGTTCGGATTGCGTTCCAGGATCTCTGCCACCGACCCGACGGATTCGACCGCGCCAGTCTCGTCGTTCTTCCAAATCGGAAGTGGTGTCCCCCAGAAGCGCTCGCGCGAGAGCGCCCAGTCGACGTTGCCCTCGAGGAACTGGCCCATGCGCCCGTTCTTGATGTGCTCGGGCTCCCAGTGGACGTCCTGGTTGTTCTCTTTCACACGCTCGATCTCCTGGGTCGTGCGGATGAACCACGAGCGGCGCGCATATTGGATAAGCGGGTCATCCATCGCGCGCCAGCAGAACGGGTAATCGTGGCGGTAAACCTCTTCCTTGAAGAGCACGCCGCGGGTACGGAGGTTGCGGATGATGTCGCGGTCCGCCTCCTTGCAGAATCGGCCCGCAAAATCGGTCACCTCTGCGGGGAAGGTGCCATCGGGCTTGAGCAGCTGGAGGAAGCCCAGTCCCTTTTCCTTGCAGACTCGGAAGTCGTCCTCGCCGAACGCGGGCGCGAGGTGCACCAGGCCCGAGCCGCTGTCGAGTGACACGAAGTCGGCGTCGACGACTTGCCAAGCAGGACCGCCTTCCGCCTCTGCGTAGCGGAAAGGCGGCTCGTAGCTGAGGCCGACCAGCTCCGCGCCCTTGCGCGTCGCGATGACGTTCACCTCCTCGCCGAGCACCTTGCCGACCAGCGCCGCCGCTAGGATCAACCGCTCACCATCCTCGAGCTCGACCGTCGCGTAGTCGACCTCAGCGTCCACCGCGAGCGCGATGTTCGATGGTAGGGTCCAAGGCGTCGTCGTCCACGCGAGGAAAGAGGTCTTGTCCTCGCCCTTCAAGGGGAAGCGAATCATCACCGACGGGTCGTCGATGACTTTGTATCCCTGACCGACCTCGCCGGCGGAAAGGGCAGTGCCGCCCTGAGGCCACCACCAGACCACCTTGTATCCCTGATAGAGGAGGCCCTTGTCGAACATCTGCGAGAGTGCCCACCACACGCTCTCGACGTAAGATTTGTGGAAGGTCACGTAGGCGGAGTCGAAGTCGACCCAGAAGCCGATGCGCTCGGTCATCTTCTGCCATTCGCCGATGTACTTGAACACCGAGTCGATGCACTTGCGGCTGAACGCCTCGACGCCGTACTCCTGAATAGCGTCACGGCCACTAATGCCGAGCTCCTTTTCGACCTCGACCTCCACCGGTAAGCCGTGCGTATCCCAGCCGGCTCGGCGCGGGACGTGGTAGCCGCACATCGTGCGGTAGCGCAGGAAGACGTCCTTCATCACGCGCGTGAGCACGTGCCCGGGATGCGGCATTCCATTGGCGGTCGGCGGACCCTCGTAGAAGACGAAGGGCTTCTTGCTGTCGCCGTCCTCCAGCGTCTTTTCGAAAATGCGAGCGCTCTCCCAGAATGCGAGCTGGGTCGCGTCGATCTCGGGGAAGGCTACCTGCGGCGAGACGGGGTCGAACATGGCCCCGCGGCATACCACGGCAGCCCGCGATTTCCACCGGGAGCTGCTGGTTTGAGAACTGCCTGCGCTCCTGTTAGACCCCGGCCATGGCTGAGTTGATCGACGGGAAGGCCCTGGCCAAAGAGGTGCGGGCGGAGGTCAAGGCACGGGCGGAAGCGTTCCGGGCCACACACAACCGGGCGCCGGGTTTGCACGTGGTGCTCGTGGGAGACGACCCGGCGTCGCAAGTCTACGTGCGCAACAAGGAGCGGGCCGCAGAGAAGGCGGGCATCCACGGGCAAGTCCATCGCTTGCCAGCGGAGACCTCAGAAGCCGATCTCCTAGCCCTCGTCTTCGAGTTGAACGGCGACGACGACATCGATGGGATTCTGGTGCAGCTCCCGCTGCCCGATCATCTGGACGACCAGACCATCGTGGATGCCATCGATCCGGCCAAAGACGTCGACGGACTTCACCCCTTCAACGCGGGCCTGCTCACGGTGGGCCGCAAGGGCCTTCGACCGTGCACACCAAGCGGCTGCATGCGCATGCTCGAACACATTGGCTGCGATCCGAAAGGCAAGCGCGCGCTGGTGCTCGGACGCAGCACCCTGGTCGGCAAGCCCATCGCGATGATGCTCCTCGAGAAGCACGCCACCGTGACCATCGCACACTCGCGCACCGAGAGTCTCGCCGACCGCGTGCGCGAATCGGACATCGTCATTGCCGCAGTGGGACGAGCCGACCTCGTGAAGGGCGACTGGATCAAGGAAGGCGCCGTGGTCATCGATGTCGGGATCAACCGCAAGGACGACGGCAAGCTCACCGGCGACGTGGACTTCAAAGGCGCGAGCGAGCACGCATCCTACATCACGCCGGTCCCGGGCGGCGTGGGCCCAATGACGATCGCAATGCTCCTGAGCAACACGGTAGACGCCGCCGAAGCCCGCATCCTCTGATCACTGGCACTGGCACCTCTCAAGACTCGAGGGGTCGGATGTAACTAAACCAAACCACGCCAGAAGCCCTCCACTCAGGTCAGCTTCTCAATCAACCGATCCAACTCATCAAAGCTCGCATAGCTAATTCGGATCTGGCCGCGCTCTTTACCGGACTCGTTGATCGTAGTCGTCGAGCCCAGGGCGCGGGAGAGGCGCTGCTCGAGGTCGCGCACGTTGGCGCTCTTTGAGGACCCCTTGTTCTTGGCGGGAGCGTCGTCCCCACGCGCGGCGCGGCGGGCCTGACGCTCCGCCTCACGAACGCTCCAGCCCTTGCTGACCGCGGTGCGCGCGAGCCTCTTCATCTGCGAAACGCTCGGCGCGGAGAGCAGGGCGCGGCCGTGCCCTTCGCTCAGCTGACCCTCTTCGATCAAGCCCGCGACGTCTTCGGGGAGCTTCAAGAGGCGCAGTGCGTTGGCAACGGTCGAGCGCTCCTTGCCGACCTTGGTCGCGATCGTCTCTTGTGTGTAGCCGTAGTCGTCGACGAGACGCTGAAAGGCGCGCGCCGTCTCCATCGCATTCAAATCCTCTCGCTGCAGATTCTCGACGAGCGCTGCCTCAAACGCTTTTTCGTCGTCGAGGTCGTGCACGAAGATCGGCACCTCTTTCAAGCCAGCCTGTTGCGCCGCTCGCCAGCGCCGCTCGCCAGCGATGATTTCGAAACCTCCGGGCGAACGCTTGCGCACCAGAATTGGCTCGAGCACCCCGTGCTCGCGAATCGACGCGGCCAGCTCGGCCAACGCCTCCGCGTCCAAGTGGACGCGCGGCTGCATGCGACCGGGATGGAGCTCCTCGATCGCGGCGTTGTTCTTCGACGGGCGTTCCGAGGGGGGCGGCGCTGCTGGGAGCAAGCCGTCCAAACCACGCCCCAAGCGCCGGCGGGCCACTAGGCCGCTACCTCCAGATCATCGAGCAGCTCGCGCGCCAGGTTCAAATAAGTGTATGAACCGCGCGACGAAGCATCATAAAGAATCACCGGTTTTCCGTGGGAAGGCGCCTCCGCCAGCCGCACGTTGCGCGGGATGATCGTCTCGTAGACGTGGAAGTGGCGGCGCACCTCGTCAGCGACCTCGTTGGCGAGATTGTTGCGGGAGTCGAACATCGTCAGCAGCACACCGTGGATCTCGAGGTGCTCGTTGACCGATGCGCGCACCCGCTCGATGGTCCCCACCAACTGCGACAAGCCTTCGAGCGCGTAATACTCGCATTGAAGCGGAACGATCACCAGGTCGGCCGCCGTGAGTGCGTTGATCGTCAACATGCCGAGGGAGGGCGGACAATCGACGACGATGAAGTCGTAGTCGTCGCGCACCGCGTCGAGCGCATCACGCAAGCGGGTCGCGCTGTCGTCGGCTTGCAGCAGGTCGCGTTCAGCGCCGACCAGA
>Ga0316198_10002511_pt1 | contig 11070 bp, 11 predicted proteins | sample OudBieAanoxic_MG_FD_204935 | JGI IMG/M metagenome (GOLD analysis project Ga0316198, IMG submission 204935) | Coastal sediment microbial communities from Oude Bieten Haven, Netherlands - site A anoxic | ecosystem: Environmental > Aquatic > Marine > Coastal > Sediment | place: Netherlands... | reverse complement strand
TTTGCAAATAAACCCCGTTTAGAAAATTGTGTTCGTATCACCATTGGCAACAGTGATGAAATGAGCAGAACATTAAAGACTTTAAACTCACTGTAGGGAACAAAAATGAGTACACAAAAATTTCTATTCATCGACCGCGATGGCACCTTAATTGATGAACCTATTAGTGATAAACAGGTTGATAGCTTGGAAAAGCTAGTTTTTGAACCCTATGTGATCCCAAGTTTATTAACCTTGCAAGATGCAGGCTATATTTTAGTCATCGTTTCTAACCAAGATGGTTTAGGAACTGATAGTTACCCGCAAAGTGACTTTGATATTCCACAAAATAAAATGATGGAAATATTTGCATCACAGGGTGTCAAATTTGAAGCAACCCTACTTTGCCCGCATTTTCCTGAAGATAATTGCAGCTGTCGTAAACCACACTTGGGTATGGTTAAAGAATATTTACAGTCTGGTCGCATAGACCATAAACATTCTTATGTTATTGGTGACCGACATACTGATATCGGTCTTGCTGAGAATATGGGCATTAACGGTATTCTTTACAATAAAGAAACCTTAGGTTGGAAAAAAATTGTCCAACAACTAACGACGTTAGGACGCACTGCATCGGTTACTCGAACCACTAAAGAAACAGATATTAATGTATTTGTTGATTTAGATACAACTGGTGAGAATAAAATAGATACTGGTATGGGTTTCTTTGACCATATGTTAGATCAAATTGCTACCCACGCAGGATTCCAAATGAATGTTAGCGTCAAAGGCGACTTGCATATTGATGACCACCACAGTGTGGAAGATACTGCATTAGCGTTAGGTGAAGCATTAGATAAAGCACTAGGCGACAAACGAGGTATTGGCCGTTTTGGTTTCGTTTTACCAATGGATGAAACCAAAGCAAGTTGTACATTAGATTTATCTGGTCGCCCTTTCCTGAAATTTAAAGCTAATTTTCCACGTGAATTAGTAGGCACTATGTCTACAGAAATGGTTGAGCACTTTTTCTACTCTCTCGCTCAAGCAATGCGTGCAACTATTCATTTAGAAGTTGAGAATGGTAATGCGCACCACATGGTGGAAGGTTTGTTTAAAACATTTGGCCGTACTTTGCGTCAAAGTATACAAATAATTGGTACCGATTTGCCATCAAGTAAAGGTGTTTTATGATAGTTATTATTGATACTGGTTGTGCTAACTTATCATCGGTACGATTTGCTATTGAGCGTTTAGGCTACGAAGTTATCGTCAGTAAAGACCCTGCTATTTTACAACAGGCTGATAAACTATTTCTGCCAGGTGTTGGTACTGCAAAAGAAGCCATGGCAAACCTAATCGAACGCAACTTAGTTGATGAAATTAAAAAGTTAACTCAACCTGTTTTAGGTATTTGCTTAGGCATGCAAATGCTTGCGCAAGGCAGCGAAGAAGGTTTTGGCGAGCAAGCGTTAATAGATACATTAGGCTTGGTTGATGGTTTTGTTGAAAAAATGGAGGTCGCTCCTTTACGCTCTCCTCACATGGGGTGGAATCAAATCACGCCTAAACTGGACGAACCTCTGTTCAAAGATATTCCTGCGGGAAGTTACTTTTATTTCGTACACAGTTATGCGTTACCTGTTAACGAAAACACCATTGCAAGTTGTGACTACGGCTCACCATTTACTGCCGCTGTTAATAAAGATAATTTTTACGGTGTACAATTTCACCCTGAGCGCTCAGGTAAAGCAGGCGCTCAATTAATCAAAAACTTTTTGGAGCTTTAAAATGATTATTCCAGCACTTGATCTTATTGATGGCAAAGTTGTGCGATTATACCAAGGTGATTACGATCAAAAAACGGTGTACAGCGATGACCCACAAAGTTTATACACTATTTATAATGAACAAGGCGCAAACTGGTTACACCTTGTTGATTTAGATGGTGCTAAAGATATAACTAAACGCCAATTAACAGTGATCGAAAGTTTGATTAAAAATACGCCTGCTAAAGTACAAATTGGTGGCGGTGTTCGTACAGAAGAAGATGTTAAAGGTTTATTAGATGCAGGTGCTCATCGTGTTGTTATCGGCTCAACTGCAGTTAAAGAGCCAGAAATGGTTGCAGGTTGGATGGAAAAATACGGGCCAGAACATATTGTGTTAGCACTTGATATTAATATCGATGCACAGGGAAATAAAATCGTTGCTGTATCAGGTTGGCAAGAAGACAGCGGTCAGACCATTGAATCGTTATTAGAGATCTACTTGAAAGTAGGCTTAAAGCATGTCTTATGTACCGATATTTCTAAAGATGGAACCTTAACAGGGTCTAATGTCGATCTTTACAAAGAAATGGTCGTTGCTTTTCCTAGCGTCTCTTGGCAAGCATCAGGTGGCATCGGTTCTTTAGATGATATTGCAGATGTGGCTCGTTCTGGTGCTCAAGGAATGATTGTAGGTCGTGCGTTACTGGAAGGAAAGTTTACAGTTGCAGAAGCAATAAACTGTTGGCAGAACGCTTAACAATACTGAGTAGCTTGTTTTAATATAAAACAACGTATTAATAAATAAAAAAGCGGCTGAAGATTATAATCTTCAGCCGCTTTTTTATAAGTAACCTAAAATATTTAATTGCTAACCTAAATATTAATTTCTAGTCGGTAATACCCAATCTTTACGCGCAAAATGACACGTGTAACCCTCAGGTAATCGTTGTAAATAATCTTGATGTTCAGGCTCTGCTTCCCAGAAATCCCCTGCAGGTGCAACTTCAGTCACAACGGGCCCTGGCCATAAACCTGATGCGTTAACATCAGCGATGGTTCTTATCGACTCTTCTAACTGACTTTCCGACGTGTAATAAATAGCGGAACGATAAGAAGCCCCTAAATCATTGCCTTGTCTGAATTTTGTAGAAGGATCATGTATTTGAAAAAAGAACTCAAGTAACTTTCTAAAACTAATTTCTTGATTATCAAATATAATTTCAATACCTTCAGCATGTGTACCGTGGTCTTTATAGGTTGCATTTGCAACATCTCCACCCGTATAACCAACTCTAGTGGTTTCTACACCGGGTAATTGACGTATTAAATCCTGCATTCCCCAAAAGCAACCACCTGCTAGCACTGCGACTTCTTTACTCATTATGGATCCTAATATGTGCTAAATAATAATAAGAGTATAAATATACATAATATTTTAAACACTTAATACAAAGAATAAAAATCAGATAGTTATTTAATAAAAACCAAATCTTAATTCGGCTTTTGATATTTAATTTTTTATTATTAACTCAAGTTATATTTTTGTTAACTCAGTTACTTTCTTGCGACTAAATGTACTGTACTGATGGAACGCTCTAAAAAAGCACCTTCGCAGTAAGCGAAGTAATATAACCAAAGTCGTTTAAATTGTTCATCATAACCAAAGTGGGTTAATTCAGTCCAAGAATCAAGAAAACTGCTACGCCAGTCAGCAAGTGTCTTGGCATAATCCAATCCAATATCGTGTAAACCTTCAATCACCATTTCGCTACTTTCAGTTAATTGTTCTGATAGCACATTAACGGACGGTAAAAAGCCACCAGGGAAAATATAACGTTGAATAAAGTCGACATTGTTTTTGTAGTGTTCAAATCGTTGGTCAGCAATAGTTATTGATTGAATTAATAGTTTCCCGCCCTCTTTCAAACGGTCATTACATTGTTCAAAAAAACTAGGTAAAAACTCATAACCCACCGCTTCAATCATTTCAATGGAAACAACTTTATCGAAAGAGCCTGTTAACTCGCGATAATCTTTCTTCAATAAAGTGATTTTATCTTCAAGGTTTAAGGCTTTCACTCGTTGTTCTGCATATTCATACTGGGCATCGGAAATGGTAGTTGTCGTTACTTTACAACCAAAGTTTTGAGCTGCATAAATGGCTAATCCGCCCCAACCAGTGCCTATCTCTAATAAATGATCGTCCTTGGTCAAAGACAAACGTTCACATATCGTTTTTAACTTATAAAGCTGGGCATATTCCAATGAAGTTGTCGGCGAAGGATATATCGCTGATGAGTACATCATTTGAGGGTCAAGAAAACGTGTATATAACTCATTACCGAGATCATAGTGAGCCAGTATATTTCGCTTTGAACCTGATTGTGTATTTCTATTTTGCCAGTGGGTTATGGCATTTTTAATTTTATTGAAAACAGATTTTTTGGATTCTAATTTATCCGTTTGTTGTTGAGCTTTTGCAAATATTCGAATCACGTTGGTTAGATTTGGACTGCTCCACTTACCTGCAATAAATGCCTCTGCGACACCAATACTTCCACCTTTTACAAAGTCTTTATAAACACTCATGTCATGGATATGAATTTTGCCTTTTATAATATCCAATTTGTTATCTAATTGAATCTGTTCTGGAAAAAACTGACTATGCGATGCCTCTACTAATTCTAATTGTCCATAGCTAAGCTTTGAAAATACAGAATGGACTAAATGACGACAACGTTTATCAAACCAACTCGTCGTATTTTGTGTACTTACATTTTGTATTTCTTCCATTACGTTCTCCTAAAAATAAACTGTCCATCTAACTGATTTTTTGATAACCCACAAAAGGTATTTTTTTAATAAATAATCGTAATGCTTGCCAATAAATACTGGTTACGATCTTGATAGTCATTATTGGTAATTGGATCCAAACAGCTAACATATTTCGTTTGGTGAAAGGCTGCTTTCTCAGTACTAGGCTTGCTTCGAATAACTTAGTTATTTCCCCAGTCTTTTGTTCTGAACGCTTATTTTCAATTTTTATTAATAATTTATCATCAGCCAATTTTGGGGCTTTAATATGCCAGGTATAACTCATATCTAAATCCATAAATGGCGAAACCTGGAACACTTTATCGGTGATTTTCGGTTCATCTTGTTGTAATAAATTGACTAAGTAATAGTGCCTTTCATTCCAAGGAGTATTACTTACTTCTGCTAACATCTGTGTACATTGTTGCTGTTTGTCATAACAAAAATAAAAATTAACTGGGCTAAAGTAGATTCCAAAACACCTGACTTGTACGACCATTAGAATCCGTTCTATATCTTCGTAACCCTCTAATTGCATTACTTTATTCTTTATACGACGCGATAATGAATCTGGTTCACTTCTTAGATAATCTTTTTCCACAAATCGTAAAGGATGGTACCAAGAAAATCCGAAAATCCCTTGGTTATGTGGTTTCTTTTCAATCTCATCTACATCTAATGCGAGCATGTATAGCGTAGAATTAAAGCTGTGCTTCTTAGGCTGAAATCGTTTGTGAGTAACTTGTCCAACGTAGATGGCACTTTGACTAAGCGGCGATGAGTTAGACATATTTTTATTCCTTGTTGTAGAACAAACTTTTATACCGTGTGCTATCAACTACGTTTACCAGCAAAAGCATCTAGGTGGCAATCAAAACGCTGTGCAACTTCTACTGCGCTGCGTACTCCATCTTCATGGAAACCATTATGCCAATATGCCCCTGCAAAGTGTGTGTGATTAATCCCGCAAATAAGATCTCTTTGCTGCTGTGCTCGAATAGATTCAGATGAAAAAATCGGATGGTGATAAATAAATTCTCTTATGACTTTACTTGGGTCGATATCCTGTTTTTGATTCAAGGTGACGCAGAAGGTATGCTCACTTTCCAATCCCTGCAAAATATTCATGTTATAAGTTACACTCGCCGCTTTTTCTCTATCTTGACTGAGTTGATAGTTCCAACTTGCCCATGCCGCGGTTCTATCGGGCAGTAAACTAACGTCAGTATGCAGTATCACTGAATTTTCACTGTATGGCATTGAAGAAAGCAAGCTGTCTTCATCTTCCGTTGCATCTAATAATAAGGCTAACGCTTGATCCGAGTGACAAGCAACGACAACTTCATCAAAGGTTTGAGTGTTAATGTCATTATCGTTAGCGTCGTTGTTAACAGCATTGCTAAAATGCAAATGTACTTGACCTTCTTGTCGCGTAATACCTGTAATATTAGCATTCAAATAAATACGTTCTTTGAACGGTTCACATAGTGGTGCAAGGTAACTACGAGAACCATTAGGTACTACATACCACTGCGGTCTGTCGGCGATGTTAAGCAGCCCGTGGTGGTGAAAAAATTGAACAAAGAAACGAAATTCAAACTCTTCCATTTGCGACAATGAGCTAGACCAAATAGCAGCACCCATTGGTAAAATATAATGCTCAGCAAAAAAATCACTAAATTTATTATCATTCAGGAACTGGCCAAGTGTTAGACCTGGTAGGTAAACATCCTGTTCAAAAATTGACTTACACAGTTTATTGAAGCGCAGGATCTCTTTCACCAACATCCAAAATGAAGGTCGAAATAAATTACTTCTTTGTGCAAATAATGAGTTTAAATTGTGGCCATTATACTCCAAACCGGTTTCACAATTATGTACAGAAAAACTCATTTCAGTCGCTTGCTTGCCAATACCAATTTCATCTAATAAGGCGAGATAATTTGGATACGTTTTATCATTGAATACAATAAAACCGGTATCAATAACATAGGGTTTACCCTCTTTTTCAATATCTACCGTCGCAGTGTGGCCGCCGATATAATCATTTTTTTCAAACACAGTAACATTGTGCTTTTTCGATAATAGGTAAGCACTAGTGAGTCCAGAAATACCAGAACCGATAATTGCAATATTTTTCATTATTTTTGATCTCTTAAGATGATTTTTTGCCACATAAAAGAAGGCAGTAAACTGAAGAATTTAAGTAATAATGTAAGACGTTTCGGGAAATGGGCATATTTTTTACGTTGATTAATGGCATCGATTATTTTTGTTGCTGCCACTTCACTTGTTAATAAAAATGGCATTGTAAAGTCATTTTTATCCGTTAAAGGAGTCTTAATAAAACCAGGATGTACCAAAGTCACGTCAATCTCTTCTTTGGCCAAATCGAGGCGAAGGCTATTAGCCAAGTAATCAATACCAGCTTTTGATGCGCCATAGGCTTCACTTCTTGGGAAAGGCACAATAGTTGCGCTCGAGCTTATAAATACAACCTGTCCACCGGGTTTCACCTTAGGTAAGAAATACTCTAGCAACCAACCTAATGAGATTAAGTTGGTAGTCACAACATCAGCAAAAAGTTCTCCGTCAAACTGTTTTGCGTCGTCGATATAACGACAATTGCCTGCATTCAAAATCAATATATCTAAAGACGCAATAGATTCCGCATAAGCAGCAATTTCTGATTTAATAGTAATATCAAATGCACAGGTTTTATAAGCCAATTTTTGCATCTTTTGTAGCTGTAATTCGTTTCTACCACAAGCAATAACTTGCTCACCGTGTTCGCTAAATTGTTCAAAAAGTGAAAGCCCAATTCCTGAAGTGGCACCAGTAATAAGTATTTTTTTATTCGCCATTATTTAGCCGCCTTATTTTTTATCCAACTTACTATTCGACCAAATAGAGGAATTTGCTCGTACAACATTGCACCAAGGTCTAAATAGTCACGATGATAAATAACTTTGCCTTTTTTAGCACATAGGTGCGAGCTGCCAAACACACTAACTACTTTACCTTTATTTAATTTAGGATGCTGATAAGTCATTTCCCAATATATTGATGCTTGATTGGGCTGCGCAATGACATTACTTATCTTGAAGTTACAACAGCTTAAGTTTTGATACAGATTTACAAAGTATTGGTGTAAATTTTCTAAACCATTTATTTCATGAATAGGATCGATAAAGGTAACCTGTTGATCATAAATTGATTCTAATAGCACCAAGTTATCGGATGATAGCTTTTGATATACTTCCATGAATGTATTTAACCAGTCAGGATGAGGGTCAAAATATGGAAGATTTGTAAGATTTTCTGCTGCTACAGTTGGATTTAACTTAGAGTTCTTTACAACTGCTAAGTCTTCCTTTTCAAATACATTTTGTTGTAGAGTCGTATCTGAATTATTTTCATCTTCAGTGGCAGGATCACATAGTTGTGGATCGGAAGCTAATGCTTGATCTTTTAATTGTTGATCACTTAATGGTTTATCGCTCATCATATTTACCGTCATCAAAATAACACTTATGAAAATCATAGTGTTGTAAGTGCATAAACTAAATCAACTATATACCTGTTATTAAAAGCTACTGTAATCTACCAAATTACAATGTTGAATATTGCATCTCATCGATCGCGACATGAGTAATGAATTTAGCTTAAATATTGATAGCTATGTTACTTATCAATATCAAGTACTAATATTTGGTACCAATGTCGCACATCAATATTCGAGTATTTATTAAATTATAACTTCTAGCATAATGATTTAGTGTGATTTATAGAAAGCTAAAGCATTTAATCTGGCTTCTTTATGATCTACAATCGCAGGCCAATAAATAGATAAGTGATGTTGCTTAATATATTTATGTGGAAAGTGAATTTGTTTGTCAGGTATTTTACTTAGCTCCGGTAAGTACTTACGTATGAAAGTTCCTTTAGGATCAAACCTTTCACTCTGTGTGATTGGATTAAAAATTCTAAAATAAGGTTGTGCATCACACCCAGTACTTGATGCCCATTGCCAACCACCATTATTCGAAGCTAAATCACCATCAATGAGATGTTGCATGAAGTACTTTTCGCCTAAACGCCAATCAAGCAGTAGATGCTTTGTAAGAAAGCTCGCAACAACCATACGTAAGCGATTATGCATCCAACCCGTTTGATTCAATTGGCGCATTGCTGCATCAACCAATGGGTAACCTGTTTTACCTTCACACCATGCGTTAAAAAGTTCCTGGTCATAAGGCCAAACTGATTGATGATATTTATCATTAAAACATTGGTGCTTACACAATCGTGGCTGGTCAAACATCAAATGACGATAAAATTCTCGCCAAATTATTTCATTTAACCAACAAAACTCTTCACTATCACTTGAGATTAAGATGTCCGGAAATTTGTTTAATAATGAGTTCAATACATAGTTAGGGCTCAATACACCTGCTGCTAAATAAGGTGACAGGCCACTGGTGCCTTTTATTGAAGGAACATCTCGGTTAGTTTTGTAGCGTGATATTTTGTCTCTATAAAACTGTGGCATTGCTTTTTTCATTACCACATTGATTAATGGCCATTTGTTTGAGATAGAATCAGATTCTTTGCTTTCTTGTTGTTCTTTTACCTGTTCATTTTGAATAGCTTTACTGTTAGTAATTGCAGTTGCATCGCCAATATAATTGAAACCAAACTCTCGAATATGAGCTAACCAAGCACGCTTGAAGGGGGTAAATACTTTATACATTTGACCTGACTGATTAAGCACTTTGCCCTTAGGTACAATCACATCAGCTTCAAATAGCGTTAATGAAATGCCCTGTTTTGAGCAAGCAAGATCACGCTGTTGCTCATTAACTTCAAGTTCACTATTGGCAATTACATTAGTAATATTATTTTGTTGGCAATAATGTTTAAGGTAATCGACTTGTGCATTAAAATCATCAACAGTAACAATTGATAAATGTATATTTAACCTAGCTAATTCGCTGACTAAAGCCTGCGCATGACGTTTTACAAAATCAATTTTTATGGCAGACCAATGATGAGCTAACCATTGCGGCTCTGAAACAAAGAAAATAGCTTGAGCTGGAGTGTCAGGATCTGATTGGTTAATAAAGTATTGCAATGCAGGATTATCATTAGTTCTTAGATCATTACGAAACCAAAGAAGTTTTGAAGATGTTTTATTGGATGAGCTTTGTAAAGAAGAGGAAGACAAAATAGTTCCTTTTAACATTCAAGATGAATTATTGTCCTTCGAATGAAGGACAAGGTAGTGCGTTTGATTAAACCCACTTAGTCACGTTGGCGATTGTTAGTACGCGTATCTTAGTCGCAAGCTATCAGGGTATGGTGACAAGTATGACTGCCCTTTCAAGTAATCTTTTGGATACTGCAGTAAGTAGTGATTAATCAATGTTAACGGTGCAATTAAAGGTAACAAACCTAATCGATAACCATCTATCTGTTCACACAATTCTTTACGTTGTGGAGCCTCTAAATGCTTAGAGAAGTATCCTTGAATATGAGTCAGCGTATTAACATGGTTTTTACGTGTTGCAGGAATTTTTAATGCATCCATTAACCCAGAAATATACTGTGATGCTTTTTCAGCAAGAGGAAGATCAACATCTGCAAGTAATTGTCCTAGCTTTCTGTAAGCAACTAAGTTATGGCTCATTACAGTGTATTTGTAATGGCTGTGAAACGTTGTTAACTTATGTTTTGTTAAACCAGAATCACTAACCATTTGCCAATGTTTATAAGCATAAATACGTGCTACAAAATTCTCTCTTATATGCATATCATTGAGTCGACCATTTTCCTCACAAGGTAACAGTGGGTTTGCTTCCATTATCTCTTTTGCAAAGGCACCAATACCGTCCGATGTCAGAGAGTTTCCTTCAGGTGTATATACTTTAACGCGCTCCATTCCACAGGTTGGGCTTTTTGCACAGAAAACATAACCACTCAAGTGTTTAGTCATATCGGCCACTTTTTTACCGTAAGCCTGTAATGCTTCTGTTACATCGCCACTTCCATCTGGTCTTGCAATGGTGATCATGTCATCTTTTTTAATCTGGCGTATAGTTGGTCGAGGGATCGGTAAGCCAATAGCAACTTCAGGGCAAAATGACTCATATTGAACGTGTTCCCCAAGTTCATCAATACAAAAACGAGATGGCTTGTTGCTCGCATCAAAACGAACTTTTTGACCAATTAGACAGGCACTAATGCCAATTTTAATATCTTCTTTTTCAACTGAATAAATCATTATTCACTCCATGAACTGATAATGAGAGTTGCTAACCTACTTAAATATTTACCTACTTACCTGTTTGAATAGTTAGGTATTTAAGTAATAAATTATCTTAAAACAAGCAATTAGCAACTAACAATTTAACCTAAAAGGTGATAAACACTTAATATATAAAACTGCCTATCGGGTTAAGCAGTTTATTAATACCTTGCGTAAAATGTAAAGCGTCATTAG